>Ga0123342_1009734_pt1 | contig 11325 bp, 8 predicted proteins | sample Turbeawhitnodule_FD_89960 | JGI IMG/M metagenome (GOLD analysis project Ga0123342, IMG submission 89960) | Root nodule microbial communities of legume samples collected from Mexico - Turtle bean Mexico white nodule | ecosystem: Host-associated > Plants > Roots > Nodule | place: Mexico: Nepantla... | reverse complement strand
CCCCCCCCCCCCCCCCCAAAAAAAAAAAAAAAAATTGGCTCCCCCTCAACAACTCTTCTTATTTATAGGCAACTAGCTATTATCAAACTATCTTAACTAATCACCAATATAACTAACCAATAGTTAAGTACTAACCTATTGTAACTGATACAAGAGAGAAAATAGAGGCACATTGAGCATTAAACCGTGTGCTTAAATGCACACAGATGCATGATTATATAGGCTTAGTGCATTAATTACACATGGCTAGAGGACATTTTGTTCCCCTAAATGAGATATTCATTCCTATAAGCTAATTTTATTCTCAACAGTAACTAACTACTAACTGATTCCTCTTATGATTAATAATATTATTCATACAAATACATACACAAGGTTGTCAAACTAAAAAGACGTAAGCTCATGGAGACCATGTAAGCTAGACTCAAACTCAAAGTGTAAACTGGTAAGAGTTTATTTAATATTTTAAAAATATTCAATAAATTATAAATAATATATACTATAAAAAAATAACACTACAAATACAATAACAAACTACCATAATAAAATACCATAGTTTTGTAGTATATTACAGTAAGATAAAATGAAATTATACTCAAATCATGCATAAATATATAAAATTAAAATTACAAAATATAATATATAAAATTAAAAAAATATAAGTATATCACTAATATATGTAAAAATGTTTTAGATATCAGTGTATCACTATAAAAATGAGTCTAGAAGTCAGGTTGCAGAGTAAATAATTCGCTAAATGAAAAATTCAGAATTGACAAAAAAAAAAAAGAAAGCTTTAGAGACTTGAACTTGGATTGAACTAGGAAGGAGGATGGCTGTCACTGATTTTTGTTATTTCGCTGCTTTCGATGGGTGTTGCTGAACAAAGTTGTGAAGAACCTGATCACTATCACAGTCACAAAGAGGAAAATCGCTGTGGAGAATATTCGAGAAAGGATAAACATTGGGAGACTATACAACAAGTTTGGTTGCGAGAATAGAAGAGAAGCCCTCACTCCTTGCTTTGAAGAAAAGGACTCAAAATGCCCCTACAAAGTGCAGTTGTGGACAAAAAAATTCACTCAATGAAACTCGCCCACTCATTCATGAATTCACGAGTTGGGCCAAGTCTACCAATTTTGCTCAAGGAGTCTACCTCAAGCTTACTCAACACCAAGTTTTCTTGCGAGTTAAACAGGTTGGGGGAATGTAAGCACGTAAGCTTGTATGTTTTAAGAGTTGACAGACCATGTATGCACATGTGCAGACTCGTTAGCCACATATTTTCCTTCAATTCTATAAATCAAAACAATGAAATATATAAAAATCCTTGAGATTTTAGGAACTAAGAGTATGCATAACACAAACAATGAAATAGATAGATACTTACACAATTTTCATCTCTGCAATTTCAGACAAATTTAAGGATTTTGCTTTTGAAAGATATCTAGAGTGCAGAGAATATTCTTCGGCAGCAGACAACGGAGCTCCACCTATTTCACCAAATCCAAGCAAGTTAGCGAAATTCCAGCCTCTTTGTGCTTGAACAGTTTTTTCCCACTGCTCCAGACGTCTTTCATCAGGGTCCTTAATCAAAGACATGAAGGCAGGATCCAGAAATGTATCTAAATAAGATGAAGTCCTGTAAACGCCAAATTAATAAGGAGAATTATACAAGTTATAAAAATGGATGACACCTATTTAGACGAATATAATGAAAAAGATCCAATAAAATACAGCTTATGGCAATTAATACTGTGGAAAACAAACATAAAGCCACAAGAACAGTGATGTTTAAGAGCTTGTTTGATTTGCACCCCAAAAATATTTGAGTAAATGGAAAAGTAAATTTTGACCATGTTTTTCATTTCCAACATACATTTAGTTCTGCTGATAAGGGGCATTTAAAGAAGTAAGAAATTGTTTGTTGTGTCTGTTGCAAGATGAAGCACAGTAGCATCGCAAAATTGCAACAGAAAATTTAGATTATTGACCAAAACCATATTTTAGTCTGGCATCTGCTTTTTCATCTTTCATTCTTAATATAGTTCTTAACATTTAGCATTTTTCACTTTAGTCCCTGACATTTATATACTCCACTTTAGTCCCCCTACCTACTTGACATCTAACAAACAAAAATATTTGTCAAAACATATGAAAAAATCTTATCATATCCATTGGTTTCCATATTTTGTTATCTCATTTGTTTTCTCTTTTAGTTAGGATAATGAACATGTGTTAGTGCTTTAGGTTTCACAAAATATGAACACAATGTAATACATTTAAATACATTATAGAATATAGTTGAAAGAAGAAAATTGAATATATTTTCAAATGTGATTACAATATAAATTTATAGACTATTTACAATCTAATTAAGGAAATAAATAATAGGCAATTAAAGCATAAATAATAGGTAATTAAAGCAAGAAATAATAGGTAATTAAAACTATAGAAATCAAATCAAATCACCAAAAGATACTAAATCTATCCTAATAAATAGAAAACAGAATCTGCACTAATTATGGAATAATTATCTCGTAATTATGCAACACTCCCCCTGAGGCTGCTGAATGTATATCTATCATTCTCAGCTTGCAAGTAAGATTTTTAAAATGTTTTATGAGAAGTCCCTTAGTGAACATACTTGCCAATTGGAGTTTTGAAAGAATGTACTCGGTGACTATAAGACCATTATACAACTTCTCCTTAATGAAACGTCAGTCTATCTCTACATGCTTTGTTCGGTTATGTTGAACTGGATTGTGTGCAATACTGATGGCGGACTTATTATCACACGTCAAACCCATAGGAGCTTCATATTTAATTTTGAAGTCATCGAGTATGATCTTCATCCATAATAGTTCACAAACCCCTTGAGTCATGGTCCTAAATTATGCCACTGCACTTGATCTTACAACTACATTTTGTTTCTTGCTCCTCCATGTCACCAAATTTCCACCAAAGAACATGCAATAACCTGTGGTGGATCTCCTATCAACAATTAATCATGCATAGTCAGCATCAGTATATACTTTCATGGATAAGTTTTCCCCTTTTTTGAATAGTAATCCTTTCCAGAGAGAAGCTTTTAAGTACTGAATAATTCTATTTACTGCATGCAGTGTCTTTCTTTTGGATCATGCATGAATTGGCTAACCACACTAACTGCATAGGCTATGTCTAGCCTAGTGTGTGATAGATAGATAAGTTTTCCCACAAGTCTTTGATATTGTCTTCTCCACCTTTGGACTTTCCTCATCATTCTCAATCCTATGATTTTGCTCTATTGGCACTCCAGTGGTCTTACACCCCAACTTACCAGTCTCTTTGAGGAGATCAAAGGTGTATTTTCTTTGAGAAATAAAACTGCCCTATGTATCCCAAGGAAATACTTCAGCTTCTCAAGATCCTTCATTTCAAATTGAGTAGTTAGTCTCTCTCAAAGTTTGTTTTTCAATCTCATCATCACCTGCTATAATCATATCATCTACATAGACCAAAAGTAGAGTGAGTTTACCATCCTGAGAATGCTTTATAAATAGAGTATGGTCACCTTGGCTTTGTCGATATCCTAAAGATACCATAGTTTGAGTAAACCTTCGAGACCACGTACGATGTGATTGTTTAAAGACCATACAGGACCTTCTTAAGTCTGCACACCTTATTCCCTTCATTAGTGACACCATAACTAGGTGGAATCTCCATGTATATTTCTTCCTCCAAGCTTCCATGCAAGAAGGCATTTTTAACATCAAATTGATGCATCTCCCAACTAAAGTGTGCTGCCAAAGAGAGAATAATCCTGATTGTATTCATTTCTTCCACTAGAGCAAAAGTTTCCTCATAATCGATCCCATAGGTTTAGGTGTACCCTTTTGCAACAAACTTTGCCTTAGATCCAGTGTGCCATCAAACTAATACTTAACTGTGTATATCCACTACAACCCACTGCCTTTTTATCCTTTGGTCTCTCTACAATCTCCCAAGTCTCATTTCTCTCTAATGCATCCATTTCTTCATTCATGGCTCGAATCCAGTTCTCATCTTTTAAGGCTTTTTGTACTGATTTAGGGATTCTGATAGACTCAATAGCTAAAACAAAACTCCGGTGCAGCATAGAAATTTTTTTCTGTAGACACAAATTGGGATATAGGATATTTGGCACAAGATCTTTTTTCTTTTCTCAAGGCAATGGATAAATCATTTAGGTTAGGCTCAAAAGCAGTATTTGTGATGTCCTCAAGAGTCTCACGAGTATGAGTTCTTACCTCCAGTTCGGACAATTGAAGTTGTAGTTCAACTGGGATGGGTTCTTGTTGCCTTCGCTGATATTGTTTCCCAAAATATTTGTCCTCATTATTCTTCTTTGGTAATGATGTTGGTGTAGGGTCTTTGTCATCCTCCCTAAGAATGAAATCATGCAACAAAAGGAAAAGGTGGCAACCCAACAACCTCATCTTTTTGGATACTCTCCCCCTCAAGCTGAAAACTAGGAAAAAAAGACTGTTTCATGGAAGGTGACATCCTTGGAAACATAGACTTTACGAATTTGAGGGTGATAACATTTGTACCTCTTTTTGTTGGGGGCATAATCGATGAAGGCACATTTGATGGTGCGAGGATCTAACCTACCCCGATAAAGACTATGAACATCGACAAAAGCAAGACAACCAAAGACAATTATGAAGACTAGTCAAAATGGGAATAGAATGATAGAAGTGTGTGCCTGTAGTTTAACACACTTTTTATTTTCTTCTTGCTGTAAGTAATATAACTCACCCTGCTCTTTAGCAATTTCAATAGTCTTCCCCGTAGCAAGATCCTAAAAACACAATGAGAATGAAAAAATACCACTACACAATTTAAATCTTGGGTAACCTTTTGAATAGACAAGAGGTTATTAGATAGTTTGGGAACATGAAGCACATTTTTTAAAGGAAAGGAAGGTTGAAGGTGGATGTTACCACAACCAGTAATGGGGGTATTGGAACCATTAGCTACAGCAATATGTTGGTTACTAGATAAAGCAATGTAGGATGAAAAATAAGAGGAATGAGGTGTCATATGATCACTAACACCAATGTCAATAATCTAGATATTTTCAATACTGGAAGTATTAAAAGATAAGAAACTAGAACTCTTATCACTCATAGTTAAGGAACAATAGCTAGATGTCTTCCTAAAGGAGTCCATGAGAGATCAAAACCAACTGAGCTTTTGCAGATGGGCAAAATTTGGCCCTGTTCACAAAAAACAATTTCACCGAAAAAAAATTTCAACGGCGGTTTTTGGCGGTCGACGGTGGTCAACAGCGGTTCCCGGAAGTCAACGGTAGTGGTCGGTGGTCAACCGTGGCAATGATGGTCAACGGTGCAAGGTGGTGGTCAATGGAAAAAAGAAAATGAAAAAAAAATCAGTTGTAGCAATGAATGCCTAGAAAAAAAATAATTGCATAAGCACAGTCTCCCAGATCAAGAGCTCTCATACTAAGTTGAAAGAAGAAAATTGAATATATTTCTGAATGTATTTACAAATGTGATTACAGTCTAAATTTATAGACGGTTTACAATCTAATTAAGGAAAGAAATAATAGGTAATTAAAGTTATACAAATAAAATAAAATCACCAAAAGATACTAAATCTATCCTAATAAATAGAAAACAAAATTTGTACTAATTATGGAATAATTATCTCCTAATTACGCAACAAATATGGTACAAAGTATCTTTTCCTTGTCCCACAATACCAAAGACCACGTAATTTCAACAATTCCAACTTATTACCATTAGAGATGATACATCATTAAGAACAAATCTGACAAGTTGACAATCGATAGAATGACTGGATGACAACTATCAAGAAGTGGACTTTAAGCCTAACTCAACCTTATAAAATCGGCTTATAAGGTGAGGTTTGCATCTATTGTGGAATCTCCAACACACTCCTTTTACATTGAGACTACCAACTCGTGCGTATGACTATATATAATGGGTGGTCTGATAATGGCCCGATAAGCCCAACAAAAACTCGTTAGAGAAAGCTCTAAATAACTTTGATATCATATCAAAAAGTGGACTTTAAGTCTAACTCAACCTTATAAAACCGACTTATAAGGTGATGTTTGCACCTACTGTGAGATCTCCAACAACAACAATTAAAATGCTAGTTTCATTCGTCGATTACCATTTGAAGAGAGAAAATAATACATCCCACATTCCAAATGGCAAGTAATATCATAATGGTAGTATCCCATCATTTCTAATAGTGAATCCTAGATAACTAGTATATTAATAGATAGACAAACTAAAGTGAATTTATAGACGATATGGACTACTATAGGGCCTCAGTATAGATTGTTTTATCAGATTCAGTGAGATCAACTATTAATCTGTGCTTAGAATGGTAATGTATATTCAAGTATCCTGCACTAAATTAAAATTTACTAACCTGCGAAGTGAACCGACATCGCTAACAGGAAGATCAACTGGAGCTTTAGCAGGTTTTGAAACAACTTTTTTAGGCAAAGGTTTTATTCTGATTTTGCGCGCATCTATGACAGTCTCACCATTTTCATCCCCAACATCTGCAGGAAGCTTTGCCAAAGCCATCAACTCCTCTTGTTTATCCCGGGGAAAGTAGAGTGGAAGCAACCTACATGGACATTATATGAAAGGTAACAGTAAAAAGTAACAGAAAGTCCAAACTTGAAAAGAAAAAAAAAGAAAACAAATATACTTTTGACAAGTTTATTTTATATAAAGCACTGCATATGTCAATAACTGAAAAACAAATTACCTTTTATATATCTCAGTATCAATAGTGCTGGTAGTGCAAAAGACGACAGCTGTTATATTGTCTTTCTGCTTCTCAAGAAATCGCCTCACAGTTCCTGAATAAAAACACCTTAGAAAAAATATAAAAGAATACAAAGTGTAGAAACTTAATAATAATAATAATCAGACGTCAGAAACAGTTAATAACAATCATTCTTTATGTCTACACTAGATGCATTCAGCATGCACATGACTAAGTATCCCGAGGTTATGTTTCAACATTAATGATAATTACAATGAAATGACGCTTTTGGAAACTACATAAAATGGTAGAATTTTGCAAGCGGGATGCAACTATAAAAACCACTGCTTTCCTAAATAATTTGCACCGTCATCCCCTTAATCAATAATCTAAGACTGGTTAGTAAGATGGAAAACAAAAGAAGTAAACTGATTCGCACCAGAGCATGCTTTGTCATTCTGTCTTCTTCCTCTCCCTTTCAACCAATGATTGATTTACTCTCTCTACTTAAGATAAAGTTAGCATGCTATTTTTTTTCGTTTTTCACGTTAAAGGCTGATATTTTCTGTATGGATGGAACAGCAATAAGTAATTTATCTCCAAAAGAAGGTCAGTTTAAATCCTATGAGATTGTCAGAGTTAACCTGTTTAATTTTTTTGGCTAGAATAAATATCACAATAATGAACATGTAAAATGTGCAAAAAAACTCACTTATAGCTACATGTGCAGCTGGCTCACGGGGATAGTTCTTTGCCTCGGTATAAATACATCCCATAGCAATACTGATTGATATATGCCAACAAGAAAAGTAAGTTTCAGATCTTTAAAGCTGCATGGGAAACAAACTATTTCAAGAAAACAAAAAATTAGGACATTTTAAACAAAAACCTTTTAAGCCCATGTTCAATTAAAAGTTCTAAGCAAGAACGATAGCAATGGCTTAAAGCATTCTCTGCCGCTGTTTGGTACTTCGAAGCATACTTTGGCCCAACTGTATGGATAACTTTCCTGCAAAAAAATTTATCGACGGTGTAAATTTCATATGGAATGAATTTAACTTTCAGCCAAGAGAATTATACATGCAAATAAGAAATACAGATCAGAAACAAAGGGGCAGAACCCATTAATATAATTTGTGTAGCATGACAAATGACTTAATGATCTCACACCAAAACATAGGAAAATAGAAAACATGTTTTTGCCAATGTCCACTTATACACATGCACTCACAATCACATCTGCCATCCATAATATACAATAAAAATATCAAAAGGGTCAAAGGTAGCATGAGAATGCAACAGCACTGACTTAAAGAGACAATCTCAGTTTCTTTTCGCCAAGAAAGGAGGCAAAAAAGGTATACTGTGATTGCATAGTGGCTTTCATCTTCCCATGTGGTAAATGAATACATCGACTTTTGATTTGAAAAGGAAAAAAAAGGGGGCTAATATACAAACCTTGCAGGAAGGTCATAGGCATTGGTTACTTTAGCCATCCCTGTTCGACATCCACCCTGAGAACAATTAAGATATGTGATAGCAATTATATTATCATAACCATTTCCAGAAAGCTGCTTCCTGGCATGTCATTTTATGTATTGTAGAAACACAATGCTGCAATCATTAGCTCAATCTCTCAACCAAAATATTATCACCAACAAATAAAAAATTCCAAAGAAAATATAATAATCACTAAATTTACAAGCTCAAATAACACAGAACATAACAAAATTATTGCAGAACAATTTATAACTTATAAGAACTATACCAAAGTTGCACATTCTTCTGCAAGACCAGGTCCAGCTGCGGCATGCAATCCAGGGCTGCTGTGTGCTTCATCCAAAACCTGTAGACAATAAATAAAAGCAAGCTAAGAAATATAATGCTATTAGCTCAATTATATTTACTTGAGGCCCAGTACTGACATGCTGCATAGTATCATTACATACAATAGTCTAAGGTGCAACATAATTGTTGAGAATTGATAGAACTTATATGTGACTCAATTTCCAATGTCACGAGAGACATAGGATAGCAACAAGTGAAAAGTGAATAAGAGGCAGACAAAAATTGGTCAATGTCAAGTTTATATTTATTTAAAATATAAATCCTGCTTTAATGACGTTATTTGAATAAATTTACACAGATATTCTTTCTTAAGGGTTCAATATTATGTGATTTTATTTATCAGCAATAAAATCACTCTTAGCTGAAAATTTAATTACACTCAAGCATCAGAGAGCAAGTGCCTCTAAGAATAATGACTCAAAGAAATATGTATGCAATTTCTCTATAGATGGGCCTCTTATATGTTGAAATTATTAGGGAAATAGGAAAGGAGAGAATAAAGAGACTGAATAGTCTGTTTAGTATCTATTGTAATATTATTGAACTCCTAAATCCTAATTCTAGTTAAATAAAGGAAAACATCCTGAAATATGGAAAAACCATTAAGACTACGAGAACATGTACAATACTCTAAAATACCATAAAGGTACTATCAGATATTTTCTACATATTCTCAAGCTAAATCTCATTAAGCTTACAACTTGTTAATGAACATTTAAAAGCTCAGGAAGGTGGCAATTGTTAATCAGGGCAAGGAGGTCTGATCTGACTAAAGACAATAAGGTCAGAAGATCGGAGGTAACAATGACCAGAAAGAGGGCAGAACGCACCCCCATGATGGCATGATGCCATTCATTTGACAAACCATTAGCCCTTGTTTATTAAAATATTAGACTCCTAGTTCTAATTAATTAAGCAAACAAAATATTATGAAAGGTGGAGAAAAATTGTAAGAAAACATTTACAACAATCTAAAAATACTTCAAAAAATAAAACAATGACATTATGAGATATTTTCTAGATATTCTAATATCATTAATGCCAGTTCCAATAGGAGATGCATGCAAATAAATAAATTGAGCTTGAAGAACAGTAACACTTTCTCAATTGGAGAGAACATGAACATGAAAAAAACAATCGCTTTATACAATAAAACAATCACTCTGGTGTCCGTTTTGGTCCAAACTGTTCCCTAGGAGTCCTTACAGATCATAATATCATTAAAGAATGAAGAAAGGAAAATCGGTCAGAAATTAAAACAATCATTAACCTAAGAACAGCAGTAGAAATTGATAGTTTATCAAAACAGTTCAGTGCCAATTGTTTTCTAGTGTAGACACAAAGAAGTAATGATTGTAAACTCCTTCAACCGGTGATCCTATTTTCTTGCTTTGTTTACACAACTTGAATTACAGTAAAAAAAAAGAAAATAACATAACATTAACTAACTTTGCAATTACCAAACCAAGAAAACCTAAACCAAACTATACAAATATATAAAGAAAAATCAAACTACATTACTAAACACATGCACTCACTCACCTCATTTGTCGAATTTACCACAGCATCCACCTCAAGGTTCCAGGGGTTCCCCCTCCACAAGTATATCTTCAAATTAACTTCATGGTTAACAGGAAACTTTGACACAGAACCACTGTCACCGCTGTCCGTCCGGGACTTGAATGTCAAGGGATCAGGGAAGTATGAACTAGAAAATGCTGAGTCTCCGTTGTTATGCACTAAGGAATGCTCAGCATCAATCCACCTTGGAACTTGATCCAAAGTCACAACAGAGTCCCCACTATCATTTGGCAATCCACCCCGGGATGTGGCTGAATCTGGAGTAGCCACAGGCCTATACATTTCAGGGACTCTTAAAATCAACAGCACCAATCCCTATGTTGAGGTTCTTCCAGATAACCTTTGCAAGTTTCACAATTGAACATTAGCAATCCCAAATTCACACCTTAGCTATTCAATCCCCACAATCTCAACCATAATTACCTCCTATGAAACAAAACATCAGATTCCAAAACAAACTTCAAGGGCAAACCTTTTCTTCAACTAACATTTGTGCAGCCAGGGAGAAAATGCAATTACAAATAGAAAAACTGGATTTTCAATTCTCACGCTAAAATGAAGAAGAAAACTAATCATATTATTTCCCTTCTATCAGAAGGGGGCATATTCTGATATATATCAAAAGGGAAAACCGTAATTTGATGGAAAAAAAAAAACGTGAAATACCTGAAACTGAAATCTGGGTTTCGAAAAGGAGCACTTTTTTTCGCTTCTTTCTCCTTAAAGTTCGCTCTTTTGGGGATCAAATGAGATAAAATACAACACTGTTGTTGCTGTTTACACGGGAGAATGATCTTGAAAAGTTTAAATTTTTATTTATTTATTTTATAAAAAAAAGGATCATGTGTTGTTTGTTTTTGTCTTGTAGCTAATAAGCTGATGTTATCAGATTGCGGTGCCAATGATTAAACAACAATTTAATACTCATTAATTGATTACTATTCTATTAAGAGTTTATTCCAATGTTTTTTTATGAGGTCTTGCAATGTTAGTATTTACATACAATTATGGTTCTTGTTCACTGTTTATGTGTACACGTCTTAAGTAATTATATATATATATATATATATATATATATATATATATATATATATATAT
>Ga0123342_1009733_pt1 | contig 11325 bp, 8 predicted proteins | sample Turbeawhitnodule_FD_89960 | JGI IMG/M metagenome (GOLD analysis project Ga0123342, IMG submission 89960) | Root nodule microbial communities of legume samples collected from Mexico - Turtle bean Mexico white nodule | ecosystem: Host-associated > Plants > Roots > Nodule | place: Mexico: Nepantla... | reverse complement strand
TTGAAGGAAAAGTTTTTGAAGAAACTTTGTTTTTGTCTTTCCAAGATGATTTGTAGAAGCCATCATTATGAGTGGTTTTGAAATGAGTTTTCTTTGAAAGTTGAGATTCAACCTTGATGGCTATGTGAACCAATTTTTCCAATGAGGAATACTCATAATGTTCTACCCCATCTTGGATTTCTCTCCTTAATCCACTTACAAATCTAGATATTTTAGACTCCTCACTTTCATGCATGTCAATTTTAGTTAAAGTAGTTTCAAGATCTTTAAAGTACTCATCTACACTTCTAGGTCCTTGTTGAAGCCGTATGAGCTTCAACAAGAGTTCCTTCCTATAATGAGGAGAAACAAACCGCACGCGCATGCATAATTTTAAATCATCCCAAGAGACCACGATTGACCTCTTGTTTAGCCCAATGTCCATTACAACTTGGTGCCACCATTGCATGGCATAGTCTAAAAATTCTAGGGAAGCTAACCTAACTTTTTGGTCTTCTTGGACCTCAAACACATTGAAAATTTGTTCTACCTTAGCTTCCCATCCTAGATATACATTGGGATCACTTTCCCCATTAAAACGTGGAAATTTAATAAAAGGGAAAGAGGGATTGGATGGTTGGCATGGGTGACGCCTTTCATCATATTGGTGCATCCTCCACTCTTGCTCTTCCTCTTAGCTACCATAATGGGAGTAACTCCTTGATGCTCTCCTTTTCTCCCACCTCCTTCCTCTTGGTTGTCTTGTTTGTGCCGTTTCAAGCCTTTGCAACATCTCCACTAAGTGTCGCATCTCTTCATCCTTCTGGGCCAAAGACCTCTTAGCTTCTGCAAGCTCTCCCAAAAGAAAAGCCTTTTGGGGAGATTGTGGCTTGGAGGATTCCCCGGAAGATAAATGAGCAATAAAAAATTGCACAAAGAGAACAAACAATTAGTGAAAGAAAAGTTAATAACTCTCTCCTCACTTGTTTCACTCTTTTGTGTAGCAAAGAAGAGAATTCAACAAAGCACTCAAAAAGAAATTTCTCTCAACAAAGGTTTATCTTGGTGTTGCAAGCTCTCAAATGAAAAAGGACAAAGCCCTTAACACTTGATCTAAAAAAGACAAGCAAGAAAAGCACAACTCTAAGATGCATACTAAACCTTTAACAATGAAGTTTTCTTTTCTTTAAAAATTTTCAAAGAAAAAGGATAAAAATTCCACAAGGTTGAAATCAATTTGACAAATAAAATAAATCCACTATTTTTTGAAATGTTGCTCTTGAAAAGATTGGAACAAGCAACTTCTCTTCCTCTTTTTATTTTATACTTGTTTTTTGGTTTATGTAAATAAGATGTCCATAATTTTTGTCATTCATATTTTCATTTGCCTCCAATTATCACAAAAAGTTTGGGATTTAAATTAAATGATCATTTGACAATTATGTTTGGAACTTAAATCTACTTCTACTTAAACAAATTCTAGTTACTTTTATACCTTCACAATTAAAAGCAAGTAAGGACTCCTAGAAACACTAAGAACATATGACTCAAGCAAAAATAGTAAGAACAAAAATGGAAATAACATAAACATTCAAAAGCGAAAAAGAAGTGCTAATGAATAAAAATGGCGAAAAGTAAAGACAAGAAAGTAAAGCCTGAATTTAAATTTGCTTGAGTGTAAAGGTAAAAATTTAAATTTTCTTGAATGTAAAGGCAAGAATTTAAAGATGCAAGAAAAGTAAAGTGCCAAATCAACTCAAAGCAAATATGCTAAATAAACCAAAGCTCTGAATACCACATGATGTGAGTTGATTTTAGATTTATCCATTTTAGATGTGACACTTTATTTATGATTAAGATTTTATCAATTATATGGTGAGAACCCAAAGATGATCCCCACTGGATACGAACTTAACCAAGTAGTTAAGTAAGTATGAAGGTTCACTTTTAGAGGGAAAAGAAAAAATACAAGTATATGGTGATTGATAATGAAGCACGAAAGTTAAATGAACAGGGAAGGAAACATAAAAGCATGATGGAAACCAAATTGACAATGGAGAAAAATAAGAACATAAGAACACAAAGATAAGTGGAATAGTGGAAAAATGGAAGAGATGAAGGAAGGAAATGCTTATGTGGTGGAAGAGAGTTGGTCACGACACTTGAAGTGTGGTTTTCCTCCAAGATAAGTGTTGATGGTCTCCACTTGAGAGCGCTCCAATCACTCAAGGTGAGACTTAATGCTAAGAGGAAACAAACCTCACAAACACCTTACATAATTTGTGCAGAATAACTTTTCTATTGTAAATACATGGAGTAAGGCACCATATTCTAGCCTATCTTGCTATTTTGGACCGTCGAAGTGAGCCCAAACATGTTTTTATTTTTAAGAAGGCCATAAGAAAGAACATTTGATGTTCTGGTCTTTGCCCATTTCTCCTTCTGATGAGGTCTGCTAGATCCTTGGTGGGGTCTTCATTTGAAAGTTGAGATGACTTCTCATAGTGTGAATGGAAATTTGAGGCCTTGTTCATCTCCTTATTGGCTTGGATTGTATCACAAAGTATCAATCCCCCACCTTGCCATTAAGTTCCCCTTAAAGAGTAAGATTCGCAACAAGAGTATCGTGACTCTTCATGTGGATTAGAAGACTACGAGAGAGTGTTACGTGGCAAGCTTGAGAATTCCTCCCTAGGTTACCATTATGAATGACCTGGACCTTAGAACGAATGATGAGAAGTGGAACCCAAGGAGGAGACCACCTCATGGCAGATGGGTCAACAAGGACAGAACACCCGCCTAGGAATAAACCTGAAGAAATAGGAGAATAAGGTAATCACAACCATGCTGGTAGAGAACAGCGACCTGTTCGCTTAAGCGTCCACCGACATGCCAGGAATAGGTCCCAATTTATTTCCCTTAAACTCTCAATTTTCAAGGAGGCTAAACCTATAGCCCAGAAGAAGAGAAGGATGGGAAGGAGAAGAGGTTGGCCACAGAGCAAAAAGTTCGTAAACTCTGTATGCGAGTTTTATCTCAGAGGTACAATATACCACGTGGTTGGGGAATGTGGTGCTAGTCAAAATAATAATGGGCAATGACGGATATGTACTAACTACACAAATCTTAATAAGGCTTGCCCTAAGGATTCATACCCATTACCAAGTATTCATCGACTAGTGAACGAAGTTGCCGACCATAAGGTACTAAATTTTATCGATGCATACTCTGGGTATAACAAAATATCTATGAATAGGGAATATCAGAGAAGACAACTTTCCTGACGGAAAGAGCCACTTATTTTTATGAGGTCATGTCCTTCGGGCTGAAAAACACGGGGAAAACCTACCAGAGATTGATGAATTGAATATTTAAGGAACATATAGGAAGGACGGTATAAGTGTATGTCGATGACATGATTGTGAAATCCAACAGTGCCAAACAACATGTGGTCGACCTGGCCGAGATATTTGGTCGACTCCGGCAGTATGGCATGCGGCTCAATCCGAAGAAGTGTGTGTTCGGTGTTGAGGGAGGAAAATTTCTAGGCTTTCTGTTAACCAGCCAAGGGATAAAGGCAAATATTGAAAAATGTCAAACCTTTGAGATAATGAGAAGCCCGCATAACCTAACGGAGGTCCAACTACTAGAGGGAAGATTCACGTTGCTCTCCAGGTTCATGCTAAGGCTGACCGACAAGAGGTCGATTTTGAGGCTCATGAAAAAGACAAAAAAGTTCTCATGGGACAAAACATGCTAAGAAGCATTCATAGCCGGTACTACATGATGCCGAGACCAGGTACCTGATGATCGAGAAGGTAGCCTTATCTCTCGTTCACGCTTCCTAGAGACTCTGACCTTATTTTCAAAGCCATGAGGTCATTGTTTGCCCGATTAGCAAGGTGTTATGAAATCCCGAGTTGATAGGAAGAATGATCGACTGGTTGGTAGAGTTGTCGGAGTTCAGAATTAAATAGAAGCCGAGATGACCCATAAAGTCTTAGTGCCTAGTCGACTTCACATCAGAGCTGCAGGACGCCTTAGAGCTCGAGGCATCGTGGGTCTTGTTTGTTGATGGGTATTTGAATAAAAGTGGAGGAAGACTAGGAGTCATGTTGGAGGGGTTGGGAAGCCTCCGAATAGAGCAGTCTTTACGCTTTAATTTTAAAGCGTCAAACAACCAAGCCGAATATGAAGTCCTTATAGCCAGATTATTGTTGGTAAAAATAATGGGAGCTCAGAAAGTTGAGTGTAAAACTGATTCCCGAGTAATGGTTGGTCACATAAATGGGGAGTATCAGGTGAAAGATCCTCTATTCTTAAAATATTACCATTGGGTAAGTGACATCATGGCAAAATTTGAAGGTGTCAAAATGCAACACATAAAACTTGTAAAAAACTCGCGAGCCGATATCTCGTTAAAGTTAGCCAGTAGCAAGTAGAAGGGCTTCCATGAAATCGTCATACAACAAACCTTTTCATTCCCTCAGTTACGATTGAAGAATGCATGACAACATCTTAAATCAAGAGAGTGTTGGAAGACCGAGATGCCGGGATTGGAAGCCATGACTCTGCAGTGGAAAAAAAAGGCTTCCTGCTTTGTTATGGTGGAAAATGACTTATACATGTGTCTTCCTCTCATTTGAGAGATTCCTATCAAATGAGAGGTTGACAAATGTCACCTCTTAATTGGCGAGGATCCTCTCCATTGAGGAAGAGCCATGTGGATGTTCATGCTTCTTAAGCCACGCCCATGCTTCCCATGCCAAGTGGTGAGTCACTTTACAATACGCACCAAGTCTATTACAATACACATTCACTCTCTCCTATTAGCTCAAATACATGACTCAAAATTAAACCAAGGCCCAAATAAAATCCTAAACTAATTTTTATAATTATTTAAACTAAAGTCTGATGCTAAAGGATATTGACATGGTCTTGCTGAAACCAGTTGAGTTCCAGTCTTCTTGTAGTCCTCTAACCAAGGCTCTAGTACTCTTTCATGGTGTGGAGGTCTTCTTTGATATGCTTTGTACATTCCTTCCTCCTAGAATTGTCTCTTTATTGGGCCTACAAAAGATAGAAAAAAATCCCAATTAGGCCTATTTATGTTAATAAATTTCTAAACAAAGCTCTAGGTCTTTATCCTTCTTATTTTGTGGATGTTGTGGCTAAATGATTTCCATCATCCCTTCCCTCTTGAGAAGGATTTGTCCTCAAATTTATATTTTTGTTTCAAAACAACAACCTTATTATTGTTGGAGGTTCATGTTTTTCTTTCAGGATCAAACACCTATATGAAATAAACACCAAATAGATCAAGTGTCATATGTACAAAAAAATCAAGAAGAACAAGGTTCTTCAAGACACAATTTTCTCTTTCTATTTGTATTTTCTATTTTGTTTGTTCTTGCTTCTTCACCACTTGTAAAGATGATAAATAACTAAGTACAAACTTTTTATTATAAGTGAAATTTATTTTATTAGTATGACCTTCATCAATGGTTTAAGGATCAACTTGTCGAGGTTGTTTTAACAAAATATCACAAGCTTCCATTGGTACTTCATCATATAAATTTTTTTCCTCATAGTATCCAATGGAAAAATTTACTTCCACTTGTTGCTTGACTACCATATTCTCATCTTTAAACCTCCAAGGAAATTTATGATGATAAATGGTAGTTAAGTTCAACGTTTGGGCCAAACTAGTACTACAAAGATTGTAGCATGATCCACTATCCACAATGAGAGGAAGAGTTTGATAAGTTTGAAAAATATTCTCTTGTTAGGATGTACTGGGTTGTTCTATAACTTCTTTCCCAAGAAGAAGTTCATCAAAACAAATATGAGCAGCCTCAATATGGGAAATATTTGGACTAAGCTTTTCTTCCATTCTATTGGGAGGTTCATAATGTTCCTTCAGCCTAATACTACCCTCTTGTGCCTGGGTGTCCCCCAATGTAATCTTTGGAGTAGAATTGTTTATACTCTTTTGCGAATTTTTTCTACTTTTCTATTTCTTTTTTGTATGTTATCTTTTTTTTTTCCTTAAGATTCTAAGTTTCTCCTTAAGAATGACAAGTTTAGAATCTCTTTCTTTCAAAATTTCCTTTTTCCTTCTACACAGTTTATGTGACTTAAGTTCTTTAGATGAATTTTCAAACTTTTTGATGAAGAACTTGAGTCACTTACACTATGATGAGAAGTGTACTTAAACATTTTAAGTGTCATATTTAAATATTTTTTTTGAGAAAGAAAATAGGTTTAGTACACAAGGCAAGTTCCCAGGAAAGAGAGCTAAATCACTGTAGATCTCTTAAGTACTAAGGTTTTTCCTAGCCAGAACTTTTCCAAATGCACTACACAAATCTCCTTCTAAAGAAACTTCTCCAACACAAACAAAGAGATTTCTAAAGAAAGAAACTAAAAGAAAATCTAAAACCTAAGAATTTAAATTGCAAAAATTTAACTAGACAACTCCTAATGGTGAGACTTTTTGGAACTTGTGAGCCTTCAAGACACACTCACCATCTAAAAACATTTTATAAAGAAAGCGGTTAAAGTAAAATATGGTCAATTAAAATTTATGAAATAGCACAAAAATATCTTCATAAATTCTCTTCTCTCACTAGTGTTTTCTCTCCAAGCCTCTACTTGTTTGTCCTCCAAATGTGAGTACTCCTTGCAATTTCATTTTCCTTCTCTTAAGATGATACCTAGAAGTTAGCTCAATTCTCATAAAGAACAAATTGCCAAGTTGTATTCCACTTTAAGAGGTCAATAATAAAAGCAATAAAAGCTCAATTTGAAAAGCAAAACTCAAGAAATATTAGAGTTGAGACAAGAGACAAAGATTAACCAAAAATTAAGACAAGCAAAAAGTTAAAGGTAATCAAAGAAATATGCACTAAAGAAGAAATGCCTAAAGATTTGTCTTAGATTGGATTACACAAAAAATAAAAACAAAGCTAGAGCAGAATTATCAATGATACGTCCAGGATTTATGTGAATTTTTCTCCCAAATTTTAACCACATATTTCTAACACAAACTAAGCAATTTTCACACTTCTTTCAAACTTTTCTAGTCCTAACATTCAGTCTTTTAAAATTTATCAATATTTTATATTGGGAATTAGGATATGCTTTTTTAACAGGATATCATTAACATATTGAAGTTCTCATATATAAAATTTCACACCATTTGAAAGTGTATATAACTTGCAATAAGTTTTCCAACCAGTACCAAAAACCAACAAACAATAAAGAGAAGGAAATCTATGGAATTGAAAGAAGATTATGATGAGCTCAAGACACAGAGGAAACCTAACTCCAAGGAATTTCTCAATGGCCTAATAACAAGTAAACAAATCAAATAAAAAAAATTAAAAGCACACGAAGCACCAAATTAATATAGTTTTATCAAACAATTTTTTGGAAAAAAAATGTGTTGTTGGACACAAAAAGTAAGAAAATAAATTTGAACAAAAGTATTACTAGAGTTTTATGGCATTCATGGAATCACATGAATTTGACAACGTGGATAGATTTTAAAAATAAAAATGAAACACAATTAAAGTGAATTAGCCAAATAAAATAAAAAAGAGACTCAAAAGAAAACAAAAAAACACATGGTTTCACAAAATAGAGCGCATAAAACAACATCTGGATTGTTCAAGTAGGAACTAGTGATTTGAACCAAAAATTTAAAAAAAAAAATATCAATGGATAGAATGAAACCAAAACATGTTCTAGACAATCTAAAAACAGTGAAGATAACACAAAATATATGGAAAGAAAATTTTGAAGAAGAAGAAGAAGAAACACTTAGCTCACAAAACCATGAATCTATTACCAAATGATAGAAAAAGTTCTTCTTCTAGTAGTGATATTTTTAATTTCTTCTTTGGATGGATGATGAAGGAGCTTTGAGGAGAGGAAGCATTATAAGAAACTCAATAAGAGTATCAATGGTTTGAGGTGGAGTTAGGAATTTGTTTGAGTGAGAGGTGAGGTCAACTCACTAGGAAAGAGTCTATGCTAACTTAGGGAGAACTTAGGAAGAATTAGAATGGCCAAAAATGTGTAGCATTTCATTACTGATTCCATGTTAAAAAATACAAGAGAGGTTCACTCCCGTTTCTAGGAGACTTGGTTGTCTAAAACGAATTTTAACCTAAAACACTCTCAATTGACAAGGTGACAAGTGGTGCACATGTTCCATGCTCATGATCCTTTCAAATGAGAGGGTAACAAATGTCTTTCTCTCATTTGAGAGATTCCTCTCAAATGAGAGGTTGAAAAATGTCACCTCTTAATTGGTGAGGATCCTCCCAATTGAAGAAAAGTCATGTGGACATTCATGCTTCTCATGCCACACCAATGTTTTCCATGCCAAGTGGAGAGTCATTCTACAATACGCACCCCCATTTCATTCACTCTTCTATTAACACAAAAAAGGTCCAATATTAAACCAAGGCTCTATTGATGGCCCAAATAAAATCCTAAACTAATTTTTACAATTATTTAAACTAAAGTTTGACCCTAAAAGATATTGACTTGGTCTTGCTGAAGCCAACTGAGTTTCAGTTTCCTTGCACTCCTCTGACCAAGACTCTAGAACTCTTTCATGGTGTTGAGGTCTTCTCTGATATGCTATGTACATTCCTTCCTCCTAGATTTGTCCTTTTTATGGGGCCTACAAAAGATAGACAAAAGTCAAATTAGGCCCATTTATGCTAATAAGTCTATGAAAAAAGCTCTAGGTATTTATCCTCCTTATTCTCTGGATGTTGTTGCTGGACGGTTTCTATCAACCTATTAATATGATGTTTATGAGAAGACTTCTACCTTCTTTTGTATTTCTTCGTAAGAACCACTTTCAATAGACATATTGTGTCGAATTCTTTTTGGCTAATTTTTTCTACTTCTTAACAACAACACATTTCATCCTTAGTTATTTGAATAAATTCTTGAGTCTAGCATTTGCAATAGTCATCGTTTCAAAGAAGAAGAAAAATCAATCAAGTTAAAACCATACGAAAAAAGTAAAAAATAGTACAATAGAGCATACCAACCAAATTTGAATGGTGTTGAGGAGATAAATAAATACTGACAAGTTGTTGAGTGGCTAGGAGACATGAAAAATTGTCTAGTATATTCAACATCTTGATTTATGCTAAGGTCATGTTAGATTAGGGTCAAACATTATATCTTAGTGGATTCTTTGTCAAGTAAAATGAAAACTTTGGTGTATCACTATTATTAAAAAAAACTTACAACCATACAATTCAACTAACACCTTAATGAATCTACATTTGAAATTTTTGTAAGATGAAGTGAAAGGAGTGAGTAGTGAAGTATACAATTTTGGTAGTGCCACATTCCCTAGTAGAGTACTGAAGTAATGCAAAAAAAAACTTGGGGGTCGAGTAAAAACGTAATGCCTTACATATAAGACTTACAATGATGCCTAAGTGTTTGGATACAGCTGTGTTAGTGCCACATTCAACACATACCTATTGTAAACTCATTGAAAGGGAAATTGATGAAAGACCCTGGTGGAAATCTATTTGTCACAACATTCATAAAATAAGGAGATTTATGACCTAGAGCCTTGTTTAGGGACTTAATTGGTGAAATGCATCTAATTGGTCTTTTACCTTTCTTTTGTAGGCCCAATAAAGAGGAAAGCTCTAGTAAGAAAGCATGCATATAATATATTAAAGAAGATATACATTCCAAAGAAGAACAACTATAGCATTGGACAATACACTTACATGAAGAGTGGAACTTAGTTGAGCCCAACAAGGTTAAACTCTTATCATTTTGGGTCAAACTTGTGTTTGAATAATTGTATAGAGTAAAATATGATTTATTTGATTTTAAAAATGTTAAATAAATTGGGCTTTGTATTTGGGGCAAGTAAAGTAGAATTTTTAGTTTTGTATTTTGACCTAGGAAAGATTAGGGTTAAGGTTTGCGTTAGAGTTCTAAACCTACATAGAGTTTCAATTGGGCTTCCATTGGCCCTAAGGAAACCCGAGGATGGACATGTAGGTTTTCAATGGAGTAGAAGAAAATAATCTTAGTAATCTTATCTCTTGCATTAAATTTTTCATATCATGAACATTAATTAAGAACTTCTTTATTTGTATCCTCGTAAGAAAGATCGTAATATATAGCCTTGAACTCTCCAACATACGACCACCTATACTTTAAGAAATACTCTCTTAAACTAGGCTCCAACCACTCATAACCTTCCCTTATTGATAAATTATTCATTGTCTCCTCTATTGAATTGAATTGGAAAGTGTAAAATTTTATTATTGTTAATTTTTCAAATCCTGCTTGAATGTTGGACTTTGGTCAAGTGATAACATTTATTTAAAAAACAAAGAATTAATGTTGAAGTTCCTATCTAGTCACCCAAGCGATAAAGTTATTCATTCAAATTGTGACTTGAAGGTTGAACAAAAGAAACTACATCAATTTTGTTTCCTCATGTACTTTGGTCGCTTAAAATATGTATTATCACTCAAGTGATCATTGGTCATTTTTTTTATAGTTGTTGTACTAAGTTAGGACGCTTAAGCACTAGTATGACACTTAAGTGATAGTGTTATTTCTCTCTCTAGTAGAAGGTTGGATACTCAAGCATTGGTGAGTATTAAGTGAAGGAGTTTAATGGGATTCCAAGTTCTAATGATATATTAAGTTAGATAAACAAATATATCATATGGTGAAAGTTAATGGAGAATTTTGACATCAAGTTGGGGTGAAGAGTCAATGATACCAACAGTATGTGTAAGAAATTACATTGTTATAGGAAATTGTTAAATGAAATCTATATCGAAAAGGGTTGATTGTTAGGCAAAATAGGTATTGTTGATTTTTTGATGCATTGTGTGAATATTAAGTTATTATATTCAATGAGATTCTAAGTTATAATGATACCTTAAATCAAATAAACAAATATATCATGTGGTGAGTGTCAATAAACAAAGTTTTGATATCAAAAGGTAGGGGTGAAAAGTTGGTCAAACCTAACAAGATATGTAAGAAATTTCATTGTTATAGGAGATTTCTAAGTGGAACTATATTGGACTGAACATTTACCATAAGTCCAAAAGCTATAATTAATAGTCAAGGTGCAACTCTTTCTATTGAGCGTAGCAGTCCAAGCACCACGCCTCAATTATGACTTGGCTCACCTAGCCTTCACCACAGGACAATTGATGTCACCTGCAAAAGTTCCCCCCCCCCCCCCCCCCCCCCCCTCACACAACTTTCCTTCCCACCCCGACACCACATACCTCCACTAAACCCCACCCCCCACCACATTTACTC
>Ga0123342_1009732_pt1 | contig 11326 bp, 3 predicted proteins | sample Turbeawhitnodule_FD_89960 | JGI IMG/M metagenome (GOLD analysis project Ga0123342, IMG submission 89960) | Root nodule microbial communities of legume samples collected from Mexico - Turtle bean Mexico white nodule | ecosystem: Host-associated > Plants > Roots > Nodule | place: Mexico: Nepantla... | reverse complement strand
TTTGTTTCTTTCATCAGTTTTTCAAGAAGTCAGACTTGATACCTCAATCTTGTTGCAAAACTATATTGTTTCTTTAATCTATTCAAAGTATCGAACCCTCACACCATCCTGTTCCTCAATCTTGTAGCAAAAATATATTGTTATATATATTGTTTCTTTCATTGTTTTCTTTTGTATAAAGTCACAATCTCCCACAACTCCGTCCCTCAAACTTATTGCAGGAAAAAAATGTCTATTCGAACAAATCCCATGAAAGCAGTGCCTACATTGTTGAAACGTTTGGTGACTACAGACAAAGTAGCAAAATTGAAGGTTTTGAAAAATGAGTTGATCCAGATAAAGAATTTGTTTTCCATGGTGAAGGAAAATGAACAAGAACTACTTGACACTTTAACCATGGTGGATGGCTATCTTCGCAACAACATACCTAAGTTGATAGAAGAGGAGGAATATATTTGTGAAAAAATAAGGGAATCAACTAAAAAGTTGCTGCCACTTGATCAAATCCTAAGGGCAAATAATGCTCCTGAATCACGAGGAATAACAGTTCAAGAATTGAAGCTTGGTGAAAGAGAAGAAGTGAACATATCACTCCCTTTGACCCCACAACCTGAGGAGTTGGGAGTGATTGAGGAAAATTGTCAAAGCCTAGATGATCCTGAAAAGAAATGTTTGCTGTCTCTCCTACATTTCCCAGAGAATTCCGTTATGAGGAAAAGGAATATAATTCTTTGGTGGGTTGAAGTAATGAAAACAGCAAAGGAAATTGGTGAGTTTGTGTTTGAAAAGCTTACGGATCTTAAACTAATTGTACCACATAAGTATGACTTTGTGAATAAATTTAAAATTAATCCTCTGGTCCATCATATTCATAAGTCAAGTGGGTCATTATTAGGAAATGATGAAGAAAAGCCTTTTGAAATGTACTCACAAAGAGTAACCTCATCTCATTCTCCACGTGGATGTTTAGCACTTGACAAACAAAAAGTTGAACTAAGTGACGAGTTTGGTTTTAAATGGAACCTTTTGACAGGTATTTTTAATTTTGGTTCAAGTTATCTTAACTTTGGACCCCAATCAATGGCCAAAATGAAGAATTTGAAGGTGCTTCAACTTGGTCGTTGGCTGCACGCTTCACCAAAACATCATATTGAAGTGAACAGCGAAGAATTCTTGAAGGAGTTAAGAGATCAAAAGGATTTGGCATATCTTAGCCTTCGTGGAATATCTAGAATATCTGAGCTGCCAGATTGCGTTTTTCAACTTCAGATATTAGAGACTCTCGATCTCAAGGCCTGTCACAATCTAGAAACATTACCTGTCGATATTGCATCAATGAGAAACCTCAAACATTTGAATCTGTCTCAATGCTACTTGTTGGACAGAATGCCAAATGGGATCGAGAAGCTGTCTAAGCTTGAAGTACTGAAGGGATTTGTGATTGGTAGTCCTGACAAGACTCCTTGCAAAATATCAGATCTTGTACATTTGTCAAAACTAAAGCAACTCAGCATCCGCATAGGAAGTGGGGCCATGATCCAAGATATAGAGTTTGAAAAATTGAGAGAGTTCTCAGAGCTTGAGAAACTAAAAATATCATGGGGTGTGTTTGGCACAAGGTTCTGTAAGATGGAGGTTAGTTTGCCTCCAAAGTTGAAAAGATTGCATCTTGAAGGCTTTCCAGGACAAGATATGCCAGAATGGTTGAAACCTGACAAGATAATCACAAGTTTGCGTGAGCTATATATTACAGGAGGAAAACTCCAAAGTATGGATATTCAAGGATATGCTCATGTGTCTTGCTCATTGCAGATCATCCGTCTCAAGTACTTAGAACATTTGAATATTAATTGAATCAACAAATTTGCTGGATCTGTTATCTGCTGTGTATTTCAGAAAATAGAATATGTTCTAGATTATCATGAGTTTGATTAGATAGCATATTGAGTGAAGAAAGGTGAAAGCATGTGTCTATGTCGTACTACTATTTACAGAATTTTATATACATGTCTAAATTTAATTGTGCCCAGCTATGTTTTTCATTTCAGGTAAGAATGAAGACAAGCTGAAAAAATAAAAGAAAAAGAAATATGCCTTAGATGACAATATATATACCTACATTTGGTGTATATATTTTACCTACCTCACATATCCTCAACTTATTTAATTAATATTAAGTAGAGTTGTGATAAGCTGATAACTGATACATGTGCACCACTGTTTTACAAAAACTTTCATCAACACCTATGCTGCTCTGCTTAATCGAAATTTCTCTATAACTCTGCTTAATAGAGCATGTACTTATATTTGGGCCTAATCACGTCTATTGAGTCTTAGGTGGTATATGATTTGATTCATTTTAACCAAATCTACAGGAAACTTCCCAAAAAGGCAATATATCATCATACACTGAACGTGCTGTGTGCTATTATAGTAGCTTCTCCACTCTCCACTGCAAGTCCAATGCATGCAATCACTTAAGCATACTTCTTCCACATTTAGCTTCACCTTATCAGTCCAGGGATTCATTAGGTGAAGATTTCCTTCTAAATTACATGGAACACAAGTAGCCAATAGAAAAGACCTGCATAACAAAACCTTAGATAAAAAAATTTGTGTTTGGAAATAAGAAAAATATTGTTCTAAGATGAAATATAACTACTTGTCCTTCAATTGTAGTGAACTAATACTGCAATGTACCTAAAATTACAAAGCCCCATCTGACATTTCCCAACCAAGTAATGCTACAGTACTTTAATTAATGCATATTGGGAGGATAGTTGAAGAGTGAAACTAGTGTAGTGATAAAATAAAAAGTCTTTTATAGATACAATGAAATTGATGCAAAATAGGAAGAAGAGGTAATAAGAGAATAATGATCTTAGAATATTGTGATGGCAGTTTGCAGCCACTAATTCGCAGAATGCAGCAGGTTTAGTTCAAGGTCTTGTTATGGACATGTGAACTCAACTAGTATGGGATGGTCATGTTTTTTTTTACATTCAATTCAATAACTAGTATATTAATGAAACGCTGATTCTTGAAGGCAAATTCTTTTTAGTTTGAGTATAGTTTTACCGAATCCTTTTTCTTTAATTTAAACCAAGCACTCAACGGCTTTGAAACCATTCTATGTTAGCCTTCAAAAACTAAATCCCACATTGAAAATATTTCTTATAGAGTCATGGAAAATAGACTACAAATATAAGATTTGTCACCCTGAGTTCCATACTTACCTGGACGGGGTCAATGGATGATCAATAAGGTCCATGGCCTAGGGAAGTGACCTTCATTGCACTGAGAAGGGGTGTTACTCTAAGGTCTGTCCAAGTGATGGAGCCTACGTCATAATTTGTGGTAGTGGGGGCCTGCGTTCGCGCGGCCCCTTACATTTTAGTCAATTGTTGTTTGACTTTTGTATTTTATTGTCATCTGTGTATATCTTCCAAATGGGATTTCTATTTGCCATATAATGAGATATCATTGTGTTTTATGTTAAAGTTTGTATAACATCTGCCTTTTAAAATTACACTGTCTGCATTAACTCCATGGAGAACAATCACTTATGCATACTTCTTCCTAGACAACAGAAAAAAAAATTAAAAAATCTCAAACCTATAATGTTCTTAATTTATTCTGTTATGAAAAAATTTACTTTATATTATAATTCCTTCTGTTCTGTAATTCTGAGTTGAAGTATTGTTCTTAATTTGTTTTGTTATGAATAAATTTAAAGGAAAAGAACTTAACTATGCTGTTGGTAATTTTCAGAGAACTTCCTTTATTCCCCGTGTGTTGATGAAAAGGAAAAGAAACAGGTAAAGTTATCTGTGGTTCATACATTGACATCTAACTAAATGTTATAAAACAATCTAACACATTAATTGATCACAGATATCAAAATGGCTAGTTGTACAATGCTTAATCAATCCAACTCCCGTTGCCCCTAACATTTATGTTAATGAATATCTCTATTTGGATCTATTCACTCACTAAGTTGGTAATATTAAAAAATCATTTTTGAAAGAATGTTTCTTAAATTTTTCAAAATATCATCAGCCACTTACCCCAGTTCAAGTTGTCTATAGATTACTGTCTCTTGTTATAAAAGCTTATTTCTTTAAGATTACTCTATCCACTCTACTTCCAAAGTGTGCAAATCTCTACCACAAACATATTTCTTTATGTCAAAGTTTTCCACTAAAGTAGAAAAAACCCACTTAACAAAAGCTAAGATAAAAAAACAGTACCATGTTTTGAAATATGAAAAATTCTAAGATGAATCTGTTTTAACTTTTAAAATAAAATGATAAATGTTCATTCAATTATTCACCTTTCAATTTTAGAAAATTAAGATTGTTATGTATAATAAATTAAATTTAATAATAAACTACCATGAGCTAAAAAAACTTGCGGAAGATCACTTGGCCTTAACTATTTGGAAGTAAGTCTTATCAAAAGAAATCTTGAAGTGGAGTTAAAGAGATAGCAATGTGAAGTGGACATTGAACAGTGGGTTTTAAATGATGCTAATGCCATAAAAACGTAATCACATGTGAAGTGTCTTTTACCAATGAAAGTATCTGTCACACTCACATGCAAAACAGAAACAGAAAAGTTTATCACACTTTAAGAAAACAGTGACAAATGATTGAAAATAACAGTGGAATTGTCCTTATAGCTACTTCATATTATCTTACCATGGTTAAAAACTAATCCCAATCACTCAAAAAGTTGGTTATCTCTTAAGTAATTGAGGCAACTAGGATCATTAACTTGTTCCAAGTTGATCTATCTATTCCTTTGCATGACAGTGACAATTTCTCCTTCGAAGTAGAAGTTTATGAGCAGTGGTCCTCTTAAAATGCACAGTATAAATGGTAAGAAATTGGTCCTTTAGTGAATGAAAGTGTTACATAGCTTTGATAAGAACCTTTGTTTTCTATCTTGTGAAAGGAATACATGTCCAAGAAGTCCAACACCAATTAATGGAGCACCCGTGAGTGACTCCACTACAAACAAATGCAGCACAGAGGGTCCACAAAAAGTGACAGATTGCATTAGTTCCTCAAACCTGCAGAGTCTTTTTTTGGGTAGTGTAAAGTGGGGGATGACAATAAAATCATATAGAAAATAAAAAAGAACCAAAAACACAGGTTTCACAATGTAGAGAACTAAAATGTATCAAGACCATTTGTGAAGCGCAATGATATAATACAGTTGCAAGTTGCAATATGAGTAAATTTTAGTGTTAAGAACTGACAAATCTTCTACCTTCTCTCCATTTTACCAAATATTTTAATTATAAACAGTGAAATCAGAAACTGTAAATCCTAGTCTGAGAATAACTAAAGCATTGTCTTTTTGAGTCTACAATGTTAAATATCCCTCCCACTGCCCTTTACATCCCAAACGAAAACCAGATTATATGATGGATACAATCAACCAAAACAAAATCATCCACACTTAATCACTTCCTGAAAAGCACTCAAATGGAAAGATATTTACAAAACCATCCAGACTTATATTTTCCTGTGCCATTTAAAGACACCATAATGTAAAGATGGCTTGCTCAAAAGTCAAAAGAAAGTGATAGCCCAGTTTCTTCATTCACATGAATTCATCTGTTCCAAGTTTCATTGACCATGGTCTCAAAATAATGAACTTGTTATTGGCATGTAGCTAGACATGATTAAACATAAAGTTACAAGGATAATGCAGTAGTTAGAAGCTCGAGTGTTTTACTGCATGCACATGAATCGAATGACAATGTCATGTCACCAACTAACTCTACAACCATAAACATAATAGATGCCACACACTTCATATAAATAGTACATGGTGTGGAGAGCTTTTGTGAAACTAAAGAAAATGCCGCAGCTTGTGGAAAAGTTCTTCAAACATACAACAAACCGCTCCTCTTCAATCCCAATTTTGCTTTCTCCTTGACACCAACAAAACAAAGCATACATACGCCCACCCTTGCCACAAGCAACACAACAAATGGCTGAATTTCCACCTGTAGAAATAGGCACCAGAGGCACAGTTGGGTCCCTTCTAATGCAAGAAATTGAGTACTTTAGCCAGCTTGAACTAAACTCCCAAGGCTGGTCACAGAAGAACAAATCTAAAACCATCAACATGGGTTCCTCAGTTAGCACTGATTCCAGACACTCAACTGTGTCCAGAGTAGAAACTAGAAAGAAAAAGCGAGGAAGTAGCAAGCTCTTGCCAAGCATGTGTTCTACGGTGAATGTAATAGACAACAGTAAGCCAAATGTAACCTCTGCTTTCAGCTACAAGAACCTGAAGTCTGACATACAATTCCAGCTTTAGGTAATGCTCTCAGAGAGCTTTGAGAAACCCAACTTCTTAAGAGAATTTGTGATAGGTACATAACCACACTTGATGTCCACAACTTCCACAATTTTAGATTTTTTCTTCTTTTCCTTTTTCTTCATAACTGGACTTGCGTCCAATGGAAGGGTGTGGGAACCAAGCATGGGTATTTGATTGGTATGTTTGCCATTATGTTTTGTTTTGGGGCCAATCCCAGAGCTTATATGGTTTGTAACATTACTACTACTACTGCTACTACTGGCTTCAAATGATTTTCTTGGTTGTGGTCGTTTCGGTGTAGTACTACAACTCGAAACTGAAATTCGAGGTTTACTTGTTGAAGATAGATCCTGGTGTGGAATACATGACATCTGATCCAATTCCTTTGTCATCAATAAGCTGATTGGTCCAGTGGTTCCTACTGTAATGGATCCTTCATCGCCCTTAGTACCTTCCATGCTTCGTTTAGCTCCAATCAAACACCCAAATCTTCAAAGCTCTGATGGATATAGCCAGATAATCTGTTATACATGTAATGGTGCATTCAGATCAACAACTCCTAGTCTTTCATTTACCAGTTTACAATTGAAAGATGAATATTTCCATCAGAATCAACAATACATGCAAATAGCACATGAAAATCATAATTAGCAAGTATGTACCTCTAGATTACCGTTTAGCAATTCACAATTGAAAGTAATGGAATGATGAGTACAGATATACATCATATCTTACAGCAAGCAAGAAGGGTTGGAAAGGGTATAACGTGTAACTAAGTTCACACTAACAAAGCATCATCCTCATCACATCAACAGCTGCATGTTTGCTTGAGATGCAAATCACAAAACACGAAAATCCATTTTCCATAAACAGCAGAACTGAGCAGGGCAAGCAAATAAAGAATGCTTTATTGGGAGAAAAAAACACAAATTTGAATGCATGTTGTCATGATACATCATGTGGCCTCTCTCAACCGCAAGACACCAACCATACATTATAAATTTATAATATCAGCTTGAGAATGCCAGCTACACTGCTCTTCATGCATTTATGACTATGGGCCTGTTTAAGTAAGATCTCTATAAGCACTTAAAGGAGAGGAAAATAAAAAGAACAAAAAGAGATAAGTTTCTGCATAAGTTTATACTATCTTATGCATAAGTTAAAACTCTGATTTTGGAGAAGCTAATATGAAAGAGCTATTATAAATTAACTTATGGATAAGGTTAATTTTAATTTATAGAGAAACTCATTTCACTTTTCCAGAAATGTTCACTGAGAAATTAATCTAAACAAGCTTCATGGGATAAAGGAAACAAAAATAATGAATAAAAAAAGGATGAAAAGGTAAAGAAACAAACCTAAGAGGACCACCAACCAAGAATAGCTAAGATGATGCAGAATCAAATCTGCTAAAAACCACCAAACCCTTATGGGCTACATAAGCAGAATCCAGAGAAGGGTAGCAACTTCACCAAAAGACTTCCAAAAACACAAACAAGCCATTAAATTCGACAATGTTAAAGAGTATACACGAAGAAAATACTAAAGGCTCAGTATTATTAAAAAATGTAACAAACTAAAAACCAAGCATTACTCAAATTTAATCAAATTGTTAGTTTGAGCATTCCTAACCATACATTATAGATGCAAGTCACATAGGAGTGGAAACAAGATTATCTACCTTACTCACAAGCTCAGAAGCATTACAATGCAGTCAGGAACAGGACTCCTCAAGCTTCAAATTTGAAATTTTGAAACTGACCCAGCTAAGATTTTCTCACATAAAAAGGAAGGGGAAAAAAAGTAAAAGCTAATCTTTTTGGAGATTAGAATCTGAGAAAATGAAACTTCGGTTTATAGGGAAAATTAGGACAAAATGGCTTACAGCCAAAATGGTTATTTATTTACCCAAGAGAAAACAAAGAAAGAGACAAAATCATATCTAAATCCAACTTTAAGACAAACTTTTTTGTCTCTCTGCATTGGAGTTTGTCGGATCCACTGTTGTTGGTTTGACAATAATCAGTGTAGGCGCCGCGGTGTTATTTTTGAATCCAAATGTTGATATTCTAACTATTGTGATATCATTTTTGTTCAGATATCATTTTGGCATTACAGATATGAACCTCTTGGTCTGCTAATATTGTTAGTTCATATCATACTAATCAGACAACAAAACAGTTACTTACTTAATTTGGATCCACTATGATAAAGACATATTAAAAGATTATAATATTTTTATTAATTACACCATTTCTTTGAACATCATTTTTAAAGTGTTTTTTAAGCAAATCTTCATCCTTTCTAGCAAATATTGGAGAGAATTTCTCAACGCAAATAAAGAGAACACTAGAAAAATTTATTGAATAGAAACAAATTAGAGAAAAAAATAATTAATTGTTATAGTCACTAAATTAGAAATCATTTTAGAGACTAAAAAAATGCTGGTTTCTAAATAAGTTTATATTATTATTAATTAGTTTTTAAATTGGTATCTAATTAACTATAGAGATTTTTCTACCAAATTTAGAATCTAAATACTTGGTAGTTAAAACCTTGATAATTAACTAGATACCAATTTAGAAACTATTTAACCATAATAGAAACTAATTTAAAAACAAAAAAATTATTTTAGTCTCTAGTTTCAAATTTAATCACTAAGCGACTAATTATTTTTGTTTTTAGTTTCTAAAATTGGTTTCTATTCAATAATATTAATGATTTTCTTGCAGTGAAAATTCACTTAGATAAGAAAGACTACGTATTAACTTCAAAAAAATAACATCTTGAAAAACCTAATGAAATGATTATTTTTTCATGAGATTTACGTAATTTATTCTCATAGATTATCCGTATCTTATATTAACAATAGCACTTCTTTAAAAAAAATACTTATTTTTTTATCAATAAAAAATAAACAAAAACAAAATTCTTATGAATATTTTTTTTAATGTGTTGCTCAATTTTGTAATTAGCTACTAAGGTTTTTGCTACCAAATTGAGAATCTAAATAATTGGTAGTTAAAACCTTAATAACTAATTAGATACTAATTTATAAACTATTTAACAATAATAGAAACTAATTTAGAAACTAAAATTTTTTTAGTCTCTAAAATATTTTGTAATTTAGTCACTATAGCAACTAATTATTTTTAGTCTCTAAAATTGGTTTCTATTTCATGATTTTCTTGTAGTGTTTATTTGTTTTTATTTTCATCACATGAAAATTTCTTACTATTAATTTTAAGTGTTCTTGATATCATATTTTAATATTTATGTAATTACAATTTTTTCCTTGAAATTGACAATTGGAAAAAGAAAATATATGACCTCTTGACAATATGATGTTTTCATTAGTGTATGAGTATGAGTATATTTGTCACGTAAAGAAACATGTAAATTTCATACCTAAATAAATATAGATATAAACTTTTACTTAAAAAATGGAGTCACTGGTTAAACTCGAACCCGCTCTATTTCTTTTATAGTCACAACCCTTATATGATTGGAAATTAATTTTATAATTAAGTTAAAGAAATAAAAATTGCGATGTGAGAATATTTTAGACTGCTAATAGCTAATAGAAAGTAAAATGCTCTATTAGTTATAATATGATTGTGTACATAAACTAAAATCAATAGTAACTTTTAACATTAAAATAAAAAGGAGCTTAAGTCCTTAGTATCAAATGGAGATATAAGACAATACGTTAATAAATAGTATTTTTTTTTGCAAAAAAAAAAGTATAAATTAATAAGTAAATTTATACCTAACTTAATTTTACAAAAACAATATATAAAATAAAAATCACACGTTATTTATATATTATAGTTTTAACTTATTTCTATTTGATTACTTTAAATTTTATTATTATACAAAATTTGTATTAAGAAATGAACTTTAAATCTAACTTAAATTCGTAAAATAAACTTAGAAAATAAAGTTTGCACCCAATAAAATATTTTTATTTCTAGTCGATGTATAGTTTCTATGGGGCGTAGGCCTCCCCAAAGGTAACGGAGGCGTGCAAAGGTTTCCTCAGACCAGACGGAGATTGGCCCTCGAGTGCAAAGGGAGAAGGGAGCTTGACTGCAAGACCCACCCGTCGAGCAGAAACGAAAGTCGGCCTTAGTGATCCGATGGTGTCGAGTGGAAGGGTTCCAACAATTTTACATTGAATTGATACAAAACTAAATCAATTAAATTAAAAATAAGTATTGAGCTATGGTCATCTCTAATATAGTTAAATGTGTTTAGAAATGGCAAGTATATGAACAAGACAAGTAAAACATTGTTGCACTTGATCTCTAATAAAAAAAAGAACTGCACCCAAGTTATCATAATATATTGTTATTATGTTCGAGGCAATGTGAAGTTCCTCAAGAAGAGATGAAATTCATGTAATTTTAGCAAGAACAGCTACTACACTCTGATATTTATCTTCAATGCTGCGGTGCAAAACGAGACATTGTTTATGAGATCCTCAAGAAACCAAATTGCAAGCAACATAAACACATAAACTATTAAATGATGAGCCTTTCATAGTATATAAGTGGGTGCAAACCTCACCTCATAGAGCCAGTTTTATGGGGTTGAGTTAGGCTTAAAACCCACTTCTTAACATGGTATCATAGCTCTAATCAGAGCTCTTATGATACAATCTCATTTACCCAAAATTTATTTATTGGTCATATTCTGTGATACATGCTGCGCGTATTATAAACATGCTTCCCACACCTGTTTTAAACTATTCTTCCCCTCATGAAATGCTTTTCAAAACTGATGCAGATTTTAAAGGATTAAAGGTGTTTGGTTTTTTTATGTTATGCTAGCACTTTGTCCACAAATAGAAGAAAATTTTATCCAAGAGCATCAAAATGTGTTTTTATTGGTTGTCCAAGGTGGACAAAAGGATATATTTTGTTGAATATTCAATCAAGAGAAATTTTTGTGTCTAGGGATGTTGTCTTTTATGAACATGTTT
>Ga0123342_1009730_pt1 | contig 11330 bp, 2 predicted proteins | sample Turbeawhitnodule_FD_89960 | JGI IMG/M metagenome (GOLD analysis project Ga0123342, IMG submission 89960) | Root nodule microbial communities of legume samples collected from Mexico - Turtle bean Mexico white nodule | ecosystem: Host-associated > Plants > Roots > Nodule | place: Mexico: Nepantla... | reverse complement strand
TAAAGATGCTTTTACAAAAGAGGTGTCTAATGTTTCCCTCTAAGCACCTTTCTAAACAATATTCTCTATTATTTACAATTTAAAAGAAACTAAAGAGAGATATTTAATTTGAAGCCCATTCTTAAAAGGTTGTAGACTTCTTTGGCGTTAGGATTGATCCTCTCTTTATGTCTTCTTTTAATTTTGAGAAGACTAGAAGGAAGAACTTCAAATGTGATGGTGAATGCCCTCTTCCTTCATTAATAAAAGCCTTCTTTATTTGATTCTCATCAGGATGGGTTTCAACTGTTATGGGTCTGCTCTTGGATTCAGACTTGGGCCCAATTGTACCTTAATCATAGTTTATAATTAAACTGGTTTAATTATAGTTAATTATGAGTTTATTGTCTATTCTTAGGTTCATTCAGCCTTGTCAACCATTCGGTCTCTCGGTCATCCGGTAGTAGATGCAGTATATGATATAATTCTTTCTGTAAATGCGTAATGTTCAAAATTATTTATGCTTGGTCTGAAATATGATGCAGAGCAACCTAGATTTGACAAGAAATGTCATTTCATGGATAAGCTGGTTTGGGAAGTGTCTCAGCATTACAAGTAACCTACTTTGCCTTTCAAGCTTAAACATGGTGAGTTATCTGGCCAGCTTGCATTTCAAATTTTGTTAACTTCAGCTTTGATTAAAAAAACTGCTATAACTCTTGTTACATCTCTCTCGTACTTTGTAATAAATGAATTCTCATTTTAATTAGACTTTCAAAAAGTGATGAAATATCTGGGATCATGAGAATTGAAGGACATTTGAATTATTTCCTAGATAGAAATTTAGTAAGAAATAAATATATTAAAAAAGGATTGTGCAAGTTAAAGTAATTGAACACATCAAGTTTAGTCCTGTAAAAACTATGAAGCTGTTCTAACAGAGTTATCAACTTTCGATTTTCCACTGGGAGAATAATCATTCCATCAAAATTCCAGGAATGGATAAAAAAGACAATATAATAGTAAGAATCACGTTCACAAAATTAAGATTAGTTCTAAAATTTGAATCAAATAAAAAAAATGAAAATGATCAGTGTAAATTAAAAAAAAATATGTGAATTTTAATGTTCTTTTAGGAGCAAAAGACACGAACAAATAAAACCACAAAACAAAACTATGTAGGTATTGTTTGCTGCATACTATTTCCCTAAACTCTTTTGCTGTATACGATGTTCACACTAGGTTTGAGATTCAATAAGTGAATCTTCTTCTGAAACTGAGTAATGGGTTTCTTTTTATACAAAATGTTTTCTTTAATTTTTTGTTTGTCAAAGGTAAACGTTGTATAAATTCAAGAAACAAACTTTCAATTTTAAATATTATACAAAAATAAAAAATTATTCAGGAAACATGAAAAAAGGTGAAAAGTTCACCTCAGAAAATTTTTGTTATACTTTTATATTATAATTATTATTTTTATTTTGACAACTGATATTTTGATTATATAATAAAAATATAAACATATATTTGCGATATAGTGTTTACCTTTTTACCAGCTACTATAATATATATTAGAGGAAAATTATTATAAAGTAATAACAATAAAAAAAATATCACCATAAATTTTACTATCATCATTCTAAAAGACATTCAGGAAAAAACATTATAAAATTATAATATAATAAAAAAATAATAACAATCAACCTTATTTAGAATTTTATCAACCTTGTATGAAATTTATATTTACGACATATCATAAAAGTCAATTTTTGAAATAAAATCTCTTTCATTATAATATGTGCTACTTGGCATCTGAGACTACTTTTATTCTCCTGTTATTTAACACTATTTTAGTATGGGATAATTTCATCTAATTGTTAGCTAACACTATTTTGGCTTGATAACTGATTACTATTAATACGTAATTAACAAGTATTTGAGTTATTTACAGGATACATTCCCATGAAAATAATATAAATGAAAAAAATTCCAATATAAGATGTTAGATTTTTTCAATTTTCTAAAAGAAGTAACTTGATAACATAAAAACCTCTGATAGTTGAATACTAACTTTGTGACTGATATAAGCAAAGTGGAGATAAAATATGAAAAAAAAGCATATAGTACAATGAATTTCTAGTACAAGAGGAGAATCTTCAAAAACACTAAAAAATTCAAGTCAATAAATCTGAAAGGAGGTTTTAGTTCAGTAAAGTTAAACTGGAACTTGTAAAAATGTTATATAACCTTTATTTTGTAGTGTGGTGTTTGGTTAGGTGAGAGAAAAAAAAAGGCTTATTTGGATGAATGCAAGAAGAAAATTAAAGAATCTGTTGGAAATTTATATCTCAACCTAAACAAAAGGATAGAAAATAAAAACAGAAGAGATTGTCATAATTGTGACTTGTCATTTTCAATATAATTATAATATATTATTACAGTATATGTAATATAATTTTGTTATGTTTGATTATTTGTTTAAACAGTAATAAAATATTATAAATCTCTTCAACAATATTTGTTTATCGCTTTCCTATCAAGCCATATAGTTTTAATGTGAGCAATCTTTTCCCAGTCTTTATCTTCATTTTTCTTGCACCGTTGTTTGAGCAACGGACAATTTGTAATTTTGAGTTGTGAAATGGATTCTGGAAGGCCCTCCTTTGGCAAACATTGGAGTATTGGACAGTTACTGAGCAACAATTTCTGAAGAGAAGAGAGGTGATAGAGACCCCTGTAGTTCAGTTTCTTAAGATTTGGACAATCTTTTATGTGTAGCTTAGTAAGGGAGACTGGGAGCAAACCTTCACTCGGAAAACACTCCACATCCTCCTTTTCAATAGACAAAGATTGTATGGAAGGGTTGGTTCCCCAAACCCCGTTCTTTAGTGAGGCAACAACTTTAGAGCAATTCAAGAGATAGATGTGTTTTAGATTTAATGGCATACATCCGTCAGACAACTCCACTCCTAGACAATCCTTTATATGCAGATAACTAAGAGATGGAAGTAGGGAAGACATGCATTTAGGCATTGATTTCAATTTTTCCAATTCTTCAATATGAAATGTCTCTAGCTCAGGTGCAAATAATCCTTCATTGGGAAATGATTCAAATTCAGAGCATTTTTTAATTATCAGACTCTTCAAATGACCGTGAGGGTGCCCCTGTGATATCATTTGCAGGTTATGACATCTGCCTAAACTAAGGTAGCAGAGTTTCGGAAACAAGTCTAGAGGGAAGTTAGTGAGAGAGTCACAACATTTAATGATACGCAATTCTACAAGAAAATGGTAGCAATGGTTTATGGGAATATTAATGCCCCGACAACAATAAATAGTTAAGGATTGAAGAAGAGTATGAGATAGGAGCATATCAAAGGAAGATGTCTCCATCTCCACACCTTCAATTTCTAGAGTCGAAGCCTCAAGTTGTTTGCAGACATCAATAGTTTGATACTTTAAATGAGAAAGGTGTTCTGACAAGTACCCTTTCAGTTTTGGACAATTCCACACTGAAAGATGTCTAAGACTTGGAAAAGCACTTGTCTTGCATTCCCATTCTTCCCATTCCGGCATATCATCAAAGATCAATGTTTCCAAGGATGCAAATGCAGATGAGCTATTCCCATAAAAATTAGCATCTATCCTCACTATTTGATGAAGGCAGTAAATTTTCAAGTACTTGAGAGATGTTAAAATTCCAAGGGAAGGCAACTGCAGGCAATGTTTACAGGTATTCAAAGTTAAGGACACAACATTCAATAGAGAATTATCAGATAACCAACGGGGAAATTGTGTTCCACCATAGCCATAGATTGATAACTTCTCCAAATGTCTGCAAGGTTGCAAATTCTCTAGTATTTCTCTTTCCTTTATTGATTCGTCAGTGTTCTGCTTCAAACTCCATTGTAAATGTAACCCCACAAGATTTGTTTTATTCTTCAAATCCACTGCCAATGCATCACAGGGATTCACCATATTTTCAAGATTTTTAATTGACAGCTCTCCGTGAACATCAAGTTCTCCTAGTTGTTCAATATTGGACTCATTGCTTTTGCCAACCTCAAACCCACCCATCCATACTTGAAGATTCTTCAACTTTCCTAAAAGAACCGGAGCCTTTCTTAATGAACTTCCAATAAGTTCAAGGAGGTGCAAGTTAGTGAGCTCATGCAAAGTCGAGGGCAGCTCCTTCAGAAGGTTACAGTAGTTGAGCTTCAACACTTGCAAGTTATAGAGTGAACAAATTGAGTCGGGAAGTCTCTCTATGTCTGTGCTTGAAAGGTCTAATGAACGAAGATGTATAAGATTGGCTATAGTTTCAGGAACCTCTTTTATGTTAAGAGAGTAAGACAAAGATAAGATGCGTAAGAATTTAAAGTTGGAGATCAACTCTTGTATTGACATCCCACAATTCCTGGACAAAAATGTTCGTAGCCTTTTAGCATCACATAAACTCCTATACTCATCACATTCAACAGGATTATTTACCGTTGAAAAGTGACGGGTAGTCTTTGGTACGCTTCCTGGTTTATCAACACCTAACCTGTAACATATTTGACCAGAAACATATTTTGCTAAATCATTTAGAAGGTCATGCATCACAAATTGTGTTCTTTTGTACATTATTTCTTCTCCTGTAATTGACTTTTGGAAGAGTGACCTTGATAACATATCATTAAAGTATTGTTCACCTACTTCTTTTGGAGACTTGCTTTGCCAAGAGCATTGTAGAAAATTTTCAGCCATCCATGATAGAATTAAGCTCTCCTTGTCAAACTTATGGCCTTTGGGGAATAACGCACAATAAGCGAAACATCTCTTGAGATTAGAAGGAAGATGGTAATAGCTCAATAACAAAGCGGGGATGATTTTACTATCTTCTATTGGTAAGTTCCATATGTTGCTTCTCAGTACACCTTCCCAATCTGAAATAGATGACTTTGACTGTAAAAGACCTCCTACCGTTTCAAGGGCCAGAGGCAATCCTTGGCACTTTTCAACTATCTTCATGCCAATCTTCTCCAACACAGAATTCCACTTAGAGTTATCATCTTGAAATGCATGTTTAGTAAAAACTTGCCAACTGTGTTCTTTTTTTAATTGCTTTAGTTGGTGAATATTGTTTGACTCCATGATAGAAGCAACTTTGTTAATGCGTGTTGTGATAAGAATTTTACTTCCTTTAGCACCATATTTAAGAGGAGTTTGTAATGATTTCCATTGATCTCGATGTTCGTTCCAAACGTCATCCAAAACCAGAAGAAACTTCATTCCATTCAATTTTTCTTTCAATCTTCCCTGAACCATTTCTAGGTTTCTGCTATTATCAGTTTCCTTATGAATTGACTCAAAAATTGCTCTGGTTAACATGAAAACATCGAATTCATCAGAAACGCAAACCCAAGCTTTGATAGCAAATATGCCCTCTATCATTGGATCATTGTATACATGTTGAGCAAGTGTGGTCTTACCCATCCCGCCCATACCCACAATAGAAAGTATTGAGAAGTTGTTATGATTGTTACTGTCAGATGTCAACCAATCAAGGATGATTTCTTTGTCCTCATCTCTGCCATAAATAACCTCTTCAGCCACCAACGATGAAGATTCATTTCTTTTCTCTAACACTTTATTACCCAATTCCAATCCCACACCAACATTTTTCAGACCTAGATCATCCTTTTGGTTTAAAAGAGATTCAAGGTCATCTAGGACTTCTTTCAGCTTGGGTTCAAGAATGCGTACCTTGTTAGAACTGCTTTGGTATTGAAGTTCTGACTCAGTTTTGGAGAATTCATAGTCTATTTCATCCAGCAGATCCTCTGTGTCCAGCAACACGTCTCTGACCTCATCAAGCCACGCTTTAACATATGCATTTCTGAACTGCTTTAGTTCTGCATCATCAACCACAGCATTGATGGACACCAACTTTCTCCTCAAATTTTTCAGCAGCTTCTCATCCAACTTTCTCCCACGAAAGTAGTGGAGAAGTTGATGAGAATCAAGCTTGTCAAATAGGAGCTGGAGAACAGCACCAAAAAGAGCACCACCAAGTGTTTCTAGGACTGGCATGGTTGGAAAGGAAGTGGGGAAATGAAAGAGAAGAAAGGGTTGTGAAAGATGGAAGTGAAGCTGAGTGACGTGAATGAAGGAGTGAGGATTTTGTTGGAGATGGATTTACTTGAATAAAGGAGTGATGGGCAGGAAGCAGTAGCTGTTGATGATTATTATTGCCGACATCACCATGTGGGTTTCACAGTATTTTCTATCAACTTCGGGGAATTAGTCTATTTCGGTGGCTTCCTTTATGAATGAAGACACCCAACCCACTATTAATTCGGTCCATTTTGTTTTTTCTTTTAGCATGAGTGATTCCTTATTCAGGATGGTTTGGAGTGTAACAACAACTATATTTGATGAATTAAATGTCTCAAGTAGTTGATTGTTTGTCTTAATATATTTGTCGTTTGTGTGATATGAACGATCTTTTTCTGGTTGAAGGTAAGTATTATGTCACTGATTTTTTTGAACTTTGTTTATAGTTGTGAATGGTAATATTAAACGACCTCAAGATGAAGACATTCAATCCAATGTACTGGAATTAATAATGCTGACCCAGCTGCAACACTTGGTATAAAACTTCCATTCTTGGTTATGATTGTCAAGAATCTAAACAAGTATTTCACATTTGAGATTCGAGTTTTCAAGTGTGTAAATCTGCCCATATTTGTATGTCTAAGGGGTTCGTTCACAACATGCAGAATTTTGATTTCTTCCATATGGTATTTTTGCATCACTGCTTGTTTGTAAATAATGTACAGAACTTTACATAGTAATGTGTGGTTTGAATCTTCGTCATGTTTCTCAAGTCTGATGAAATTCACAGTTTCAGACTGCATCTACATCTAATTATTTGTATTTGCAGAACTGTGTTTTTGAGATTGAGTGACATTGTTTCCTAGTTCTATCAGGTGTGATATTTAGTGATTGATCATTCAATATGGAGAATAAATAGCTATAGTATTAATAGAAAATAAAAAATTTATTGATCTTATTGATTTATTTACTTTTAAAACTTGACCTATTTAATCTGCCACTGAGCAGATATTGTCCATGATAATTTGTGAGGAACACAAACATGTTCCCTCTTGTCTGCGGCAGGTATTGGAATTTTCTTATCTGTTTGCTCATTGTGAAAGGAAGGAATGGGAAAAAAAAAAAGATTTATTAGGGACTGAAGTGTATTAGTGATGAAATAGTTCGTATTATCATGCAATGTTATACATGATAGAAATAAAAAGAGAAAATATATTTAAAAGAGCTTGTACAAGGCTCTCTTAGGTTCTGATATTTATATATAGAATCAATTGATTAATTTGACATATAATGAGAAATAAAAGAATAGATACTTTTTTTTTTTTATTAGCAAAAGAGTAGATACATAATGGTACAATTCAAAACAACCTTTTAATAAAGCCTATTATGAGCTTATTTCAACACCCTCTCAAGTTGGACATATGTACCATTGGAGACAATAAATTCCATTCGAGGTCATCTCAAGGATTTTGTTAACACATCTACTAGTTGATTGGTTCCAACAAAGTCAATACAAATTTCTTTGGATAACAATTTTTCTTGGATAAAATGATAGTTAATTTTTGTGTTTAGTCCTCTCATATAACATTGATTATGAAAATACATTTTTCTAGGAAAGAGAAAGATTTGCCCTGATTTGTCATTAATTTATGATTTAGGTATTGTTCTATTTATTATGGCATGGAATGAAATGTGACAGTTACGCATCAATATAATTTCTAATGGTAATAATCAAATATTTATTATAAAATAACTAATAATTATCCTAAAATATTTAACATTGTCACTTTCACATAAAATTACTATTGACGATTATTTTTATCACAACAAAGAATAATTTTTGTGGGATTTTAAAATATTGTCACAGAAATATAGTAGTGATTAGAGTACTAATTAACAGTGACAATTAATTACTATTATTATTACATATAAGATAATACTGACTACTAATTTGTCATCCTTATCTTGTATACGTGTGGGTATATATTATAGTGACGAGAGTATATATTATATTGATTTAATACATACTTTTTTATGTACCTTATTTTTAATTCATGAGAAATCTAAATAAATAGATATTGATCATCATTTTATTTGTGTGCTTATGTAAAGGAAATTCTTTGCTCTCAATCATGTCAACATCGAGCATAAAATAGGTCAACATCGAGTATCAAATAGGTAACATATTTACAAAAGGTATTTTTGTTATTGTCTTCATTCATTTCATTGACAATATGAGAATTATCAATATTGAACAATGTTTGACAACTTTGTTAGTGAAAATAATATTACATACTGCGTTTTCTTGCTCTATATATATCCTTCTCCTATATGAACCTAAACACTGAATATCACAGAAATAATATCTTTCTTCTTTACATACTCTCTTAATTTTTCTCTCTTTAGATAAACAATATGAGCGCTCAAGGCTCAGTGCTCGGTAGTCGGATCTCAGTGCATGGCACAGGCAGATCAGCTTGGTTATTGGCCCAGTAAAGTGGGCCTTGTGATTGGATCCAGTTTGGTTAATAAACTCATTGTGGCATAATTTAACCTCTTATGCAGCCATTAGTAAAGGGCATTTTTGAACCTAGGGGCACGTGTAGTACATGTGATCCTAGGTGAAGTAAATGTTTCTTTTAACTTAAATACGTATGTTATAGGGCACATAGTAGTTAAGTTGCATGCATGACAAAAGATAACATTGCACCATGAGTAAGGTGCCCGCGTAAGCAGAATATTCCCTTGATGTTGGCGCATGAGTTGGTGCCCTGCTGGCAGGTGATTATTTTGTTATTATTTTATGCACTCCTTAGAAACAATATCCCATTTTGTCGCAGCACCTTGAGAGGGCGCCCCTAAACAGAATGTTTTCCTGTTGAATATGCTTTCAGTTGAGATTAGATTCTTGTGAGAGAAAGTTGTTACAAAAGATAAGCTATAAAAGGGGCTTAAGACCCTAGGTAAAGGTACGTTGTTTCTGAGATTGAAACTGAATATTTCTTATTTTTTAGTAAGCCCTTTTACTAACTTGATCGTCAGAGTACAATCAACAGGTAGGGTCCCCTCTGTTTCAACGGAGCTATGTTCCAGAACTAGAAGAGATAGTACAAATTCCTGAAGAGACAGACGGAGTTAGAGCTTGTCACCAGAGTCAACAGGCGAGCAAGTCAACCGATAAGAACAAGAACATTTTATTCCCAAATTTGGTGTTAATTTCAGGTTTTTAGGAAAGAATGGAGATGAATGGGCTAAAGAAGAATAATATAAGCTAAAAGCTTAAAGTTGGAAGACCCTGGAGCGCACAAGTTCACAAAAAGCCCAAATCAAAGCATATCACTCAAGCGAGCCCGAGCGAGAATGCTCCAGAAGCATTGGAAAAAATTGACTCTTTTCACGCTCAAGTGTGATAGTGTCAGAAACATTGGGCCTTTTTATGTTTCAAACAAGGACAAATCCTTTTGAAGAGGGAGTGACTGATGGAGGACCATCCCAACCACCTAAACAATCAGGCTCATAAGTGTTGATCAAAAGACTCTTTTCTAGAAGATTCTTCTTTTGAAGCCTTGTAAAATTGTATAATGTAGTTAGGAATTTTATTTATTTATTTTTTAAATTTTTGTATAGGATTTTGGGCCTTCTATTTGGGAAATTTTTTAGCTTAGGATCTTAAAGCTTGAAGGGAGAGCAATAGACATCCACCTAGGCGCCACATGGAAACCTATATGGCACCATTCCCTTCCTTTTTCCAAAGTGACTCTTCCTTCTCCTTCATGAAGGCTTAGGTGCCTAAATGCATGACCACTCCTTTCCATTTAATTGGATTTGGATTAGATATAGATTGGATACATTTTTGGATTATCCAAAAAGGATTTTGGGTTGGATTTTGAGTCAGCCTGGGCCAAGCTAAGTTGGCCCGAGCCCAAGTCAAGCCGAGACAACCCCGACCTAGGTCGAGTCAAAATGACCCAAGATGATACGATACCACATCTAGTCGAGCCAACCCGAACTCAGGTCAATATCGAGCTAAGTCGGCTTGGAACCAAGTAGAGATGAGTCAGCCTGAACCTCGGTAGAGACGAGTTGGCTCATGTCCAGATCGAGCCTAGTCGGCCCAGGCTCAGGTCGAACTAAGTCGGTCTAGGCCTACGAGCCCAGTCAGTCCAAACCCATGTTGAACAGACTCGGTCTGAGCCCAAGCTAGCCAAGTAGACCCGAGCCCAGGCCTGCGTTGAGTCGAGTCGACTCAGATCCAGGTCCAGTCGAGTTACCCCAAGTCAAGGTGGACCCGAGTTGGCATGGGTCAGAGTTTTACCGAGTCAACCCAAGCCGAGATGGAGCTGAGTTGACCTAAATCCAAGTCGAGCCGAGTCGGCCCAAGCCTAAGTTGAGCCTACTCGGCCTGGGCCCAAGGCGAGTTGAGTTGACCCTGATCAAGGTCCAACCACGTTAGGCCCAACACCAGCTCGAGCCACGTAGGCCCAGGCCCAGCTCGAGTCACGTTGATGGAGCCCCAAGTCAAGTCGGCTCGGCACGGGCTCAGATACAGGCAAGTCAACTCAGGCCCAAGTCCAGTTCGGTCGACTTAGGTATAGGTGGAGCCGAGTCGACCCGGACCCATATCAAGTCAAGTCGACTCGGGCATAGGTCAAGTCGAATCGACTCGGGTGCAAGTCGAGCCGAGTTGGCCTAGATCCAAATAAATTCAGTATAGATTTAATATAGAGTTAATATATTTTAAATGGATTTGAAAAAATCCAAAAAAAAATATCTAGTTAAAATGTGTTGGTTATGACTCACCTTTCCGTTTTCTTGACATAATTGGGAGGTTACTTGCCACATTTAATTGCAATCAAAGGGAGGTTACTCACCACAATTAATTGTAATCAAAGGGAGGTTACTTACCATTAATTGTCTTTATTATTGTTGTCTCCTAGAACCACTATATATAGTGGCTTCCTTCAAGCAATGTAACACACAACAAACAACAACATACAATTGCTTCCTCTCTCTTTTCCTATACTCTCTATTTCTTCTCTTGGGTGTAAGTGCTTAACCCATGTAGAGAGAATTTGTTTTGGGGCTATTTATCTATTAGTTTGAGAGGAATTCATTGTATTCCCAGTACAATTATAGTGGAAGTTTTGGCTCTCTCGCCGGTGGTTTTTTACCTCTATTTAAAGGGGTTTTCCACCTAAAAATTTCTGGTATCATTCTCATTTCTTTGTTACTTTAATTTCTCATAATCTTTG
>Ga0123342_1009729_pt1 | contig 11336 bp, 11 predicted proteins | sample Turbeawhitnodule_FD_89960 | JGI IMG/M metagenome (GOLD analysis project Ga0123342, IMG submission 89960) | Root nodule microbial communities of legume samples collected from Mexico - Turtle bean Mexico white nodule | ecosystem: Host-associated > Plants > Roots > Nodule | place: Mexico: Nepantla... | reverse complement strand
ATTAAACATGATCTTGAATCTACTTTTAATTATGTTATGTATTTGGACCATTTAGTTAAGTTATATATTTGGACCATTTTATGAATTATGAATGTATGTTAAATTATGTTATGTATTTGAACCATTTCATGAATTATGAATCTATTTTTAATTATCTTATGTATAATAACTCAAATAGTAACTCTTCCAAGTCGAGTTACGATCCCCGAGTTACAAGTTTTTTTCCCTCTCCGATCCGCCTCCGAGTTACGAGTTTGACAACAGTGGGTGGCACAAGGTCCATAAAACCTTTCTAGAATAGACTCTAATATCATATTAAGAAGAGAAAATTAAGCCTAATTCAATCTTACAAAATTGACTTGAAAGGTAAGGAAGGATTGTCCCCACTTATATATTGTAAATTGATATTATCTCTAGTCGATGTGTGATCTCCAACTAGATTTAATCAAATCGATTGGTGATTAAGTCTATATTGGACTTAGTGGTAGACAATTTTTCTCGATCAGATGTTATGTGTTAAACCAAGGTAGATATTTGGCAGGATTAATTTAGTAAAATTTTTGTTAAGGTTCTTAGACTGTTTGACTACTCTAGATTCTCTAATGGTTCGAGATGATTTGATGGTTCAAATGTGTCTGTCTTAACCCAATACATTTGTCTTCAATAGTGTGTATAAGAGCATTTGATGACATTGGACCGTTTTCTTGCATCACACCTTAACTTCCTCTTGATCTTGTATCACCTAAAGAGTCGGCCTAAGTAACGTTTCAAGCTCTGAAGTGAAAACATTTTTCACGTGTATTCTTTACTAGTTTAGACGTGCTTTATGAAAATTAGTTACGACAATTATTTTGTATAAATAGGAACATGTATTAGTGCTTTGTCAACGTAGTTATTTCTCAATTGTATAATAGAAAACTATTAGTTAACCCAGAGTTAACCGAGAGAAACTTAGTGGTAATCTTTGTTTGATAATAAATTCTATCATAAACGTATATTGAAAGTTTATTAGAACTTCAATTCAACCATATTTATTAATTTATGTATGATTATTCCTTGTCTTTTCTTCCTAATTGTTTCTTTTGTTGGTTTCTCTATTATTCTTTATCTATCGTTTGTTTGATAGACAATTTGAAGTAAGTTTGTTTGAGCTATTCCACGACATTGTCGGATACTCTCCTTTTCTCTTTTAATACATGTAAAAGAAGTAGTAGGCTTTACCTAAATTCAATTTTGTTACTTAAATTAAAACTAACTTGAAAATATTGATCGGTTTGATCTATGATTTTATGCAGATTCTAACTTTGCAATCAAGTGTGGTGGTCCCCAAATTTTATGGACAGATGGAACTGTGTATGAGATGGAGAATGCTACACTTGGTCCTGCTACATACTTTGTTACAGAAGAAAAGAGATGGGCTATTAGTAATGTTGGACTTTATAGGAACAATCATTCTAACTACAAAGGCCTTGGGATCTCGGAGTTCCTCCAAACAGCACGAAACTCTTCTTCATCATTAAGATATTATGGTTTGGGGTTGGAAAATGGCTTTTACAACATCACCCTTTTATTTGCAGAAATAGCTATTTTGAGTGATACTCTCTCATGGGAGAGCCTAGGGAGGCGAGTCTTTGATGTCTATATCCAGGTACTTGCAAAACACAATAAAGGTGCAACAATCTACTTAGAGACTTATTATAGTAGGTTTTATGAAAGAAAATATATGGTAGGATTATTTTTAATGACTGAGGAATCTGTTTTATTCAGTAGCAACACTATAATTTATAACCTTTCAAAATAGAACAGGTAAAACTAATGTGTTGCCAAGATTGCTGAAATCTGAGATAACTGAGATAATGTTAGCAGTAGATTGAATTGAACTTGTGTGTCATGAGAAAATTCTAAAATCTACACTTAAATAATATCTTGAACACTTTTTATGTTATCAACAAATTCAACTTAATCATTATCAAAGAATCCAATTGACTAAATTTCTTAACACCATAGTTCCTTTAATATATCTAAATATTCTTCTTATTGTTGCTAGTATGACGGAAAAATCAACATAAAAGACTTACACTAAGTAGAATATATTCAACTTTGTTGGAATAAAATACATTAATTATCCAATCAAGCTCTTATACCATCCTTCATAAACATGAGCACAACAATCTTGCTAAACTTCTCTTTTTTTATTTATTCGTGTACTAATGGAATGTACATGCAAACTCTATACCTTCTAACAAATATTGTCGAGTGAGAAAGAATAACCCCTACAAATTTATACTAGTTTATCCTAAACTCTTGAACTATATTTCCTTTTAAGTAACTATTTAATGGTTTCACTAATAACAATGATTATAAGTGAATGTAGAAATCACTCTTGATTTTTACAAATACACAAATCACTCCTGATTATTCCTTCAAAATCTCTCTCATATTAAGAACTCAAGTGTTTTCAATTAGGAACCGTTGTTAAAAAATAGTTATAAGGACAGCTCCTAAAGTCGTCATTGTAAATAGTTGTTATAAGGACGGTTCCTAAACCCATTGTTATAAGTATGTGTCATTTTTAAAAAAGAGATCAGGACTTTTAAATACGGTTCCACATGGAACCGTCATTATATGTGGTTTTCTTTTTAAAAATTATTTGTTTTCTACACACCTCAAACCTGCATAAAATATCCAATTTCTAGAAAATCCAAACATTTAAAATCATAATTTAAATATGGAATAAACATACAACAAATTATAACATTCTACAAAACGTTTTACTAATATATGAAAAAGTTTTATGTCATTCTAATAATTTATTTATCCTAAGGTGTTATACATGGTTACAAAATACTTTGACCATGTTATCCTCACGTACTCCAATGCTTCTGAACCTAGCGGTTGTTGATCATTGAAAAACTGTGGCATTTGAAATTTTTGAATTAGTGCATGAATAATAAACCCCGAATTTTAAAGTTTTTTTGGTATTGATGTATTACCTGATCTCAACCTCTATCAATTGCAGCTCGCACAATAGTTGACATCCACTACATAACATAATAATTGCACTCATAACTTCTAGAATGTCTGTTGGACTGCATGCAAAAATAAATTTATTAAATGAATTAGTGAGACACATTAAAAAGAGTGAACAAATATACTTTAAATACCTTAAGGTATATCCAAGTGAGTCTTTATGCGTTTGCACTTCCCTTCCCACTCAACATGTTATATCCAGAGTAAACACTAAAATAATAAGATTTCATGTTAGAATACATAACATTATATAATGTATAAATAATAATAGATGTTAAATGAAATTGTCGTACATATCTATAATGTGTTTAAAATAGGTAGGGGGTCTCTTATGCAAGGAGAAAAACCAAACAGCAGTATGATCTTGAACAGATATGATCAATTGTTGTCAATGACACCTATATAACAAATCAGTTAGTTTCTCTTATTTCAATAATTTATTATAACTTATTTAATAAACAAGGACTTACTCATGGATGTACAGAGCAAAATAAATTCGTTTTCCTCCATTCTTTAAGGCAGTGGTGATGTATGCTCGTGTTTCTGACTTCTTTTTTCCAATTAATTGAATGACTTGAGGGTCTAAAAACCCATATATATCGTGTTTCCCCTCATGCATAATCCACAAATATACCTAAATTTCAATAAGTTAGTAGTAATAATATATTTAATAAATCAAAAGTATAAAGATTTTAATATTTGAACTTACATCACCAATAATTGCATACCTGTTATGTTAATCTCTTGATTTCCGGATGCAAGGTCCAACAAATCAGACATGTGAAAGTACAATGGTACATCACTATGCCTTCCAAAAACATTGTCATCCATGGAACCTCTACGACAGCTGTGTCTAAAGTTGTAGCAACTTCCATCAATGTTGTCACGGGATCATTAATGGAGAACTTGTTCTTCTTTCACAGAGGCAGTTTTGTCCTACGTTCCTGTTACTCATCAACAAACAAACAAATACTTCAATTAGTTAGACTGTGATATATCTGATATATAATCCTATTAGTATTACTGCAAAGATATATCGTAGAGTTTATAGGTCTGACGAGATGTCTAGGCTAGGCAACAAAAGTATGTAATAATGCCTTTGCTACAGTTGTCACCTCTGATGTCGGCATAGGAACTACAACATCACTATAAAGGACCTTTTTCACCGTGACCTTTATGAAATTAGAAGGAAGAGGCACATTGTGTAACGTTGTGACCCCTTCATAACACTTACCCAGGGCAACAAATCGAGTCAAAGAATTATACTCAACATATAACTCGTAATGGCTAGTTGAGCCAAAGTCATCTTCCGATAGATCAATCGTCGAACAACTCCCTTTAGTGTTGACTTTCTTAATAGAAGGTGGAGGTGGTTCATCTTCTACCATAGTAGGTGGTTGCTGCGAGAGTCCTAAACCCTCCCACCACTTTTTGAACACCCTTTCCATCCGCTTATTAAACTCCTCCATTAAGCTTTCTCTAAGCTCTTGAGTTACCTTAACCTTTATTTGTTCACGTAACTGTAGTAAATACTCCTGACTAGGTTGACTGGACGATTGTTCCTTGCTATGTGATGAAGGTCCAAAGTATGACCGAATCCCAACCCATATCCACCTACACGAACACGTCCAGGGTGCTCAGGTCGTCCGAGAGCAACATTAAGAATATCTTCGCGACCACATGGATTAAAAGTCCCTTGTGTTGATTGCTCAGCAAGAGAATCCTAAAACAAATGAAAAGAATTTTTCAAACTTCAACACATTGAATTTAAAATAACCCATAGAGAACATATTTCTTACAATTTGTTTAGTTGTTTGTTGTGAAGACTTTGAGCTCCAAGTCCCTGATGGCTTTATACGGACACCTTCCACATCTCATGTCGGGGAGGTGGAGATGGAGGCCTCAAAGAATCTACATTATTCATTTCATCAGTGGAAGTAGAATGTGCTTTAATCTTTTCTTCAAGCATCTTTTGCTCTAACATCTTATAACCACCACGGGACAATAAGTGTGGTGTATCATTATGTGCCTGATTGGCTTTTGCTTTCTTCCGAACATCCTATCATCAACATTCAAAATTTAATAATACGTTAATATAAATTACATCCAAATATAACAGATGATATTTACCTGCCATTTTTTCAGTTTTTCGAATTTGCACAAACTGCTGCCAAGTTTCTTTATCAAGGGATGCATAAATTGTACAAGGATTTTCTTCTTTCCTTTCACCATATATTAAATTTGTTGTCAATTTTGATTTGAACTGACGAAACTTGACACCCATATTAGAAAGAACCTTCGCTCTCAAGGTTTCCACATTCGGGATCTTGTAATGCGTCTATATTATTTGGGATAATTAGTTCATAAACAAGCTTAAGATTGAAAAAAAAGTATAAAAGAACTTTAGATTGAACAAAGTAAAAACAATTACATACCAGAATATCTTGCCAAATCATGTTTCTCTCGTGCTCAGTCACGTGATCCCAGGACTTAGTTAAGATAGAGATCTTTTCACGAGCAAGTACTCCGAGATAACTACTATATTTCTTTGCATATGAACCAGTGACCACACCAGTGTTGACATCAATATTCAATGGTATTTTGTCATCTTTATTTATCTTCTTAAACATATTCTTTAATCTTGTAGGTCCTCTACCAATTTTTTAACGAGAACTTTATCATCTGCCATGTTCCTATTAACAAACAAATATGATAACCATCAAGAATATGAAATATAATAAAAATTATATATTATAAAACTAAACATGAATCACATGCACGTACAAATATATATTCCTTCGTCATGATCATTTCGAGTTGCATGTACAACATCAGCAACATCCTCATACTCTTTATTCATGGTCGTTCTTGTAAGTGATTCAATCTCACAAATGTCATTGTTTGTATCTTCTGGGTCATTATGTTGCTTTTTTCCATGTAGCACAACAAACCAGTGTTTAGACGTAGGATCTTGGATATAGAAAACTTGGGAAGTTTGATGTGCCATTATGAATGGCTCATCATGATAACCTATCTTTCGAAAGTCAACCAAAGTCATTCCTGATTCATCAACTTTAACACCAATCTTATTGTCAACCCACTTGCATTTGAAAACAGGTACAGTAAACTTGGTATAATTAACTTCCGAAATTTGTACTATGATACCATAATAAGGCATTGATCCCACAACAAGATTTTGATCCTTTACAGTTGAAAACTGCATAGACTCTGCCTCCAAGGTGACTTCGCTATTTGGCATTGTACTCCTATCATCTTCAGACTTTGTATAAAACAAATAATCATTTACTTCATAGCCAGAACAACATAAAACATCAAACTTGAGACTGTTTGCAAGCCATGTTAATGTTTCAGATGATGATGGATCATTCATGATTTGTTGCTTAAACCATGACATGAAAGTTTTGTTATGCTCAATTAACACCCATTTTCCTGATTGTCTATGATTTTTATATTTGAAAATGTCTTTGTGTGTATCTAAGTATGGTAACACCTCATCAGTGTCATTCAGGATATACAAGTGTGCTTGCAGAACGTCTTCTTTTGATTTGCTTATGACATGTACACATTTTGAAGATTTACTTATCAATCTACGAGAGTGCCAACATTTTTCAGGAACATCTATAGATTTGGCTTTTGACAAGTACTCGGAACAAAACTCAATAGATTCTTCTGAAATGTATCTTTCAATAATGGAAACTTCCAGACGACATTGATTATTTACATATCCCTTCAAAATCTTTATGTATCGTTCAACTGGATACACCCATCGCATATAAACTGACGCACACAATCTGATTTCTCTTACAAGATGAACAACCAAATGTACCATGATATCAAAAAAAGATGGAGGAAAAAACATCTCGAGTTAACACAATATAACAATTATTTCTTTTTCAAGTTCATCCAACTTCTGAGAGTCAATCTCTTTACTACATATTGAATTGAAAAATGAACATAGTCGAGTGATTGTATGCCTAACATTTTTTTGTAAGATTCCACGAATAGCCATCGGTAGTAATTGTTGCATTAGAACGTGACAATCATGAGACTTTAAGCCAATTAGTTTCAAAATCATTCATAGATACAAGACTCTTCACATTTGAAGAGTAGCCTTATGGTACCTTAGCACCTCTAAGACATTCACACAAAACTTGTTTTCTCTTTCTTTGATAAAGTGTAACACGCTGCAGGCAAGTATGTACATTTACCAACTTCTCGCAGTGCCAATTCCTCTCGTATACTCATCTCAATCAAATCTAGACGTGCATTCACACCATCCTTTGTTTTGTCTTTAATGTTCAGAAGTGTTCCTATTAGACTGTCACACACATTCTTTTCTATGTGCATTACATTTATACAGTGTCTAACATCTAACTTACACCAATATGGAAGATCAAAAAAGATTGATCTCTTCTTCCATATTTCACTCACAATTTGCTTCTTCTTCATTTTTCCAAAAGTCAAATTAACATTTTTTATCTTTTCATAAATTTGAAGGCCACTTAAGGGGGTGGGACAAATGTCATGTTCTTGACATTCGTTAAAAGCTTTTTTCAATCTACGATACGAATGATATTTCTTTAGAAATCTATGATGCCCAAGATACAGGATTTTTCTTTCGTGTTTAAACTGCTCATATGATGTCCTCTCTTCACATATTGATTATGCTCTATAGCCTTTCACACTATAACCTGACAACTTCCCATATGCATGAAAGTCATTGATAGTACAAAATAATATCGCATGCAATCGGAAAGATTCATTCTTAAACGCATCAAACACATCAACCCCTTCATCCCATAATAACTTCAAATCTTCAATCAATGGATTAAGATAAACATCTATGTCATTTCCAGGTTGTTTTGGACTAGAGATCATCATAGATAACATCATGTATTTACGCTTTATACACAAAGCAGAAGGTAAGTTATAAATCACTAACAAAACGGGCCAGGAACTATGATTACTACTTAAATTTGCCAATCCAAGTCTTAAGTTTCTTTATTCTTTTCCAAATTCTGGAAATTCTTTATCAATCTTCTTCCACTGCAAAGAATCAGCTGGATGACGAAGTATTCCATCACATTTTCTATATTTTGCATGTCACCTAAGGTTTTTAACATCATCTGTATTTGCAAACAAATGTTTAAGCCTTAGAATTATTGGAAGATACCAAACAGCCTTAGCAGGAGGACCTTCCTTTGTGAATTCATCAATTTCATCATTCTAACCAACTTTAGCCTCATAACGTGACAAACTACACCTGGGACATCTTCTTAAATCTTCGTACTCATTTCTGTATAAAATACAATTGTTAGGACATTAATGTATTTTTCTATACTCCATACCCATTGGACAAAGTTTTTTTTTTGTCTCATAATTTTGATTGGGTGAGGTATTTCCTTCTAGAAGCTTATCCTTAAGCAATTGGAGCAATTCTATAAAGCTTTTGTCGGTCCATCCATTCATTGCCTTCAAATTCATCAACCTTAACACTCCTGATAATCGTGTGAAATTAGTTGAACCAGGACACAAAGGAGTCTCTACTTCATTAGACATATTTTTGAAAACTGCATTAGCAAAAGATTCTACTCCCACATCACGAATCATGTCTTCTAATCTATCGTCCACTGAGAAAACAACTTCCTTTGAAGCTCCGCGCATAGTTGGCAAGTCTAACAATTCACCATGCCAAGTCCATGTTGTATAATTTTTCAAAAATACATCACACAAAAGATGTTCTCTAATTTCGGAAACACTCAATATCATTCCATTCAAACAATTGACACAAGGACACCTTATTTTTACTCTATTATGATTACTAATGGCATTATGGTACACAAACTATAAAAATTATTCAACCCCTTTTTCGTAAGCATCACTTATCATTGGTGTATTAATCCAACTCCGATCCATAGAATTGGTAAACTAAGAAAATCTAAATCAAAATTGGCAAAAGTCAAACACCATCAGACTCAAAATCAATGTATTCCATATAATCAAATGTATTATCTAATTCATTATAAAACTAAATCAAAATTGTCGAATGTCGGATACCTTCGGACTCAGAATCAATACGTTCAATATGTAAAAAAAATATATCTAATTATTAAAAACTAAATCAACATTGTCGAAGGTCTGACACCTCCGCAGTCAGAATCAGTACGTTCAATATGTAAAAACAATATCTAATCATTAAAAAATAAATCAAAATTGTCGAAGGTCGGACACCTTCGGACTCAGAATCAAAATGTTCAATACATTTAAACAATATATAAAAACAATATTTAACAATTATTAAATAATAAAATATATAAAATAAAATTTAATATATTATTAAAAAATACTAACTTGGAAATGGAGCAAAACAAAAGTAGGAGAGAAGTTGGCGCCTTTCCGCAGGAATGCAGGAATGTTGGCACGGAGGCTTACAAGCCAATGATTAGGCGGAAAGGCGACTACTTGTGGAGAGGTGATGGTGATGAGGTGACAGAGGCGTGCGCACGAGCAATGGCTGGGAGTCCGCCTAATCAAGCGCGCGCAGTGACAGGACGAGGCGCAGGCGTGCGGTAGTGGCGAGGCGCAGGCGTGCGACAGTGACGTGGCGGAGGTGAGCACGGTCACGGGGTGTGCAGTCTTGGAATCGCGTGCGGAGACAACCCACGACAGCGCGGGGCTCAACGACGGTACCAGTGCGGCGAGCTCAGGGACGACGGCAAGGCAAGCTGTGAGGAGTGTGAAGAAGAAAGTAGAGACTTGAGTGGAGAATACCTCTTTGGGAAAGTGAAGAACATCAGAAAAGAAGAAGTGAGGAATGAAAGAGAAGATGTGTGTTGGAGCAGGAATTTGAAATTGTGGAAGCAAACAAAGACGATTCCCAAGAAACCGTCGTGATATGTTTCGTTTATTTACAAAATTGTCATTGCGTTTTTTATAGCTATAGTTATTTCTAAACTGTCATTGTTTGGAATTGTTAATGAAGTTTTTTTATACTAATGATTGATAACAAATAGTAATAGCTAAAGTAACATGAGAGTAGAAAGAATGTTGACTATCTTATTCTATTACTTTCTAACTCAATTCCTTATAAATAAGAAATACATTATTGGAGGATAAAAGAATCACATTTTATCAATTCAGCGAACAAATTGATTACAATGATATAAGATAATTATGATATTTTATATTAAATCTGGTCACGAAACAAGGCTAAAGAGTTCATGACGTATTATTCTATATTTGATAGGAATATATATAGTAGAGAAGGAAATTTGTTTCGAATTCTTTTTCTCAATTTTCTAATGAATGGCATATCTCCCCACACACACATATACATATATATATATATATATATATATATATATATATATATATGCATATCTTATTTGTTGTCTAAGTCAAATTCATGTAACCAATTTGTTTTTGTTGCTAAGTAGTTTGAATGGATGTGGTGTCATTGCTTTAGCACACAAAAATTGTTGACACTCTCGTTTGCTGTCTTTTATTCTACCTTCAGTTTTCTTTCCATTTGAATATTCCAGGGGACACTTGTTCTTAAGGATTTTAACATACTAGAGGAAGCTGGGGGTTCCTACAATCCTATAACAAAGGAATTTAGGTCTGAAGTTCTCCAAAATTATCTTGAGATCCATCTCTTTTGGGCTGGAAAAGGGACCTGCTGCATACCAATTGAAGGCACTTTTGGGCCCTTGATTCAAGCCATTCGTGTTATCGTAGGTAAGACTGAAAAAAATGTGGCAGTTCAGATGTTTATTTAGAAACCTTTCGTTTGTATAATCCTTGTTTGTTAAATATTAAAATGAATTGTTTCTTTGAATTTGATAGAATATGTATGTTGTACAGATTTCACACCTACAGTCAGTAACGAACCTCCTAAGAGCAAAGAGAATAAAACTGGTTTTTTTTATTTTTTATCGACAAAGATTAAATGAATTAAAAGGAATATATATATATATATATATATATATATATATATATATATATTTTTGATTCCCCAAAACTGGTTTAAATTACTAACTTTTCATGATATATATTCTCTTCTAGCCTAAATATTCAAGATTTGTATTTTTGATTTTGATATTGTGTGCTTTTATTGTAGATTTCCCAGATATTGTCAACACCGGACCTACGAGCGACAGTATTGGTCTTATTGTTGGAATTGTTGTTGCTGGAGTTATAAGCTTTCTATCAGTTTTTGTGTTTTTATATATCATTTATAGAAGAAAACACCAAAATGATGATGAAGGTATTTGTATAATATTTCT
>Ga0123342_1009728_pt1 | contig 11338 bp, 16 predicted proteins | sample Turbeawhitnodule_FD_89960 | JGI IMG/M metagenome (GOLD analysis project Ga0123342, IMG submission 89960) | Root nodule microbial communities of legume samples collected from Mexico - Turtle bean Mexico white nodule | ecosystem: Host-associated > Plants > Roots > Nodule | place: Mexico: Nepantla... | reverse complement strand
ATTTGAGAGCTCTCAAGTGGCGGCTTCCAACACTTATCTTGGAGTCATTTCATCATCCAAGTGGCGTGCTCATCATCTCAAACTCCATTTCTCATAAGCTTCATTTTCCTTCATCTTTTCCTTTATCTTTTCCTTCGATTTTCATTCCATTCAATTCGTAAATATGTTCTTCTTTTGGTTTCTTTTTGTCTATTCGGTCATTGCATTCCATGCTTAAATTCCGCACCTATAATTGTCATCATCTTCACTTTATAATTTCCTTTTCCTTTTGCCTTTGTGAAATGAACCTTCACATCTACTTAACCACTTAATTAAGTTAATGTGCAATGGGGATTTTCCTTAGGTTTTCACCATTAATTGTCTAACAATCTCAATCATAAATCTAAAGTGTCACCTAAATGAACAATCATAAAATCAACTCACATCAAGGGGAGGGAATAAAAGGGTAATTGTACAGGATAGTGAATAAACAACATACTGATATCACTCTAACTAGGGTAATGGTATCCCTTGGAATTTTCAAATCTGACATCAGTAAAAGAACAAGTATGAATGCTTGCCTGGGAGGTAGTGCAATCAAATGTTTGAAAGCCTAATCATTGACTTCCTTTATAGCCCTCATCTCTCTCTCCCATGCTTGGGGATATGTGCTGCTGACTGCCCTTCACATTAAAGTTTTTAATTTTTTTCGTACAAATTTATTTCTGAAGTTCGAGTACAGGTGTCGAACACATAATCGCTGCATTGCCCTAGGTATCACTTCTTGAATGGCAGACAACAAACCTTGTCAAAGTCATATATAAAATAGTTAAATTAAAAGCATACACAGACAAAATCAACAATTGACAACAAAGAATATACCTTTAGTTGGTCAGATATGAAAGTGATGCCTTCACATACATCTACACCCTCAACATCTTCAATTAAAAACTGCAAAAACCAGCTCCAAGAATCTTTGCATTCAACCTCAACCACAACATATGTTAGTGGTAGCATTTTATCATTTGGGTCCCTACCAACAGTTGTCAATGGCTCACCACCATAAAAGCCTTTCAAGAAGCACCCATCCAAAGCAATTATCAGCCTATAAGATATAAAGCTATCCTTGCAGGCTTTTAAGCAAACATAAAATTTGTTAAAAACTTTGAACCCATTCATGTCTTCAACTTTTACTTTCATTGTGGACCCCGAATTTGCACGCATCAGCTCATATGCATAGTCATAAATTCATTTATACTGCTCTTGAAATGAACCATGGACATTCTTTAATGTCATGGCCATTATTTGTTGAGCTTTTTACTTACTTATACTTGTGTTCCACTTTTTAACAACTTTATTCCTTACATCATTACTTCTCATTTTTGGATTCTGACTTAAAGAAGACTCCAACCTCCCACTCAACCATTTAATGTTCAACAAATCAACCTTAAACTTCCTAGCACAGGTATGTACATCATTTAGTTTTCTTAACTGCCAGCAACACGTTGAGGGTAAGAACCCACAATATGCATACCATTCACATTGTCCCTGTGCTCCAATACAACACACACAAACTCTCGTATTATCATTTTGGACTAATTTCAAGTTCTTCTTTGAATGGGCAACATAAGTTCTAATGCCATCTTTAATGCTTCCTTGTCTGTAAAATAGGTACCCAAATCCTAGGAAAAATCTGCCATGTTTTTTGGCATTTCAAAGGATGGAAATTTACCACCAGTACTGATATCCCACTCTGTATCTGACAATCGTTTATCATGCACAAATGTTCCTTCACTTTCATCATCATCAGCACCCAAATTCTACAAATCAACTTTACAATTTGGTTATAAACCTTCTATGGGATTATTGGCCTACCTTTTACTTCTACGCCTATGCCTAACCTCACCCTCATCTGTAGTACCCTGACTCTCACCTTATCCTTATTTGTAGTACCCTCATGTGTAGTACCCTTACCCTCACCCTCACCTTCACCCTTATCTCTAGTACCCTCACTCTGAACTTCAATTTCACCTTCAATAAATTCAACTTCCCTTAACCAAGAAGAATATTATGACACATGCCCACCATCATCATCCCCACCATCATTATCACATTCCATGTCTTTGTGAATGGGCGCACCAATACCCTGACCACCATGACCTTCGTCTTCCTCCTCATCTTCCTCAACCTCATCACCATCATCCTCAACATGACCATCAAGACCTTCGGGTTCCACACCAGCACGACCTTCCTCCTCCTCATCATCACCCTCAACCACACCTTCTATACCATGATGCTCACCAATGTCCACACCACCAACATCCTCAACATCAACTTCAACACCTTCGGGTTCCACACTAGCACATCCTTCCTCCTCCTCATCATCACCCTCAACCACACCTTCCATACCATGATCCTCATCAATGTCCACACTACCACCATCCTCAACATCACCTTCAACACCTTCGGGTTCCACAACATCACCTAAAACCAACATCACTTCTTCCTCTGAAACAACATGCACTAAAAATAAATGAACTTCACCATGTGTATTTGAATTTTTCAGCATTTCTATTGCACCACCATCATCAACCAGAAGTTGCAATCTATTTTCCAACTCTTCACAACCTCCACATGAATACCAGATATCCTGTACTGTTAAAAATCCCATCTCCTTTAGAATTCCAACTATTTCAAAGTAACTCCGTCTATTAGAGTCACATGACCATGTTGATGTATCACCACCAACACATCTCCCATCACAAAATGTCCCTCTATGGTGGACCACAAGCTCAAAATAACCTTCTGCCATGATATGGACTTTATAAAAGGTATCCCTATAAAATATAATATACATATGACCACAATTAACAAACAAATTATAAAGTAATCCTTCATTTAATTATGTTAGAAACCAAATGTTGGACCACAAAAAAAAAATCTTGCACATTGTGGACCATACATCATAAACTACTCTGTAAATATTCTCTCAAAGTAATCAGAAACAGAACATACAATATATAAAATAAAGCAATCAATTAAACAACATTTAAAGGCCCCGTAATCATTGAACCAACATTGGGTAAGGGAAAAAGTCCTAACCTTAGAAATGAACAAGTGATGACTTTTTACGGCAAGTGCACCGCGTTGTCAGAAGTAATAATTTGTCCCTAAGAACGGATATTGATCCCACAAGGAATAATTGAATTATCAACACAAGGAATAGTTGAATTATCATGTACAATACTCTCTAAATATAAAACAAAATAATAAAAAGTGTGTTGACAGTGGTTGTGTTGGCGATGATCAATAAGAAAACAAACAAAGAATTGGTTGCTTCAAGTTGGAAAAATAGGGATTGGGTGTCATGTCTCTCACTCTCATGTATTTTCATTAGCATGTTAATACTAAAATCTTTGATTGAAATTGATGCTCGTATAAATTTTGTTTATATCTCTCGCATATAAAATGATTAAGAATGCCTAAATATCAATCTCTCACATACTTATAAAAACAACTTAGAGTCTCGCTCAGACGATAATAGCAATTAACATTTCAAGTCTATCTCTAGCACTCAAATATGTTAAGTATTGTTATTTATATTAGAACTCTAAAAATACCTCTCAGTCAGATTTAAGATTCAAGATTAAGAGTGAGAAACAAAACAACAATACCAATAGTCAATCAAGAATAGAACATTATATCATATTTAAATATCACCTCAATACATAAGAGCTCGAACAAATTACTCTTAATCCCAAAGGGTAGAATTAGCCACTCATACTTCTAGCACCTTCCATTCTCCCAATTGGTTAACAAATCACTCAATGGTGTTTTCCTCTCAATATGGCACACTAGGGTTGAGCCTCTAGCCCCATATTTAACCTAATTTACTGGGGTTAGGTGACTTCTTGCGTCGCAGTGATGGGTTGGTTCATAAAACATAAAATTAGCCCAATTAATCTGACGCATTCTCACTCAAGTGAGAAAGGCGTTATTTTCCAAAAACTTCACTAGAGTATTCTCGTTCAAGCGAGAATGAGTTATTCGATTGAGCGAGATACGACGCTGCTGAGTTGGACTTTTTTTCTTTTTTTTTGCGTTTTTGGGTGGGGCCTTCCAGCATTCTCCTTTTAGCTTATATAATTCTTCTTTGGTCCAAATCTCCATTCTTCCCTAGAAACCTCATATTAAAACAAAATATGGGAATAAAATTTTCTTATTGAAATAAAGATCATAAAAATGTAACAAGGTATAAATTCATAAATTAGGGATTATTTTATATGTATTTTAGTAATTAATACTTATAAGTGCCTATATCTTAATATAAAATATTACTGAAATTAGGCACTTATCACTCTTCCCAACTTAGAATCTTGCTTGTCCTAAAAAAAAGTAAATGGATATATTTGAATTTAAATATCAAAACAGCTTAATTTACTAAACAACAGATTAAATTAGAAATTTAAGATACTTCCAAATTCAAATATAGACACAATCAACTTCCAGGATCAAATCAAAACAAATAAATAGCAATTCATTAAGGAATTTATTCTCATATGCTCATAGGTAAGTGTTTCTCTCTATTTTCACTAAATCATGACAAATCAAAATTGTTTTTCATTTCATCTTCAAATCACAAACATATTAGAAACATAAATTTTGAGGTCTTTTCCAGGGTTGTAATGAGGTTAGACTTCCAAAAAGTACTAGTTTTTCAGATAACAAAATGCACATCTTAAAGAAGAAGAACATACCTACAATCCAATTATAGCACATATGTATTATCTAATCACCATTTTCTTTTAACTTCCCACTTTTCCTCATTTTTATTTTTCCTTTTCTCTTTCTTTTTCTTTTTCTCATTAATAGGAATAAATTATTCATATTTTCAACTTTTTGAGCTTTCAATAATTATAACCAACCATTCCCTTTTCTATACATATTGCATCTATGTTCTCCTTCCTTAAACATGCCGAAGGTAGGAAAATATATCATTGAAGGTTTAGGGTGCAATAACAACAAAAATTCTTGGCCCAAAGGGAATATAAAAGAAAATGGAATTCTAATAAGATAAAGGTTGGCTATTTGACCCTGGGTTCCTAATTTACACAAAACAAATGTCTTAATCATTTTCATACTCTTTTATGATGTAACAAAAAATAAAAATTAAGCAACCACAATTGTCAATTCATTAGTAAAACTCTCAAAATTGTTTAAGGTTCACACACTCACTTGGTTTAATTGGTCTTGTTGCTTTTTGTTTTTTCATTCTTTGACCTAATCAATCATCCTATTAAATTTTCACGTATCACAATTTCAACTACATTCGAATAGGGATTCAATCAAATTTTCTTTTCTAACCTGTGTCTAATTCATCTCACTATTTAATATTTAAACACAATTTTTTTTCTCCATAGATTAATATTCCAATTATTTTTTTTATTTGTTAAAAATAAACTAGAAATTAAACTAAAATTAAAAATAACAATAATTCAAGAAAACAATAACAGGAAAATATTCCAACCTGATACAATTAGATAACTAAACCAACCAATGCTAACAAAACAAATAAGAAAAATTGAAAAGAAATAACCATATTAGTCGTTCCTTAAGCTCCGTGTTAAATTCATCATCTACACCAACCGTAGATGGTCTTGCTTCATTAGCTGAATTTGTGTCCCCCATCCTGAATAATAAAACCTATCTCCAGGCTAAGCAACATAAGCAGCAAATTGATCTGGAGGCATGTAGGGGTTATGTTGCCCTTAAGGGAAATTTTCATATATGTCTTGTTTCTATAATTGGCACTCTCCTGCATTTGTATATGGTCCCAAGTAGCTCTTTGCTCCAGCTGCATTTACTGCAACTGTTCCATTAACTTGTCTTCCCTAGATGGTACAAATGATTTTGGTTGGTGAACAGGTGACTAATATATAGGAACTTCACCAACTTGTGGTGCCTATTCTTCTGCAGCAGTACAGTTGTTAACAATAAATTTTAAATCAATTGAAGGTTTAATCTTCACAGATGGATTGACCTCCACACCATATTCTGCACATAGAGCAGTAATAAGAGCAGGGAACCCTAAAGTACCCTTTGACTTTTGATTTTTTGGGCCAATTTCAAATCTAGCAAATTTATAAATTTCATGACAAATAATTTTGGCCACATCAACAGAATAATCATCTTTTAAAAGGCGAATCAGAAGGTGACACCTGGGAATATTCAAGTCAGATACGTGGCCAGTGTGAAGACCATCCAAACTTCAGATAACGTCTTCACATGTTTCCTTAATATCCTCCATGGTCTACCAGTTGTAGTTGTTTGATTAGTGTGGTTGGCTAGACAAATTTCCCTAGCCACTATGTCATCATTAAAGCCACCAAATTGATCCTTCAACCGATGATTTGTGCAATCCTCATTTCTTCTTAACTGCAAAGGGTCACCCAAGAATGCACTAATGAAATCCATGTCAAAAGGTACCCATCGCCCTCGTACTCTTGATCCCAACTTTTGAGCTTCATCTTCTCCTGCCCAAGCATTTGCATAAAATTCATGGACCACATCAAGATCATATATTTGTAGAGGCTCAGCTAGCCTCATCCAATTTCTTCATTGCAAGCCCCCTAAGAGTGGGTCATATTGCTCAGGCAACAATTGTACTCTTCTCTCTGGAATAAAAGCCCAATTCTTTATTTCTTCATACCTTTTCTACTTTTCTTTTCTTCCAAACCTGCTTCATGTAGGAGGCTCTGGTGACTCCATCCTTACTCTTTTTCCTTTAGCCGTTTGAGTTGTAGTACACTTAGTCCAACCCATAGCTGCTAATTTTAAACGAGACACAACATACTTCTCAAATATCATCCTCAATCCAAATCCCAATTCAAAATTTAACTAATCTAGTGTAATTTCCATAGAAACATGTATACAAAACCCTTTTCATGCATTGTCAATTAATCATCCATATGCAAACCACAAACCCCAATTAATTTTCACTAGGCATTTTAACAAACACCTTCCGTGCATGCTTCATTTTGGGTGCAAAAGGGTAAGATTTCTAAAACTAACCATCCAAAATGCAATAATCAACAATCAATCATACCAACAAAATCTATAAAGCAAAGAGGTTAACTTCATTTATCATAATCCTTTCAAAACTCAAAACACAAAAACCCCCAAACTTTAAACCCCAAAAAAATAAATCCATGACTAAACAAGGAAATTAGAGAAAAATATAAAGATAAAAGACTTACTTGGCACATAGTAATAAAAGATTTCAAGATTGAAAGAAGAACAATAAAATATTAGAGTACAAATAAGCTATCACAAAGCAAAAATGAAAGCTTCTCACCAAGGTTTTTAAAGTGAATAGTACCACTGAACCTTAAATCCGCGTTTTTAAAAACGTTGCCAGGTCTTCTCGCTTGAGTGAGAGCACACAAAATTTTGTGCCATTCTCGCTTGAGCGAGGAAATTCTCGCTTGAGCGATATGGCTCCAGAGGTACCAGCATTTTTCGTACCTTCTTGCTTGAGCGAGAATGCCACAATGAGCTTGCCCAATTCTTCTTGTTTACGGGACAACAATTAATATAAAACATCTAAACCTATTTTAACAAAAATAAAAAATCAATTTACTGCTTTGCCTCCCAACAAGTGCTTTATTTAACGTCATATAGCTTGAGAAAAGTTTTCATCAAGGGGGGTAATTGTTCTGTTTGGCCAGTACTCTAGTTATCACTTTTGTTTTTCTTGACTACAGCGATTCAACTTCGATTGTTCCATCCATCTTTAACTTCTTGACAACCCACAATTTCTTAATCTTCTTCATTCCTTTCCCTCTACCTGCGTTGAGCATGATAGGTTGTCCTGGCCGATATTCATCTTCTTCCACTACCTTCCCTTGATTGTTTTAGTCTCGTTTTGTCTCTAACTTTTCATGATGTGTAGCTTCCTCCTTTGGATTTGAGCCATCCATCTGCTTTTCAGTTATAGGGATGACCTCTTCTTGTCTCCCATTTTTATCTGCAATACATTCAGTCACATCATTAAAAAGATTAAATCTTACCTCGTCCTCTTGAGACTGTACTCTAAGTTCTCCTTTATCCATATCCACTATGACTCTAGCGGTTTTCATAAAAGGTCTGCCGAGAATCAAAGGACCCCCTCGTTTTCCTTCATGTCCAAGATCACAAAATCTACCGAAAATAGGAACTTGTCTACCTTCATAAGAACATCTTCTACCACACCATAGGGATGTTTCACAGTTTTGTCAGCCAATTGTAATTGCATCATTGTGGGTTTAACCTCCAAGTCACCTATCTATCTTAACATGGTTAATGACATTAAGTTTATACTTGACCCTAAATCCAATAAGGCATTACCCACAAATAAATCACCAATTGACACAGAAATAGTAAAACTCCCTGGATCCTTGAATTTCTTTGCCAAATCTTTAGGCTTAAATATTGCTTCCAATTCCAACTATATATTTCTGCCTTCAAAACAACATATCTTCCTTCTAATTCCTTCGAAGAATGTTTTTTTCTCCGACCATCCTACAAAATAATTTTTTGAAAGCAATTTATCAGAAAAAAATTCTTTCTTTTCTTTTTTTTACAGGCATAAGAGAATGGGATAATTCTTTTCAAATTCTACTATCTACAACTTCATGTTTTTCTCCCTCTTTTCTATATTCTCCTTTTTCTTCCTCGATCATCGCCATCTTACCATCTCACTCTCTTATTATTATTTTTATCACTCTCAATAGTGATTTTATTACAATGCTCCTTAGGGTTGGTTGTGTTGTTGGTTGAGAATTGGCGAATTTGTCCCTCTGCAATTTGTGCAATTTGTTTGGCCATCTGTCCCATTTGGATATCCATACTCTTAATCATGGCAATGTTATTTTCCTGCGCACTCACAATCTTTGTTATAGCGTCTTCAACTTTACTCATTCTCTCAGGTATGGAGGGATAATTAAATTGATGTTGTTGTTGGAAAGGTCCTTGCTTGTTGGATGTACTATAATCTTGCTTCCACCCAAAATTTTGATTTTGATTATTTTTCCAATCTTGAGAATAATTGTTGGAAAAACCACCTTGCCTTCCTTGATTGCCCATATAATTTACCTCAGCTTCAGGTGAGTTGATCTGATACAAACAATGACCATTAGGATGATCGCTTCCACAAAAATCACACCTGATTGGTATATTCTAACTTTTAAATGAGTGAACCACATGCAACTTTTGGGGTAGTTTGGCCATCTGTGCAGTCAGTTGCTCAATCTGCTGTGTCAGAATCTTATTTTAAGCCAGCAATGCACCTGCAGTGTTCAATTCCAATAATCCTCTCTTTTGATGACCATTGTCATGCTGAGCTTGATAATCAGTTGTGGACAAAGCATCAATAATTCTCCTTGCTTGTTCTTCATCAACAACCATCATTGTGCCACCAACTTCGGCATCTAGGAGTATCTTCGTATCATCCCTAAGGCCATTAAGGAATGTGCTCAGTTGAGCAATCTCTTAAACCCCATGATTTGGCCATTTCCTCAGCATCATCTTGAATCTCTCCCATGTCTCACAGAAAGATGCATGTACTCCTTGTTTGAACATAGAGATTTCAGACTTAGCTTCAATGTAACGAGAAATTGGAAAAAATCTCTGTAGAAAATTTTCCTCTACATCCTTCCATTTGGTTAGGCTCTGATTAGGATAGGATTTAAGTCACTCCTTCATTTTTCTTGCCAAAGAAAATGGAAACAAACGCATATACACACTCTCAAGATCACTTGACTAAAAATCCATAGTTCCAACCAATTCATAAAACGTAGCCAAGTGTGTATGGGGATCCTCATGATCCATCGTTGTCAATGATTGGTACTAATGAGGGTGTGGAACGCAGGCTTCATCTCCAAGGTCATGTTAGTAGCAGGTATTGCAATGCTAGAAAAGTGTGTAGGCCCTTGGTTATGACGTAATCTCCAAGAGTCTTCCTAGGAGGTGGTGCTTTCTCCTCCACCATGTTGTTATCCTCCTAAAAAATATGAATGGAAAAAGAAGAATTTGTTGAAGAGTCCTCTCTGTTGATCAAGAGCTTTGAAGAATCCAAATCCAAGGTGTTTAATGGAAGACTGGAGTTATTGTTGTGTCTTTGTGTGGGGTCTAGGGTAGAATCATTTGTAATCGACTCCTTGTTTGAATCCAGAACTGATTTGATTTGAAAACCTTTTTAAAATAGAATGTTTCTCAACTAAGGGAAAAACAACTTGTTGTTTTTTCGAATCAACCAGTTGTTTTGTTCTTAGGAGGTTTTGAAAAAGTTGAAAATTGTTTGACTTGATTGACTTAACTGTCAAACTAAATCAATCGGTTGTTTCGTGTTTTCAACCGATTGTTTCCTTGAAAATCCTAACAGAATTCTGTTTTGATTTGTGAATCTCTTTTAAATGATTTCTAATTGAATGCGCTCCTGTTTTAAATGTTTTTAAATATTCTTTGGAGTATAAAAAGTTTGTTACACGCTCCTGGAATGATAGAGAAATAGTTTTGAGAAATCATAGTGCAAATTGAATTTCAAGTTTTCAAGATTCACATAAAGCTTTGGATTTTCATGTGTGTGGAATAGGATTGGGGTGTAGTTCTGAACTTTAAGCTTTGTAATACCCAGGTGTATTCTCTTCTCTTCTTTCTTGATTACTTTATTTCAATAATTGAGTGTAAGTACAAAATCAGAAGGTGTTCTGATTTATGTGGATTGTTGTGCCAAAAGGAGTGTGTTTCTTGAAGGGTTCAAGGTCACTCTTTTGGTGGTTTGTGTTGTAATATAGTTTTGATTGCTTAGTAAAAACCTAGAAGTTTCTAGGGACTGGATGTAGCTCTTGGCTTAAGAGTGAACCAGTATAAACTGCTTTTGTGTTTTTCTCTTACTCTGATCTCTTTTAAATTTTGTTTTTAAGTTGTTTTAAATTCTGCTAGTATAAACAACCGATTGAATCAAAGAAACAACCGGTTGTTTTTCTGTGTTTCACTTTAAAACAGATTGTATTCTTAGCTAACTTGGTTCCTTTACTAGATTTATTCACTGAGTTTCATTAAACCTTCAAAAGTTTTCGAAAATCTCTTTCAAACAATTCACCCCCCTCTTGTTTAAAAGGCCATATATTCTAACTATTGGCATCAAGAGCTAAGTTCTTGTAGTTACTCAAGTTTTCGATCCTCAATCTTTTTTTATGGCTGAAAAACTACCTTTTGGGGGGGGGGGGGGGGGGGGGGTCCTTAAATAAGCACTACCTTTTTTTTTTAGTTTGGAGTTATTTTTTTTGGAGTGGTAAAAAACTATTTTTTTTTAATTATT
>Ga0123342_1009727_pt1 | contig 11339 bp, 7 predicted proteins | sample Turbeawhitnodule_FD_89960 | JGI IMG/M metagenome (GOLD analysis project Ga0123342, IMG submission 89960) | Root nodule microbial communities of legume samples collected from Mexico - Turtle bean Mexico white nodule | ecosystem: Host-associated > Plants > Roots > Nodule | place: Mexico: Nepantla... | reverse complement strand
CCATTGCATAATGTAATAGCCACACTCATAACTTTCTGGTTGTCTATTACACTATAATTCAATAGAAAGTAAAAGTTAATATTGATAAACAATAAAAAGAGAAAGACAAAAATTACAAACCTTAAGTGTCGTCCACTTTAGATTTTGATAATTTGAATTGGATCGACATTTTAGGATGTTATATCCACGCCATGAACTGATTAATACAAAAAACCGCGTTAGTAAATGTTTAATTAGTAACATACGGAGTTAAGTTTATAGTGTACTTACTTATCAATCATATTCTTCAAATGTGTGGATGACCTCTTGTGTAGGGAACAAAACCACATAACAGTCTTATCTATTGTAGATAAGACAAGTAACTACCAATGACTCCTATATCATCCATGAAAAGAGTTAGTAAATATTTAAAACATGAAATAGTAATAATTGACGACTTATAATTAAACTTACTCATTAATATAAGGGCATAAAGAAATTTGTTTTCCCTCTTTTTCTAGCGTGTTAGTGATGTATGATTGGGTTTCACATTTCTTTGTTCTAGTGGGACTAGTATATGAGGGATCTAAGAATCTATAAACATCATCCTTCCCATCATTGATAGAAACTCCATGTAAATACCTATAAGTTATTAGTTAAAGCATAATCAATAATAATTTAACATAAAGTAAATTGAAATATAGGTAAAGATACTTACATGATACAAAATTGAATTATATTTATATTGAGCTCATGATCCCCAACTGCAAATTCTAACAAATCTGACATGTATATGTACCATGGAATGCTAGTGTTTATTTAAAAAAATGTATCACCCTATGGTATGTTCATAAGGTTATGACCAATCTCTCTAGCAACTGCATCTAAGGAAGCTATAGGATCGTCAATCAGAACCTCATGCTTCTTTTTCAAACTTGGTTTCCGACGAGGTTTCTACAAAATAAAGAACACTTGTATTAAATTAGATGTAATATATAAATATAAATTAAATGAAATTGTTATTGGAGGTTCAGGTATAATTCGAATTAGGTGTCTGGGCCACGCTACGAATGTTTGAAATGCATCGGACACAGTTATTACTTCATCAGAAGGTAGAGGAACATGAGCATCAACTACTCGAAGTCTTTCCACCGTTACCTTCACCACATCAGGGGAGAGAGGAACGTTATGTAAGGTGGTGGCCTCTTGATAAACTTTTGCAATGACCACCACTTATGCGAACATAATTAATCCAATTTCGATCCATTATATTCTGTAATAGTCATTTAGGTGTTTACTAATGAATGTGAAATCTCACGTTTGCCGATGGTCGAACACCCCCAGACTCAATACCAGCACGTATCAATTGTCGAGGGTCGAACACCCTCAAACTCAATACCAACACGATAATTCTATTCTAACCTAACAACTAATATAATATAAATTAATAATAAATACAAATTATAATAAATACTAAATATACAAATTAAAAATTATTAAATTAATTATAAATATTAAATAATATAAATCTATCTACCATTTAATAATTTAATAATTATATTCTAACCTAAAAACAAAAATAATACAAATTTAAGAAAATACAAATTATAATAAATAAAAATAAAGAAATTAATAACATTAAAAAAATATTTAAAAAAATTTAAAACTCCACCAACCTTGTGCGTGAAGGCAACAATGGTGGTGAAGAGCGGCGACAACGACAACAGCGACAATGACAACAACAACAACGATGGTAGGGGCAGCGACGACGAAGCAATTAGAGCACAATGAAAACTCAAAGACCATTGTTGAAGGCAATGAAACAGTAGGAATATGGTGACCTTCGAGCAATGACAAGAAAGAAACAAATAAGAGAAACCAAAACAAAACAAAAAGCATTGGTGAAGAAGAAGTAGAGAGCTCAAAAGCAACTTACCAATGGCACAAAGAAGACAATGCAGGCTTGAGGAAAACGAAGAAGAAGCACACAACAAAAGAGAAAACGAAGCAAAAGAGACAAGTATGAAAGCATAATTGGCGCGCTCTGACTTAGGGTACAAAAAAGAGTCTAAGAGGGTGGCTATTTCGTAAAACCGCCCTCTTACATGAAAGTTTTCCTCTAAGAGAGCAGCTTAGCCGCCCTCTTAGACAAAACACTTTCATCTAAGAGGGTGGTTTTACCAATAGCCACCTTCTTAGACGAAACACTTTCATATAAGAGGGTGACTTTACCAAATAGCCGCTTTCTTAGAGGAATTTAATTTAAAAAATGCCACCGCGTTTTCAATGACAACGTCTAGCCGTAAAAGCGCCTTAAATGTAATGTCGAAATATGTCCTTTTTGCACTAGTGTAAGATACAATGTTTTGGACATGCATGAATCTTTTTATAATCAAGGCGTAAATCACTAATCATAGTCATTGTTTTGTTAAAAGAATAAGAAATATTCAAACTAGGCATGACCTCTTTTCGTAATTGTAAGAGATAAGTGAATGAAGAATTACTTCAACCATGAAGAAATTTCAATAAATACCATTGAATGATGAAAGATAAAGTGGAGGAGTTTTCACACCTAGAAAAGAGTTCTTGATTTGCATCATTAATCGATTGGTAGAACTTTCTACCTTCGTCGTCGGGACTCTCTTTGCCTCCTTTTACCTCTACCACATTTATATATGTCACATAGTAAGCCATAAATATCATTCTATGAATCTTCACTATCTATCACGCCATCATCACTTTTGGTAGATGAAGGTATTTCTTCTCCACGGTGAACCCAAACATTATAACCTCGTGGCTATTAAATGATCATAGATGACACTTCTTCTTGCCCAAACAAAATTTCTACAATTAGCACATGAACATAAAATCTTACATTCCTGGGATCTTCATCTAATCTAATGTAAGCAAATTATAAAAATAACTCTAGACCATCTATATACTCCCTATTAAATCTTGGGAATTTAGCCCACTTTTTCTCCATCTAAAATATAAAGAAATAGTATAATTAAAAAATTAATAATTGAAAATAATAATACATGAATTATCAAGGAAATAACATACGAATTTTGGAAAGTTCATAGATATAATAAAAAAGGTGCAGAAAAAGAAAGAAAGAAAGGTTTTGTTTGTAAAGATGTATGATTGTAAATTGCGTGGGAAAGATGAGAAGAAGTAAAAAGAAGAATGTGAAAAGGTGAATCTGTAGAAGGAAGGGCATATAGCAATTCTTCCAAGGCCAATTAATGTCAAATATCCATCTTTTTAAGCTTCACGCTAATCTTATAACCTTAAATTTTTTACCTTTTCCCAAACCTAATCTTTCTTTCTTATGTTCTATTTTTTCTTTCTAAAGTTCGAGCCGGAATACCAAATTAGTATAGGATCTTGGAGGCTATAACGTAACACACCAAACTGCACGCAATTCACTACATGCAAGTCTCATTTTTTTCTATTTCTATTTAAAGGACCTAACAATAATAAACTGGGAATGGTTAACTACCATTTGACCAATACCAAAATCAATTATTCTTATTGTAAATCACCAAGATCAGCACTCATTTTAACCATGTTTAATGCTTTCAAATTAATTTTGTGTAGCATCAAAACAGAGAAATCCTAAATGTTTGTATTACTGTATTTCCTAAAGAGTTAACAGAAAAATAACAATATTTCATATTTCATTAAATTGATTTTGTGGCAATGACTATTACTTGAATTTATGTTGACTTGAGCGCATTTGAAAATTGAAGTCTCACGGTGAAGATGTTGTTGTTCATGCTACATTCTAAAACTGCGTACTTAACAGATAAATATGCATTTGATTTATGTAAATGAGGAAGAGGATACAAGTAAAGTATTAATTAACAATGGTTTACAACCTAATTAAGGTAAAGTACCAAACATGTCAACATATCTTCATTGAATGTGCTGCTGCCCAGAGAGTATGGTTATTATGTTTAAGATGGATTTACATTGTGTTTGTACAGCATAAAACCATCTTGACTCACTTTGAAAGTTTCTACTTACCCCAACTCAGCAGTAGACAAAATCTATTATGGAAAGGAGTATGGGCAACTATAGTAGCATGTATATGAGAGCAAAGGAATTTCATTGTTTTTAATCAAGGGGTAGTAGACGTGGAGGACTTAAGTGCAGTGGCTAAAGCACATGGGTCACCCCTTTAGCTACTCATTTGCAGATTGGATGCTAAACCCTCTAATATGCATTAGAAGCTACAAGTAGATGTTTGAGGCTGGTGTTTGAGGGTGGATACAAGCTAACTGCTTTGTGGTCTTTTTTAGTGTGCGCCTTATATATCACTTTAAAGGAGTGCTTCTACCGCAGAATGCTGTATAAAAACCATCAATTTGGTACCTAACATCCAGATGAGGTTAGGAAGATCTAAATTGAAGTTAAGCAAGATGTTGATGTGATGGAATGAAAACAGATTAGAGGAAACCAAAAAGAACAGAATAAGGTGATGCAGGGGTTACTAGGAGGGATCTGACGGGCTACAGGTTTGCAAAGCTGCAGGTAGATCTCTGATGTTGTATTATTTATTGGTAATACAAATGGTGCACAACACTTGTATTGGAAGGCAAGTAAATGAGGGTGGAGGAAGTAAAATGGAAGGCAGGTGTTGGAAGAGGGTAGGATAAAGGAACATTGGTGGCCAACTCATGTACTGCTCTGGTGCTGGCATGATAAAGTAATGCCACATACTTATGAAACTTATGCTGATGTAAATATAATCAAACAAGCATATGCGGTAATTTGGAGGTGATGCAGGTAGTAATAAGGTGTGAATCTGTAAAGTGAGTAAAACAGGCTTAAGAGTAAGACTTGGATGGATAAGTGGGGGATGTGTCAGGTAGTGGAAGTCCGAGTGGAGGACTGCTGGAACTGGGGACTAGGTATAGGTGGGGGCAGGACTTTAAAATCTTTTCAGAACTAGACTATCCTTGTTTTTTTGGATTTGATTAGCAGATTCTATTTAGCTAGAGTCTAGGCAAGGTTGGATGGATCAAGCGTTGACAAGTAGGTGGGGGAGGATTGAATTGTTTGAAACTTTAAATAGTAGTTACTGTTAAGCAAAGATGCACATGCTGAGAATGTAAAATGGTTAGCGCTAGTTTTGTGTGAGAGGACAAAAGGGTTTTTTTATAAGGGTTGGAACACCCCTAAAGTGTTCCTTTTATATTCATTTAATTCTTTGCTGATAAAAATAAAAGGTAAAGTGCCAATAAGAAAATTATAGAACAATAAAGAGAATCAATGATTTGCATGAAGTTTGTCAAAAACCTGTATGAGAACTTTTTGAGAGGTAGAGCTATGTTTGGTAGTTACGTCTTGTAGGTTAGGTGGTTCAAACGTTCTTTTCGTTGTGTATAGTGGTAGGAGGGTGTGCTTTTTAGGAAGGCCTTTTATATACGGGTTGAGATATCCCTAAAATATCTCATATTTATTCATTCGTTTTTTGTTATAAAAATAAAAAACCTTTCAAGTTTGTGTTAATGTCCCTTTCAAGTTGTTTCTCAAGTTTTTTCAACTCCTATGTTAAATAGTCCAAGATCTTCTCCAAATAAATGCCTAAAAAGATAATGCATTGGGAAGTTAATTTTTACATAAGGAAGGTAGTTATATGCAAGGTTGACAGAGTACAATGAAGTGTCATAAGCTACTTATTTGACTTATTAACTCATGGATTAATAAGTTACTTAAATTTTGATTTGTCTATTCTTTTCAACTCTCATAAATTACACAATCAACTAGCTTCGAAGAGATCCTAAGAATGCTTTCGATTCAACCAAACGTTTCAAAATAAAATCCAAAAAATTAAAATTAGAAATCAAATAACCAATAAACACTTAACCCATGAGAAAATCGAAACAAAAAAGTAGTGTAAATCTGGTATCTTCACATTTCGCCTCCGTCACACGACAATTCTTCAAGAACTACCCTGAGCAGATGAACAAGGTTGAGCAGACGAATGTGATATCAGTGGGTAGGCTTTTTCATTCTTCAAATGAAGCATAATTTGGGAACTTGAAAATTTTTTGAATGTAGGGTTTTGAGGTTTTTTACGTGAGGTTTTCACATTCTTTAAGTTTCAGTGGAAATATGTTTCACGTTGGGAAATACTGTTTTTCATAAAACACCTACAATTTAAAAAATGTTGCCTAAAATTGAAAACACCCACAATTTAAAAATTGTTGCCTCATACTATTTTAATGTTTGTCTATGTTTAATAATTGTTGCTTAAAATAAATAACCAATGTTTTTTCTAAACATTTTGAGCTAAAGGAAAGAAAGTAAACCTTCTTTTGTAAGCAACAATAAAAAACTATTGTTTATACTCCCTTTAAGCAACACTTGTTTACTTGTTGACATGTTAGTGTGACATAAAGTGAAAAATTGTGTAGTGATGTGGATACTTTATCGATCTATCAGTTAACTGCAATGTCATCCATGTCGGCAACACTTTTACGTCTCCAATTTTTTTTCAGCATGGATAAAGGCATGCGATTGATACTTGCTCCAAGATCTAACAATGCCTTTCCAACTACGAGGTTGCCTATTGTAACAAGCAAAGTAAAACTCCCAAGATCTTCAGATTTTTCTGGCAAAGATTTCTGAATGATGGCACTAGAACTAGCTTCCAACTCCACTATTTCTTGCTCCTTGAATTTTCTCTTATTTGTCAACAAATCTTTCACAAACCTAGCATAACTTAGCATCTCCTCAAAAGCTTCAGTGAAAGGAATGTTGATCTGCAACCCCTTAAGGATATAAAGAATTCTTGTAAATTGCCTTTCCTTATCCTTCTTTGATAGAGAATTTGGATATGGTACATTTAGAATTGGAGCATTTCTCTTTGGATTCTCAATTTTCTTTTTCTTTTTCTCATTTTTTTCTTAAGTATTTACACTCTTTTTTTTCTTTTTCTTTCTCCTCTTCTCCCTCACATTCATTTTTCTCTTCCTCATCAGCAACCAAATTATCACCAATCCGCTCTCCTACAATTATACCACTTCTAGTAGTGATTGACTTACAATTCTCCTTGGGATTCATTTGCGTGTTGGCTGAAAATTGACTACTTTGTTAATCCGCCAACTGTTTAACAATTTGTCTCACTTGTGTTTCCAAGTTTCTAATTGAAGCTTTAGTATTCTTCCGATTAGACAGAGATAGTTGCATAAATTTCTCCAAGGTATCTTCCAATTTGCTTGCTCTTTCCTGAACTGAAGGATAAAGTGGTTGTTGTCATTGATAAGGGCATTGCTTATTAGATGTACTAGCATCTTGTTTTCACCCAAAACCTTGATTTTAATTGCTTCTCCAACCTTGAGACATATCATTATGACTCGTCTTCCTTGATTACCCATGTAGTGGACCTCTTCTTCAACTGGATTACTCTAGCACGAACAGTGACCATTTAGATTATCAACTCCAAAAAAATTACACTTCATGGAATGAGTCTGATTCAAAAAATAATGCACAAGTTGTAATTTTTTTGGCAATTTAGACATCTATGTAGTTAATGCTTCAATCTGCTGTTTAAGAATTTTATTATGGGCCAAAATTGCATCTAAAGTATTAAGCTCAAACACCCCCTTCTTCTAAACAATCCGTCTATCATTTTGAGCATGATAATATGTTAAAGCCAATGCCTCGATAATCCTTGTTGCTTGTACAACATCGACAACCATCATTGTACCACCAACTACTGCATCCAAAATCATATTTGTATTAGGTGTGAGGTCATTGTAGAAGATGTTCAACTACGTAATAACTTCAAATCCATGATTTGGGTATCTTCTCAACATTACATTAAATCTCTCCCAAGCTTCACAAAATTGTTCATTTGGTCCTTGTGATAAATGTCATAATTTAGTAACATTTTATGCAAAAAGCTAGGCACTTATGGATTTTAATTGTTGATAAAGTTATAATTCAACCTTAAATTTAGGAATTTGAATCTTTTAACATATTTTTGGATTATGAGATGAATAAGAACTATTTATTTCCAAGCTTGTGCTAATATCAGAAATCTAGGGGAATACGGAGTTAAAAGGCTAAAGGAGGAATGGAAATTTAGAGACGAGAAGAAGACACAAAGTTGGGGCATTCAACATTCGCCCAAAACTTGCCCAAACTCGCCTAAGCAAGATCACCCTAGAGGCAAACTTGCTCTCTCGAGCAAACTCGCCCAGAACTCACCCATATTCTCCCAAGTGAGATCACTCTAGAGGCAAACTTGCTCTCTGGAGCAAACTCTCCAAGAAATTTCTCATGCTCACCTAAGACTCGCTTAGTCTCGCTTAAGAGATTTTGCTCTAATGAAGTTGGTTTTTATTTTCGTGAAACTCGCCTAAGCAAGAAATATCTTGCTTGAGCGAGATGTTACTTAACCTACATCAAATTAGGTTAAATAAGGGCGTGAGGCAGAGCTGTCAAAGAAGAAGGGAGGATAATCAGAGATAGAAAACCCCAAAGGAGGCATTCGTCACTAAGAAACACCATAGATCTTATTTTCTTGCTTTCAATGCTTGTAATGGCCAATATGAGTGACTAAGTCTTCCCTTTGGGATTGAGAGTAATTTGTTCAAACTCTTAGATATTGAGATGATATTTATTTATAATATTATGTTCTTGATTGATGATGGTATTATCATTTTATTTTGAAAAGTACTTCTGAGTATCTAACCTAAATGATAATGCTTAACATATTTGAATGCTAAGAATAGATTTGAAATGTTAATTGCTTTATAACATTTGTTTATAATGATAAGAATGTTTTTATAAATATGTGAGAAATCAATATTTAGGAGACAATCTTAATGATTTTATATGCGAGGAATTGATACGAATGATTTACATATGTGCATTAATGTTAATCAAGTTAGGATGTTATATGTTTTTATTTATTGAAAATACAGACGAGTGAGAAGGATTAATCTCAATCCCAATTCTCTGAATTTTATTATCTTAATCGTTTACTTTGTTTTCATTTAATTTCTCACATAATTTTATGATACTAATGACCTTTCAATCAAACTTTCACACATACTTTGATTTAATTAATACTATACATTGAGATTTAAAAAAAATTGTTCCTTGTGGGTTCGATATCCATCCTTAGGGACAATTTATCACTTCTGACTCGATACACTTGCCTAAATAAGGCATCAAGTTTTTGGCATCGTTTTCAGGGAACAATTTTGTTAAAATTTGAGAGTCAAAATTCCTAAATACCTGCTACAACTAAGGCCTTGGAGATGAAACATGCATTTTTGTATACACATTTGTTTACATTTTATGAGTTGGTGAGAACAATGAGCTTTCAATTAGGTGATATAGAATCTGTATATTTGTGTTTGTTTCCTTTTTCATTGGCAGGAAAAACAAAGGAATGAGTCAAATCCTATCTGAATCAAATCCTCGCAAGTAGGAAAGATGTAGAGGAGAAATTTTTACAAATATTTTTTCCACTATCCTGCTACATCAAAGCAAAGATAGATATTTCTATGTTCATACAAGGATTAGATGAAGCCTTTTGTGAAGCATGAGAAAGATTTAAAGTGATGTTGAGAAAATGCCCAAATCACGTGTTTGAAGATATTGCACAAATGAACATCTTTCATGATTGCCTCAGACCTGACACAAAAATGCTTTTATATGTTGCAGTTGGTGATACAAAGATGGTTGTCGATGTAGAACAGTCGACAAAGATTATTGATGCAATGGCATAAAAAAACTATCAAGCCCAAAATGATAGACAAGATCGAGCAAAAGAAAGGGATGTTTGACCTTAATACTTCATGAGATTTTGGCTTAAAACAAAACTAGACACAACATATTGAAGCTTTGGCCAAGTAGATGTCTAAGTTGAAGCAACAAATACAAGTTTCACATTTTTTTCAGAATCAACACCAACCAATGAGGTGTGATTTTTGTGGAGGTGATCACCCAAATGGTCATTGTTCTTACCAAAACAATCCATCTGAAAAGGAGATTAATTATGTGAGCAACCAGGGAAGACAAGGTAGTTTCTCCAACAACAATTGTCTAAATAATATGAATCAAGGTTGGAGTGGCAATCAAAATCAAGGTTTTGGATGGAAACAAGATGCTAGTCCATCAAATAGATAACCCCCTTTTCAACAACAACCACTTTATCCTTCAGTTCAAGAGAGAATGAGTAAATTGGAGGATGCCTTGGAAAAAATCATGCAAGCTTCACTGTCCAATCAGAAGAATACTGAAGCTTCAAAATGAATTTTAGAGACACAAGTGGGACAACTTGCAAAGCTGTTGGCAGATCCACATAGTGGTCAATTTTCAGCTAACACACAAACAAGGAGGAATGTAAGTCAATTACTACTAGAAGTGGAATAGTTATAGGAGAGGGGATTAGTGACAATTTGGTTACTTTTGAGGAGAAAAATAATGAGGAAAGAAAAATTGAGAGTGAGGGAGAAGAGGAAGAAAAAAAAGAAAAAAAAACGTACATATAAAAAACAAAGAAGAGAAAAAAATGAGAATCTATAGAAGAACAAGGAACGACAATTTTCCAGATTTCTTGATATCCTTAAGAGATTGTAGATAAATATTCCTTTTACTGAAGCTTTGGAGCTAGATTTATGAGGGATCTATTGACAAAAAAAGGAAATTTAAAGAGTAAGAAACAGTGGAGTTAGAAGTTGGCTATAGTGCTGTCATTCAGTAATATTTGCTAGATAAATATAGAGACCTAAAGAGTTTCACTTTGTTAATCACAATAGGCAATCTTACATTTGGAAAGTTATTATTAGATCTTGGAGCAAATGTAAATCTCATGACATTATCCATGTTGAAGAAAATTGGAGAAGTTGAAATATTGTCTACAAGGGTGTGATAAGTGTCATAATTCAGTAATATTTAATATAAAAAGATAGGCATTTATGGACTTTAATTGATAAAATAGTTCTAATTCAACCTCTAATTTAGGAATTTGAACCTTTTGACATATTTTTGGATTATAAGATGAATATGAACAATTTATTCCCAAGTTTTTGTTAATTTAAGGAATCAAGTGGAAAAAGGAGATAAAAGGTGATGGAGATCAAGCTCAAGAGGACATGGAGGCCAATCAACAAGATCAAGAAGAGGTAGAGGCACAAATGGAGGACGCCCATGGAGGTCAAAGCCAACCTCAAAGGATTACAAGAAGCATGTTCAAAGCTTTAGGAGTCAGGGGACATTTATTTTCTCTTTTTGTAATTTCTTTAGTTGAAGGTGCTTAGAGGGAAACATTAGAAACCTCTTTTGTTATAGCATCTTTTAGGCTTTAGTTAGGAGCTTTAGGAGGGGGGGTG
>Ga0123342_1009726_pt1 | contig 11340 bp, 7 predicted proteins | sample Turbeawhitnodule_FD_89960 | JGI IMG/M metagenome (GOLD analysis project Ga0123342, IMG submission 89960) | Root nodule microbial communities of legume samples collected from Mexico - Turtle bean Mexico white nodule | ecosystem: Host-associated > Plants > Roots > Nodule | place: Mexico: Nepantla... | reverse complement strand
TTGTTTCGAAGAAACAACCGATTGTTTTTTCTAGTATTACAGTTTTGCTTGCTGTTTTGGCTAACTGAATTGCTGAATCAATTGGTTTCTGAAATAAGTTCATTCTAGCTTTGAAAAGTTTGCAAAAACCTCTTTAAACAATTCACCCCCCTCTAGTTTAAAGCCATCTTTTCTAACAGTTATGAGGTGAAAATGTATTCATAAATACTTCATTGTAGCATAATGGAGATACCTTTCTCATACTTAGGTTTATCTATAGGAGGTAATCCATCTAGGTGTTCTTTTTGGGAGCCTGTGGTTTCGAAGATAAGGAAGAGATTGTCTGTATGGAAGGGGAGGAACTTGTCATTCGCAGGAAGAGTATGCCTTATAAAATCTGTTATCAACGCTATACCACTATTTTACCTATCCTTTTTTAGAGCACCAAGTGGAGTGTGTAAGGAGATTTCTAAACTACAAAGAAAGTTCATGTGGGGGTGGGGATCGGAAGGGAGGAAAATTGCTTGGATTAGTTGGGATAATATCTGTAAAGCGAAAGAGGAGGGAGGTCTTGGTATTAGGAGTATCGAGTTGTTCAATAAGGCACTCTTGGCAAAATGACTATGGAGACTGGGTTCCTCTGAATGTGGTCTTTGGAAGGAGGTCTTAGAATCTAAGTATGGTTTGAGATGGTTGTCAAACTCATACGTACCGAAACAAAACAAGTTTACATCTAGATGGTGGTTGGATTTATTCAAAGTTAGTTTTTCAGACCAAGGTGTTAATTGGTTTAATCAGAATATGGCTTGGGAAATTGGGTCAGGGGAGAAGATTAAGTTCTGGGAAGATGAGTGGCTAAACATTGGGCAACTTAGATTAAAATACGAAAGAATACACAATAACTCTGAGCTTAAAGACAAACCTATAGATAATTTTGGTGGTTGGAACGCAGATGGGTGGGAGTGGAATTTCAGCTGGAGAAGAGATTGGTTTGAATGGGAAAAGACTTTGGTAGAGGAGTTCCTGTCAATAATATCACAGGTGTCACTACAACCTGACAAAGAGGACTCAAGGACTTGGAACGATCCTCCATCTTATACCTTTTCGGTAAAATCTGCTTATAATAAGTTAGCTAACCAAGGGTTTGGGGGAGTATCAGTGTTTGGTTATCTATGGAATTTAAAGGTTACACCCTCAGCCATGTTTTACGTGTGGAGGGTCTTCTTGAATAGGATAGCGACAAAACAGAATCTGCACAAAAGGGGAGTGTCATTAGGTGATACTTTATGCGCTTTATGTGGAAGTGAAGAGGAGACCATTGCACACATCCTTCTCTCATGTAAGGTCTCAAGTAAAGTTTGGAACATGTGTTTTAGTTGGTTGGGATTCAGTTCAATGAACCATAATGAATTGATTTATCATTTTGAACAATTCTCTTGTATGAGTTTTAACAAAGAAGGCAACAGGTTATGGAAAAGCCTTTGGGTATCAATAGTTTGGAGTATATGGAAGCATAGAAACAGGGTTATCTATAACCAAACTAAGATAGATGCAGAGGAGATTTTTACTATGGCACAAGTACAATCTTGGGTATGGTTGAAACACAAAGAAAAGAAAGTTATCTTTTCCTTCTCCGATTGGATCTTATCACCATTAACCTGTGTAAATATGGTAACTAGGTAAGGGTATAAATGTTTTTTTCTCATATGTTGATGCACGTATATCACAGGAGCCATCTTAACCCTCTTTATATTCTACATGATTGGTTGGGTGGTGTTATAAATAAGGCATAATTTTCTTAACAGCAAGGTAATTCTTTGTGTTAGTTTGAGAGGTGGAAAGGTTGAGCTTTTGGTGCAGGTACAGTAGATGGGGAGCAGTGCGTTAATATTTAATAGAAGAAGGTAGAGTGAAAAGATGGTGGGTCGAAGAGGTTCTATATTTGAAGATGTATTGGTGTTTTTCAAATAGGTTTTATGATAGGACCTTACACCTGCTTCAATGGTAAGAACTGAAAACCATATCCGAACTTTCAATTTAAATGTCAGCATAGTTCAAATGTGGTATCTAGATAATGTTTATACCTTTTTCAATTTTATGCCTGTTGATTGGTTGCTGAACAATTAAAATTTAATTGATTAAGATCTAAGGGATTGATCTGTTTTGAACATCTAAGTTTTTTGGTAAGGAGGGGAAGGTGTTTATTTCTCTTTGGTGCAGGAAAATTGGAAGGATATTAACTATATAACATCAGATACTCTATCTCATTGTGGAGAATGAAAAGTGAATGTCTTCTATCTTTACCAATTTTGCTAGTAGGGATGTTTGTAGCATAGGGATATTTTAAATTAAATTGTCTAAGACCAACGGGTTGGCACTGTTTTTCAATACATATGTTATCGGGAAGGTGGGGAAGGTGTTTTCTTTTGATGCAGGAAAAGGGAGGACAGCAACTAATATCTTTAGATATTAGAGGAGCATGAGGAGTGGTAGTGAGAAGTTAGTTGATGGAAGGTGGGGCATTGGGAGAACAAGCTGTTATCAATTCTAATTGATGTATCCTGTGTGTGGTGTCCTATGTGTGCTCATTGTTAGTTGTTAGATTTTTGGAAACCAAATCTGCTTTGTGCAGTAGGCGAAGTTCCTTTTTATGTTGCATTGTAATGTCAGATTGTAATAGTGGTTTTAGGGGTGTGCTTTTTATGTTGTTGTATGATTCTAAGGTTGTGGGGTTGCATAATTTTGTTAGCTTGCTGTCAGGTTTTTTATAAGTTGCTGTAAGAGGGCAAGTTCTCTTTTGTTTGTTTTTTCTTCTTTCCTTTTATAGCCCATTTTTAGTGGGTTTTGTATAAGGGTTGGGACACCCCTAAAGTGTCCCTTTAATTTATTAATTCTTTGCTGAAAAAAAATAAATAAATCTTACACCAATTCATTAACCCATAAGCCATTACATGCAATTAATTAAATAAATAAAGCAATTTCTAAGTAAATGTTCAAGATAAGAATATTACCATTTAAGCATCAACTCAAACCACTACAAGAAAAATTGGAATTACATACAGTCAAAATCCGTATGTAAAATAGGTTTACATACGAACAAAAATCTGTATGTAATGTACAAAAAATTATTTTTAATTTTTTCAATATTACTAATTATTATTTATACCTATTTATATTTTTTTATTAATGTTGGAACTGGATAGGACTCGAACCCAAGTCCCCATTAATTAATATTATTATTAATATTATAATTAATATTATTATTATTAATATTATATTCATATTATTAATATTATATTTATACTATTAATATTATATTTATACTATTAATATTATTAATATTATATTCATATTATTAATATTAATATTGTTAATATTATTAATAATAATAAGTATAATAAAAATCATAATAATACTAAAGAATTTGCTTGGTGTAGTGGTTAAATTTTCTTTGGTTATTGAAGGAACCTTGCTTTGAATTTCATTTACTGCAAATTTTATTTTATGGTGTGATTTTGATCTGTATGTAATAATGTTGAAGAAATTTTTTTATAAAAGTTTTCATGTTAGGCATTATTATTCAAGTTGACATCTCAAGTAATAACAATCATACATGAAAAAAGTATTATTAAAAAAAGAAAAAGGAAACTTGACACCACTATACAACTTTTGCAACTATGCTGACATCTAAAGTAACAACAATTTTTTTTTTATAAAAGTTTTCATGTTAGACATCACTATGCAACTTACATCTCAACTAAACCGACACCTCAAGTAACAACAATCATCTGTCATCATATTAAAAAATTATTATTAAAAAAAATACAAAAGTATAGGGGGACTAGACCAAAACTCATATGTTAACAAAAACGATACACAAATATACTATATCTATTCATAAAGAATTCTAAGAACAATTTAATAATTTCATATATCTTCCTATAAATTTCAAAACTTTAATAATTTAACCCTATAGTATAAGATCAAGCCTAAATAAGTAACTACACTCAAGTTCTACTTTATCAAATGAATAACATTGCATTAAAATTATGAATTTAACAATTTTACTAATTTGATCGAAACTCTCTTCGTAAAAAAAAAATCTTAGATCAACATACATATAATTAAATTATTAATTTGATCCATAACATCAAATTAGTACTTATATCCTAAATGTAAAAATTTAGAACAATGATAACTTCTCTTCCCTTATGATATCTTATACCCTAAGAAAAGAAAAGAAAATTGAAGAGAACGAACTAAAATCACCAAAGAATTTCTTTGATAACCCCAAAGATTGAAATCCTAGTCATAAGATACCTCCACAATTAAGCTCAAACCCCAAAACCCTATTTCATAACAATCCTAAGCATGTATGCTAGATTGGAGAAGAAAAGATGGAAATCTAACAAGAGGGAAAGAGAAGGAACTTACCCTATACTGCACTTCTCTCTTAAATTTTTAAAGTTGTTTCTCTTCTTTTAAATTAATAAATCCTACTAACTAGAATGAGGAAATTGAGTATAAAAAATTTCTATTCCCATCAAAATTTAATCTATACTAAGTACTTTTTTTTTCTCTTAAATTTCTTTATCCTTAATTCTTTTGATTTTATTTGTCAATATTTAAAAAAAAAATATTTCAACGATGTTGAGAAATTTTCTCTCAACTAATTCATTTTTTTCTTTGTATTTTGGTGATGTTTCATTTAGTCTCCAGAATTTTTTAGTGTTGTTTCAACTTCATTTTGTTATTGCTTGAAACACTAAAAGTTTTGGTGATGTTTCAACTTCTTTGTTGTTTTGGTGATGTTTTTTTAGTCTCCAAAAGTTTTTAGTGTTGTTTCAACTTCATTTTGTTATTGCTTGGACAATAAAAACTCACATATTAAAATATTTCAAAATTTGATTTGCAGTTATAGAGCGTTGTTGACACTATGTTGTTGAGAAGTGTTTGAATTGAATTAGTTCTAGTAGGTTGTGTTTCTATTGATTTTAAACATGTTTTGTTGGTTTGAATGGTCAATTTTTACTATATTTTTTATACTATGCAAATTGTGTATTAAATATAGACAAAGGTGCATTGGAATAGGTAAAATGGGTATTATAAGTTTACAAGCTATCTTGGTGAATTATTCAAAATTGATGGTTCAACATTACTCTTCCAACTATGAGAATTTGCTTAATGAATTAAAAAACTAAGATTAGTTTTAAAACTAATTCGCCCAACTAACTTTGATTCACCCAATAAATTTGATAAATGTGTATAGTGAATCTCAACTCGAGAGCAAAAGGATAATTTCGTATTTTAAATTTTCTTAGCAACTATAAATTGTTGTATATATCTGCTTTGTTTTGAATGGTATGCTTAATTTGATTTATATGATTTTAAATTGTTCTTAAAAAGATCAAAGTGATCCCACAAGACTAAGATCTTCTCTTGCGCTTGTGTTTATCCGTGTAGTCGAAATGTTTTCCCTTGCTACCTTAACATTTCAATGTGTATCATTCTTGTCATCTTATCTGATAGATGAGTATGTATGTTTGCAAAAACACTTAGATGTGTTAGAATTAATGGCCTAAACAAGAGGGGGAGGAGTGAATTGTTTGACAAAAGATTTTCGCAAAGACTGGCTAAGAATGAAGTTTTATCAACAATCACAGAAAGAGCAATCAGGGAAATCAAACAATCAAAGCAATTAAAACTGTTTGCAAAAAAATAATCTGTTGAAATTTCGTTTTAACCGTTGTTTATAGCAGTAGAGACAAAAATCAAATCAAACAGTTTATAATGAGTGAGAGAGAAAGAGATTACATAATCAATTTATACTGGTTCACTCAACCCCTGAGCTACATCCAGTCTCCAGAACAACCATTGGGTATTCCACTAGCAATCAATCACAAATTACAAACACTCAACACCACAAAGAGGTGATCTTGACCACACAAGAACACTCACCCTCTTTGTTTTTCACACAACCACAATCAAAACACCCTCTGACCTTACAAGTTAACCAACTTTACAAGTATAGAAAAGAAACAATTACAAGAATCCAAAAGAAACATATTACACCTGGTATTTCAGGAATCACAAAACTCCTAAGATCAGTTCTTGAACCAATGCACAACCTTTAAGCAATCTTGCAAAACTTTGAATCAAATCTCTTTTAAAAAAAGTTTTCAATCTCACTTTCTGTGTGTTTTTTAAAACCATATTTATAGCTCTTAAATCTATCCGTTTAGACAGTTAATCATGAGCCAAATCATTTTTAATTGAACTGAAAACATATTTAACAGGCTTTTTAGAAGTTGTTAAGAAATGTGGCAATCAACCGGTTGAATTGGTTTTAACATTTATTCAACCAAGTTAAAAACAATTTTGAAAACCTTCAAACAAGCTAAGTGTAAAACAACCGATTATATCGTGAATTCAACCGGTTGTTTTTCTCGTTGCTTAGATAAACATTTTTCTCTTTTAAAACAAATTGATTAAGCTTGTGCATATTATTAAGAATGAACTTTACACAAATTCTAAACATCCTAGAACTAAGCTTCAATCAAAGCAGCAAAACATTAAGCTCTCATCACAAATTTGGTTTCATCAAAGCTTTCATGTTCTTCAAGGTGCTCAAGTCAACAAAGAATATATGTTAGATAATAGATGCATAAAAATTAATAGTGTATACCTTGAAATCTTTACCTGTGTTTATTATTTTAACAGGTCTTTTACCTGTATGAGCCTAGGTTAGCCATTTAACTTGTCATAATGTTGGATCAACAGTTGATTTGGTAATTAAACAGATAATGTTGATAATGTCGTTAATTTAATATAATGTTATCTTGGTTGGCCGACATCCTATATTTGTTCCTAAACGTACATTGGTTGGTCTCTCAAGTTTGAAGGTGTCGTTATGTTGAAAGTGTTTAAAAGAAAATTTTCAAATCTTTGATTGAGGTAATCTCAACATCCTCTAGATACCGGTTCACATGCTCGAGGAGTAAGCGAAATAATGAAGAAGAAGATGGCAAAACATAAAAAAAAAAAAAATTCATATCTATTCTTAAGGTGATCCTGACAACCTCTGTTTTATTAGCCTCCAAGATCGAGAAATACCAAATGAAAAATAGTTGAAGATGGTAGAGCATTGTGATGTGTAAAAGGAAAATTTTCATAACTTTGACCAATGTGATCTTGACAGCCTTTGTACATAAATGATTGTAAACGTTTATATGTTGGATTTGATGAATTTGGGTTACATACCTAAGATGATATGCAAAGACAATTTGTGATTTGTAGTCACTATAAAAAAAAAAATGCTAAATTATTACATATAGATACAAATTTATAGATAAATTACTTACAAATTTGTATTTATAAATAAATTCAACATTACATATTAATACGAATACAAATCCATAGGTAGATTCACTATTACCTACCTATTATTACCTAATAAATAATAATAATAATAATAATAATAATAATAATAATAGTAAAAATAATAATTATAATATTGATAATAATAACTGATATCATTAATATTAATAATGACAATATTAATATTAATATTAATATTATTAATGTTGTTAAGATTATTAATATTTTTATTAATAATGTTATTAATAATAATAATTTTAATAATACTAATATTAATGGTAATAATTATAATAATAAATATTACTAATATTATTAGGTTTAATTATCCTTTTATATTAGGATAAAAATCAATTATTCTTTTGTAAAAAGTTCAGTCTAATTTTTTTTTAAAGTTTAACTTGGTCTCAACTTTTTTTAAAAAAAATTAATGTAATCCTAATTTTTTAAAACGATGAGGTAAATTTGCCTTAATAAGAACAATCTAATAAACAAAGTTTTAAAAACATTTAAAATATTGAAAATTTTATATCTTAATATTGAATTTCCTTTTGACCATAATTTAGTAACCAAAAGAATAATTAAGTCATATTTTTATCTATCTTAATGATTAGTATATTTTTGTCAATTATAACTTAATACACTTTATTAATACTAACAGAAATATAGGCATTGTTGCGCCTGTACATTCGCATTTTTCTCTTATACTCAACTTTCACGATGATAGAAATTTAACATACATATATAAATAATTTTGGATGATTCGAAATTAGAAAACAAAAAATAACATGTTAAAGAAAAATGATGAATTGATTAATCAACCTATTTTTTTCTCCTCTGATTTGAGTTTATCTTCTTTTTCAAGTTTTTTCTCTTTTTTCATTGGTGATTTTGGAATAAGAGGGTCTGATGATGTTCACGTAAGATTATGATTCACTTAATGGTAGATACAAAAAACTGACGACTTTACCAAAAAAATAGAGTTGCTTGAAATGGAGTGAAGAAAGTGATTGGAAATTGAGATTATTTTATTTGATATGTGAGATTTGGTATGAAAAGTGGTGAGCTATGTTATTTCTTTCTTTCTTTCTCTTGTTGTTTTAAAATAAGAAATTAAGAGAATGTTAGTTTGGACATAAAAAAATGTCCCTTAATATTAATTTAAAAATTAAAAAATAATTTTATTTTTTAAGTAATTCATGTGAAATGATAAAATACATCATTACATTAATAAAATGAGATATATTAAATAAGGATAAAAATAGAAAAAATTATATATACCAAAAAAATAATTATGAAGAGGAATATCTTTATTCTAACCACTCTTAGTTATTATAAATAATCTTGAGATAGACAACTCTTTAACTGAAAAAATTGATTCTAAAAATCCCTTTGAAGACAGAGAGAGAGAGAGAAATGGCAAAAACTTCAGTGTTGTTTCCTTGCTTGATAGTTTTGTGTATCGTAATATTTGCAACAGGCATGTTCTTCTCTGTTCTTCCTTGTTGCATGCAGTTTATTTACAATTATTATCTGTAGTTTTGTGATCTACATTAAGTTGACATAAAGCAAAATTTTGTGAAGATGATGAAACACCATTTTTGTTTGATTAAGGATCTGATGATGAATAAATTTTGTAGGTTATGTGAATGCGGGATGTTCATTCCCGTGCCATGATCCACATATTTGTGATAGTATTCTGCACTGTAAAGGTTGCGTAAGGCGATGCGTCAACTTTTGCTGCCAGTGCGATTGCCCTGCAAATCAAAATGTAACAATTTCATGATTTTCTTGTGAAATTTATTTGTAATAAGAGAAGATGAACTTTCCATTCTTCACCAATTTACATCATATATCTTGGTTTCACATTTTTCTTTCTTTTATGTTTTTTATAATATTTATTAGTAAACTTTAAATTTATTCCATTTTATAAAATCAATTCAATAAATAAAAATTTATACATACTTATATATTATAATTATTATTATTTTTAATTGATATAAGATTTTTAATTTTATTCTTATAAAATAATAATTATATTATTATGTTATTTTTAAAAATAAATAAATATATTTCTGCTCTAATAATTTCATATTTTCTTTACACAAATATGTTACTTAAAACAATTTATATATATATATATATATTTAATTTTATTGGACTATAAATAAAACTATTGAAGAGATTATTTAAAATAAATTAATCAACTTTGTATAGTTTAATACTTTTGAAATATTAAAGACACGTTAACATAACATAAGATTCAAAATTCTGATCATCAACAATAAAATAAAATAATAGAATAAAAATTATAATTTGAAAGTGCTCTAGCATATTGAAATTTTTAAAAAAATGTTACAATAAAGATAATATAATATAATATTGAAAATGGGTCAGTCAAACATAACGTACAACCTTCATTAAATTTAGTGATATCATGCATATTAAATTTAGACTATTATTTAATGATTTTAAAACAGTATATTTTAAATGATGTAACTGTAGAATTTATTATTAATCAAAAGTATCACTTAGATGAACTTTCTTTAACTTCTCTAATTAATTGTTTTTTAACATTTAATATATAAATAATTTAAATTTGTTATATTTTCTAATAATTTTATTAAAAAAATTTATTAAATAACAATTAAATTTAAAAATAAAAAATAATTAATCATTATATTGATTAATCTAAAGACAAAAATTATTGCTATCTCGAGTTATTTCTATTATTAATAAAAATTTATAAAGTAAATTTTAAATTGGTATCTAAATTAACTATCAAGGTTTTAATTTTTAATTTTTTAGATTATAAATTAATTTTTAGAAGACTAATAGAGATTAACTAATATAAAGTAATTAGTAGCTAAACTACTTTATAAATTTTTATTATAAAAATTATTTTATAAAAATTTATTAATAATAGAAATTACTTTATAATTTTTTATTAATTGAAACTACTTTAGTTAACCATGATTTTTTAGATTTTAAAACAGTATCTAAATTTAATCAATATAGTAATCAATTATTTTGATCTCTAAACGATTAATTTTATTTAATGATATGATTGTAGTGTTGGTAATTTAAAGACATAATTGTAATATCAAATGTGATTTATTGCAAACAAGGTTGATGAAAAAAATCATTAGATAGTAACCAAATTTAGGGACAAAAAATAAGTAATCATTATATTGACTAAGTTATATAATATTTTAGATGTGTTTTTTATTATTAATAAAAATTTATAAAGTAGTTTTTAATTTGGTATTTAAATTAGCTATCAAGTTTTAGCTACTAATACTTTATATTCTAGGCAGTCTTTAAAACATTGGTACTAATCAAGGATATGAATACAAAGCTTTTAGAAAGAAACTAATATTAATTTTGACCTTTCTAATTTTTATTTGTTTTTTTTACATATGTCTAGTCTTTATTTTGTTTTTTCTTATTCTAGTCTTTATTGGCTCTTTATTTTACATTGTGTCTCTTTAACTAGACCTAAAACGAGTGTACTGTTTGTATTCAGACTCTTTGCTTTGATTTAAGTAAGAAAATTAAAATTGAATAAATATTCATTCTCGTATCTTTTGTTCATCTATGTTCTATTCTATTATAGATAGCTAATTATATATCAATTTATAAACTATTTATTAACGATAGAAATGACTTTACCTACCAATAAATTTTGTAGTCCCCAAATTAGTATCCAATTAAGAATTAGGAATATTTTTTTATCTCTAAAATTAGTTTTTATTCAATAATTTTTGTAGTATTAATTATTATTATTATTATAAATAATTGTAAGAGAGAGACACTTCTACAAGTGAAAGAAATTGATTGTAAAATCAGCTTTCAAGGCATAGACACAGAAAATGGCAAAAGCTTCATTGTTGTTTCCTTGTTTGATAGTTTTATTTCTCGTAGCACTTGAAACAGGTAATTTCTCCTTTGTGTGAGTATATGGTCTGATAAAACACCATTTTTTTT
>Ga0123342_1009724_pt1 | contig 11342 bp, 10 predicted proteins | sample Turbeawhitnodule_FD_89960 | JGI IMG/M metagenome (GOLD analysis project Ga0123342, IMG submission 89960) | Root nodule microbial communities of legume samples collected from Mexico - Turtle bean Mexico white nodule | ecosystem: Host-associated > Plants > Roots > Nodule | place: Mexico: Nepantla... | reverse complement strand
TCATCGGAGCGCTGGCGCCAATCGTGGCGTCGCAATTTCTTGCGCAATTCTTGCCTGTTTCCACCGATCTGACGTTCTATCCCGAGCCCTTGGCCCTCGCGGTCGTTTTCGGCATTTTGACAACACTGGCCTTTGCCATCATGCCGCTCGGACATTCCCGCGAGGTTCCGGCAACTGCGCTCTTCCGCGAGCAGGGTTTCGAAGCGCGGGGCTTGCCATCCTGGCCCTATATTCTTCTAGCAGCGGTCTTTCTCCTCGCACTCGCCGGTCTCGCTATCATAACGGCTTATGATCGCTTCATCGCGGTCGTCTTTGTCGGGGCAATCGCCTTCGCCTTTGTGATCCTGCGGCTTGTTGCGGCCGGCATTGCTTGGCTCGCGCGTCGCAGTCCACGCGTCAATTCGCCAGCCTTGCGCCTCGCAATCGGTAACATCCATCGGCCCGGCGCACTGACGCCTTCCGTCGTCCTGTCGCTCGGTCTTGGCCTTGCACTGCTTGTCACCCTCACGCTGATCGACGGAAACATGCGCCAGCAACTAACCGGACGCATGGCCGCTGGCGCACCGAATTTCTTCTTCGTCGACATTCAGGGATCGGAACTCGAGAAATTCCGTAGCGTCGTTAAAGCCGGTTCCCCGGATGGCAAGCTGGTCGAAGTGCCTATGCTGCGCGGCCGCATCCTCGCCTTCAATGGCGAGGACGTGACGAAGCGGAAGGTTCCGCCGGGCGGCCAGTGGGTGCTGCGTGGCGACCGCGGCATTACCTATTCGGAAACACTGCCGGAAAATGCGTCGTTGACCGAAGGTTCCTGGTGGCCGAAGGATTACAGCGGCGAGCCGCTTGTCTCCTTTTCAGCCGAGGAGGCCGGAGAACTCGGCTTGAAGATCGGCGACACCGTCACCGTTAACGTGCTTGGGCGTAACATCACCGCCCAGATCGCCAATCTGCGCAAGGTCGAGTGGGAATCGCTTTCCATCAACTTCGTGATGGTGTTCTCGCCCAATACGTTCCGCGGCGCCCCGCACGCCTGGCTGGCGACGCTCACTGACCCGACGGCGACCTCTAGCCAGGAGGCCACGATCCTCAAATCCGTGACAAATACCTATCCGACAATCACCAGCGTGCGGGTCAAGGATGCGATCGACATCGTCAACGCACTGGTGGCGCAGCTGGCGACGGCGATCCGCGCCGCCGCCTCCGTTGCACTTATCGCCTCGGTGCTTGTTCTTGCCGGCGCTCTGGCTGCTGGCAACCGCGCTCGTACCCATGATGCGGTCGTTCTCAAGACACTCGGCGCGACGCGGCGAATGCTGATCCGCGCCTTCTGCTACGAGTACCTTATCCTTGGCGCTGCGACCGCAGTCTTTGCCCTCTTCGCCGGCGGCGTCGCGGCCTGGTTCATCACCGCCCGGATCATGCGCATCTCCTCGCACTTCCTGCCCGATGTCGCCGGCCTGACGCTCGTGACTGCTTTGGTACTGACAGTCGGTATCGGTCTCATCGGAACCTGGCGCATCCTGGGGCAGAAGGCGGCACCCGTTTTGCGCGAACTCTGATTGACCAAACAGAGAAATTTCCTTCACCTTACGGCGATTTAACCCGATCCCGGGTTGCAAGGGCCTTGTTTGCGAAAGCCGAAAGGCTCATATTGTGTGCAGGCATGCTGGGCTCCGCAGCGGCGCCCGGGTTTCGCGCCCGCCACCGTGTCCACACCGGAGCTTGTAAGAGGAAACTATGGCTGACCTTCGTAATTACCAAGGCCGCGTTCAGACCGGCGAGATGATCGACCAGGGCCTACGCAGCTATATGCTCAAGGTCTACAACCTGATGGCGCTGGGTCTGGCGATAACGGGTGTAGCCGCCTATCTGGGCTTCAATTTCGCCGTCCAGGACGGCCAACTGACGCAGTTTGGCGTATTGCTTTTCCAGTCGCCGCTCCGCTGGGTGGTCATCCTTGCACCGCTGGCTGCCGTGTTCTTCCTGAGCTTCAGGATTAACCGGATGAGCGTTGCCGCCGCGCAGACGACCTTTTGGGTCTACGCCGCACTGGTGGGGCTCTCGCTCGCGTCCATCTTCCTGGTCTACACACAGTCGAGCATTACACAGACGTTCTTCGTGACCGCAGCCTCCTTTGGCGCGCTCTCGCTGTACGGCTACACGACCAAGCGTGATCTCTCCGCGATGGGCTCGTTCCTGATCATGGGCCTTTTCGGCCTGATCATCGCGTCGATTGTGAACATCTTCCTGGCATCGTCCGCCCTTCAGTTCGCGGTCTCTGTGATCGGCGTGCTGATCTTCGCGGGCCTGACCGCCTACGATACGCAGCGCATCAAGGAACTGTATTACGAAGCCGACGGCGCAGAAGTAGCCGGCCGCAAGGCGATCATGGGTGCGCTAACCCTGTATCTCGACTTCATCAACCTCTTCATGTTCCTGCTGCAGTTCATGGGCGACCGCAAGTAAGGAACAGGGATGTATCGAAAAAGGCGGCTTCGGCCGCCTTTTTTGTTGCCTGGTCATGCGGAGAATGATTTCTGGAAGAGTCCATTGTTCATATCCGCCCGGCCGACCGCATGCCCATCTTCCTCCGCGACGCTTCCTCATCCGACCTCCCCGCCATCACGGCCATCTATCGCGAATCCGTCCTGAATGGCGTCGCAAGCTACGAGATCATCCCGCCGGAGCAGAGCGAGATGGCGGCACGATTTTCCGCAATCACGGGTCAGAGCTATCCCTACATCGCCGCGATTGGTGAGGATGGCAACTTGCTCGGTTACGCCTATGCCTCAGCCTTCCGCACACGCCCAGCCTACCGCTGGATGGTCGAGGATTCGATTTACCTGGGACCGGAAGCGCGCGGCAGGGGAATTGGAAGGCTGTTGCTCGCCGAACTGATCCGACGCTGCACGGATCTCGGCTTTCGCCAGATGGTGGCCGTGATCGGCGCCGCGCATCCGGCGTCGATCGCCTTGCATCGGGCACTGGGCTTTGAAGAAACCGGCCGCCTGAAAGGAACTGGCTACAAGCACGGCCGTTGGCTTGACACAATGATCATGCAGCGCGATCTGGGCGAAGGCGCGGCCACCGACCCCGATCCCTCTGTCTACCCAGGCACGCTGTTCAAGTTGTGACAGGGTTCACTTCTCGACGAGCTTCAGAACCTTATTGAAGACCTTCAAAACCTGCTGCAGCTCGTGTCCGCGCTTCAAGATGACACCGTGCGTATTGATAACGGAGTAGGCCCCCTGCTTGGCGGCGAGCTTCGGATTCTTCTCGATACGAAAGAGCGGCATTTCGCCCGATCGCTTGAAAACCGAGAAGATGGCGCGGTCTTTCAGGTGATCAATCGCATAGTCACGCCAGTCACCCTCGCCAACCATGCGGCCATATATCCACAAAATCGCATCGAGCTCGCGTCGGTGGAACGTGACCGGCGCTGGGTCCCTGCTCTGCTTATATTCCTTGAGATCTACGACGACTGAGGAACTGCTCTCGGCTAGCCGGCTCTCGCCGTGCCGCAAATCCTGCTGATCTGTCATCAGTCTCCCTGTGCCTCCGCTTGTGACAGGTGAATGACAGTTTGCCTTAGCGTTTATAAATTGCAAGCAGGTGATCAGTCACATTAATCATAGTCTGTGCAATCTCCCGAGTGCCGCAATTCAGTCAAAACAGCGCCTCATTTGCAAGGGAAATTCCCTCACGACTGCGCCGCGGGGCCGTTCGGACCCGCGTTGCACACGAATTGCGCATGATCTTTTTGCCAGATTCGGTCTGCTGAAAAGGTTGCGTGCGAGTTTGGCGCCAGCGCGCCAAAGGGCCCGGCTGACCGTATCGACCTTAACCCCAGCCCCGAATACGATCAGCCGGGCCGCCCCGTTTCCATCCGCGCAAGCAGATGAAATGGTCAGATGTTCTTCCCGGCCATGACGACCGTCGCTCCGAGGATCGCAGATGGGTTGCCATCGGCGGTGGAGGATTGAAGCAGAATCGCGCAGCCCTCAAGATCCGGCTTCTGCATCACACTTGCCGGCAGCGTCAAGCTCGTTTCCTTGCCCTCCCACATGCCGACGGTTTCCACGTCTGCAACACTGTTTAGGTAGGCGATCTTCTTGCCGCTGTTTTCGCCCTTCTCGACGTCAATGGTTTTCTCACGATTGAAGTAGACCATGACGACATTGGCTTTACCCTGTCCTGCGCCGATCTTAATCTCGAGTTGGTCGCCGCGCATCTGTGCCTTCACCGGCACCGACAGCCCCATACCTTCAGCTGCATAGCCATCGATCTTCTTATTGATCGCGCCGAGATCGGCGCCTGCTACGTGGTCGCGGCCATTGATGATGACCTGCGGCGTATAGACGTTGGCACGGCCCATCGCCTGCGCATAACCATACTGCCGCTCGGTATTTTCCTTGGAACTCAGCGTGTCGGCCCATCCCATGTAGTTCCAGTAGTCAACGTGATAGGCAAGAGCGATAACGCCCCCGGCCTCGACGAGCTTACGGAAAGCTGCATCGGCTGGAGGACAAGAAGAACATCCCTGCGAGGTAAAAAGCTCAACCACACCTTTCGGCGCGTCCTGGGCAAAAAGTGGGCCGGCAAGCGCCACACCTGCAACCAGAAAAATCAGAAACCGCGGGGACATTCATGCACCTTTTCTTCCGCACCTACCGCCACACTTCGCCGCAGGTCCGATGTCTGAGCGTAGAGATAGTGGTTCTCGGTCGAAACGGAAAGTCACGAACGGGTGAGGCAAAGCTTCGTGGAAGCCAAGCTGAAACACATCGTCGTGAGCAGACATCCAATACCTTGCGCTCAATCGGCATAGGGGGCGATCGTATTTGATCGCGCCCTATGCCGATTGTACGCCCAGCATGGGCGCACAACGAAAACCGCCGGAAATCTCTTTCCGGCGGTCATTGTCATGCAAGTCTGTTAACAATCAGGCAGCGAGATCTCGCAGAACCGTCTGCAGGATGCCGCCATTGTTGAGGTAGACCACTTCGTCGAGTGTATCGACGCGCGACAGCAGCGGAACTTCCTTCACGGTGCCATCGCCATAGACGATCTTGGCGATCTTCTTCTCGCGCGGCTTGATGTTTTCCAGGCCTTCGATGGTGACGAGTTCGTCGCCCTTGAGACCAAGGCTTGCCCAGGTCGTTCCCTCTTCGAAGACGAAGGGGATGACGCCCATACCGACCAGGTTCGAGCGGTGAATGCGCTCGAAGGACTGGGCGATCACGGCCTTGACGCCGAGAAGGTTGGTGCCCTTTGCAGCCCAGTCGCGGGACGAGCCGTTGCCGTACTCGACACCGGCGAAGATGACGAGCGGAACGCCTTCGGCCTTGTACTGCATGGCCGCGTCGTAGATCGATTCCTCTTCCTTCGACGGATAGTGGATGGTGTAACCGCCTTCCTTGCCGTTCGGGCCGAGCATGTGGTTGCGGATGCGGATGTTGGCGAAGGTGCCGCGCATCATCACTTCATGGTTGCCGCGACGCGTGCCGTACTGATTGAAGTCCGCAACGGCGACGCCGTTGCCGAGCAGGTAGGAACCCGCAGGCGATGCTGCCTTGATCGAGCCGGCCGGGGAAATATGGTCGGTTGTGATCTTGTCACCAAAGAGGCCGAGAACACGGGCATTCTTGATATCCGAAGTGCCGGTGCCCTTCTTGCCCATGCCGACGAAGTAAGGCGGGTTTTGAACGTAGGTCGAGTTGTCGTCCCAGGCATAGGTCTGGCCCGGAGGAACCTGCACCGCCTGCCAGTTCTCGTCGCCCTTGAAGACGTCAGCGTACTTCGTCTCATAGAGTTCGCGGGTAACGTACTTCTGGATGAAGTCCTGAACTTCGTGCGACGTCGGCCAGATGTCCTTGAGGAACACCGGGTTGCCGTCCTGGTCTTCACCGATCGGCTCCTTGGTCAGGTCCTTCTGGACCGTACCGGCAAGCGCGTAGGCGACGACCAGCGGCGGAGACGCCAGGTAGTTCGCCTGAACGTCGGGAGAGATGCGGCCTTCGAAGTTGCGGTTGCCCGACAGAACGCCCGAAACGATGAGCCCCTTGTCGTTGATTGTCTTGGAGATCGGCGCCGGCAGCGGGCCGGAATTGCCGATGCAGGTCGTGCAGCCGAAGCCGACGAGGTTGAAGCCAAGCTTGTCGAGCTCAGCCTGCAGGCCTGATTTGGCCAGGTATTCGCCGACGACCTGCGATCCCGGTGCAAGCGAGGTCTTGACCCACGGCTTGGACTTCAGGCCCTTGGCAACAGCGTTGCGGGCGAGAAGGCCGGCGGCGATCAGAACCGACGGGTTGGAGGTGTTGGTGCAGGACGTGATAGCCGCAATGGCAACGTCGCCATGGCCGAGGTCGAAATCGGTGCCTTCCACCGCGTAGCGGTTGGAGAGCTGGCCGGGCTTCTTGTAGTCGGTGTCCATTGAGCCAGCAAAGCCGGAGGCGATGTTTTCGAGCGGGATGCGGCCTTCCGGACGCTTCGGGCCGGCCATGGCAGGCACGACGTCGCCGAGGTCGAGTTCCAGCGTATCGGTGAAGACGAGGTCCGAACCGTCGCCTTCGCGCCACATGCCCTGCGCCTTCGAATAGGCTTCGACCAGAGCGATACGGTCCTTGGCGCGGCCCGACATGTTGAGGTAGTTGATGGTTTCGCCATCGACCGGGAAGAAGCCGCAGGTCGCGCCGTACTCCGGACCCATGTTGCCGATCGTCGCGCGGTCGGCGAGCGGCATGTTGTCCATGCCCGGGCCGAAGAATTCGACGAACTTGGAAACGACGCCCTTCTTGCGCAGCATCTGCACGACCATCAGCACGAGGTCGGTCGCCGTGACGCCTTCCTTGAGCTTGCCGGTGAGCTTGAAGCCGATGACTTCAGGCAGGAGCATCGAGACCGGCTGGCCGAGCATCGCGGCTTCGGCTTCGATACCGCCGACGCCCCAGCCGAGAACGCCGAGACCATTGATCATCGTCGTATGCGAGTCGGTGCCGACGCAGGTGTCCGGATAAGCGATCGTCTCGCCGTCCTCTTCCTTGGTCCAGACGGTCTGGCCGAGATATTCGAGGTTGACCTGGTGACAGATCCCGGTGCCCGGAGGAACGACGCGGAAGTTCTTGAACGCCTGCTGACCCCACTTCAAGAAGCGGTAGCGTTCGCCGTTGCGCTGGTATTCCAGCTCGACGTTCTTGGCGAAAGCCTGCGGCGTGCCGAATTCGTCGACGATGACGGAGTGGTCGATGACGAGATCGACGGGAACCAGCGGGTTGATCTTCTCGGGATCGCCGCCGAGCGAAACCATCGCGTCACGCATCGCGGCAAGGTCGACGACGGCGGGAACGCCGGTGAAGTCCTGCATCAGCACGCGCGCCGGGCGATAGGCGATTTCGTTTTCGACAGCACCCTTGTTATTGAGCCATTCAGCAACGGCCAGAATGTGTTCCTTGGTCACTGACTGACCGTCTTCGAAGCGCAGCAGGTTCTCGAGCAGAACCTTCATCGAGTAAGGGAGCTTCGAAACACCCGGCAGGCCATTCGCCTCAGCCTTGGGCAGGCTGAAATAGACGTAGTCCTTACCGTTCACGGTGAGCGTGGAACGACAATTGAAGCTGTCAAGAGATTTAGACACGAGAGACCCCGTTTCTGATAGCGAACACAATCGTGCGGACGCCTATGCACGTAATGCACATCAGGATGCGGGTACGGCCATTTCCGCTGTCCGCACGTGGAGCGAAGCCCATGTTCGGCGCAAGGATGAAATTCACGCCGACCGCTGGCGTGGTTGCGGGTCTTATAGATAATTTCTAAGAAAGGTGCCAGAGAGTGCGTGACCCATTTCGGATTTTTTTGCATTGCGATGACTGAAAAATTAAACCACGGAAAAGTCGTGCATCTCGAGGCGGCCAATCTGGCCGCGCGCCGGGGGGAAGACCTGATTTTCGAGGGCGTGTCCTTTCGCCTGGAATCAGGCGAAGCGCTAGTTTTGACAGGCAAAAATGGATCAGGAAAGTCAACTTTGCTGCGTGTGGTCGCCGGTCTGCTGCGTCAGGAAAGAGGCTCGGTGAGCTTCACTGATTCGCATGGCAACACTCTCCGGCGCGTCGGCGAAATCAGCCACTATCTCGGCCACCGCAATGCGATGAAAAGCGAGCTGACAGTCGCCGAAAACCTCGACTTCTGGCGCCGCTTTCTTGGAGATACGCACGGCGCTTTGGCCGTTTCCATAGACGAGGCTGCCGAGGCCGTCGGCCTCGCAGGGATCACGCACCTCCCTTTCGGCTACCTTTCGGCTGGCCAGCAACGCCGCTTTGCCTTCGCCAAGCTGCTTATCGCCCATCGGCCGGTCTGGATCCTCGATGAACCGACCGCTGCACTGGACACAAGCGGCGACCGCCTCTTTACGGAGCTTATCGAAGCGCATCGGCGCAAAGGCGGAATCGTGCTCGCAGCGACCCACCAGCCGTTAGGACTGGAAGGCGGGCGGGAATTGCGGATGGCGGGATTTGCCCACGCCGGACCGGGGGTGTGGGCATGACAGCCCTTCTCCTGCGCGACCTCAGACTCTCCATTCGCGCCGGCGGCGGTGCGCTGATCGGCGTTCTCTTTTTCCTGACCGTCGTCGCAGTCATACCCTTCGGTGTTGGGCCCGATCTAGCGCTGCTGTCCCGCATCGGCCCGGCAATTGTCTGGATCGGTGCACTGCTTGCCGCGCTTCTCGGCCTTGACCGCCTGTTTCAGGCCGAACGCGACGATGGCTCGCTCGATCTCATGTTGATGCAGGAGACGCCGCTCGTCCTGACGGTGCTGGTCAAGTGCCTGGCACACTGGATCGCCACCAGCCTGCCGCTGGTCATCGCCTCGCCGCTGCTCGGCCTGTTCATGAATATGAGCGAGACGGCAATCGGCGCGACGATGCTGACGCTGCTCGTTGGTTCGCCCGCGATTACCTTCATCGGCGCGGTTGGTGCAGCCGTTGCCGTCGCACTGCCGCGCGGTGGTCTGCTGGTCTCGATCCTGGTGCTGCCTCTGACCATCCCCGTGCTGATCTTCGGCGTCAGCGCCACTTATGCGGCGGTCGAGGGGCCGTCGCCCTTTCTGCCGCCTTTCCTCATCCTGATCGCGCTCACGCTGTTCTTCGCCGTCATCGGTCCGGCGGCGGCGGCATTGGCGCTGCGTAACACGTCGGATTGATGGAGCGCTCGATTGCGGCATCAGGCATATCGCGGTAAGGAAACGGCATGAGCGAAACGAGCCTTGCCACCACGAAATTCAGCGACCTCGCCAACCCGACGCGGTTTCTGGCGCTGGCTGCACGCATCCTTCCCTGGATGGCCGGCTTCACAGCCCTCTGTTTTATCGTGGGGCTGTATCTCAGCTTCACGACCGAAGGCGACTACCAGCAGGGCGAAACGGTTCGCATCATGTATATCCACGTGCCGGCCGCCTGGCTGGCGATGATGGGCTATACGATCATGAGCATTTCGGCGATCGGCACACTGGTCTGGCGCCATCCGCTGGCGGATGTAGCGGCAAAGGCCGCAGCCCCGCTCGGCGCGGCCTTCACGCTGATTGCCCTTGTGACCGGTTCCCTCTGGGGCAAGCCGATGTGGGGCACCTGGTGGGTCTGGGATGCCCGGCTCACGTCCGTCTTCATTCTGTTCTTGATGTATCTCGGGCTGATCGCCCTCAATCGCGCGATCGACGACCCATCGAAGGCGGCCCGGGTCAGCGCCATCCTGATCCTCGTTGGCTTCGTCAACATCCCGATCATCAAGTTCTCGGTCGATTGGTGGAACACCCTGCATCAATCCGCGAGCGTTCTGCGCCTCGACGGTCCAGCCATCGATCCGGAGTTCCTGCGGCCACTGCTGGTGATGGCCGATGCATTCACCGCGCTCTTCTTCACGCTGCACATCATGGCTATGCGCAACGAAATCTGGCGCCGCCGCGTCACCGCCCAGCGTCGTATGGCGGCACGCTTGGCGAGCCGCGAGGGATAGCCATGACACACGCTTTCTATGTCTACGGCGCCTACGGCTTTGCCGCCCTTGTCACGGCAGCGGCCACCCTTTGGACTTGGGCTGACGGCCGCGCGCGCCGTCAGGAACTGGCAGACCTCGAAGCCTCCGGTATCCGTCGCCGCTCGGCGCGAGCAAAGGACGGCGAATGAGCACCGCACCAGAAACGAGCCGCGCCAAGCGCGGATTTGGGCGCTACGCCGTCGCCTTGATCCCGTTGATCGTCTTTGCCGGCATCGCAGCCACCGCAGCAAAGATGCTTTACGATCAGGACGTCCACGGCAAGGATATCTCGGAAATCCCGTCGGCCCTGATCGGCACGAAGGCGCCGGTGCTGAACCTCGCGCCACTCGAGGGCGCCAACCTTCCGGCACTGACCGACAGTGCCATCAAGGGCAAACTGACGCTCGTCAACGTTTTCGCCTCGTGGTGCATTCCCTGCCGCGAAGAGCATCCGATCTTGAAGGAGCTGGCAAAGGACGGCCGCCTCAACGTGGTTGCCATCAACTACAAGGACAAAAACGACAACGCACTTCGCTTCCTCGGCGAACTCGGCAATCCCTTTGCCGCAATCGGTGTCGATCCCAAGGGGCAGGCAGCCATCGATTGGGGTGTCTACGGCATCCCGGAGAGCTATGTCGTCGCTCCCGACGGCACAATCCTGTACAAGCGGGTCGGCCCGTTTGACGAAGTCAGCCTGAAGGAAGGGCTTTTCCCGGCCATGGAGAAGGCACTGGCCAAGCCGGCGTCCTGACTAGATCCCGCCTTGCCAGGTCTTGATCGCCTCAATGGGCCAAATCAGCATCAGTACGTTGAGTGTCAGGTTGTCGCGAATGACATAACCGGTGAACAACTCGAAGAAAATCGCGATCGCGATCGTCAGTGCAACGGGCGCCCGCGAGGCGAAGAAGAACCCGACGACCATGAAGGCTGTGTCCATCGACGAGTTCAAGATGCTGTCGCCATAGTAGTCGAGCGAGATCGTCGCCGTTCGATAGCGGTCGATGATCAAAGGCGAATTTTCCAGCAGTTCCCAGCCGGATTCGATCATCAGCGCCAAAAGCAGCCGCATGGCGATCGGCTTTCCGCGCAGAACAAGGTGCGCGATGCCGTAGAAAATGAAGCCGTGAATGATGTGGGACGGCGTGTACCAATCGGAAATATGCTGGGAGTTACCGCTGGAATTGACGGTGCCTTCCCATAGTTTGACATATCCGCAGGTGCAGATGGGGGTGCGGCCCATCATGTATTCGGCGATGATCTGGATGAGCAGAACCGCAATGCACGCAGCGAACCAGAATGTTTGATGCTTCGCTCTGTCTG
>Ga0123342_1009723_pt1 | contig 11342 bp, 10 predicted proteins | sample Turbeawhitnodule_FD_89960 | JGI IMG/M metagenome (GOLD analysis project Ga0123342, IMG submission 89960) | Root nodule microbial communities of legume samples collected from Mexico - Turtle bean Mexico white nodule | ecosystem: Host-associated > Plants > Roots > Nodule | place: Mexico: Nepantla... | reverse complement strand
TGATCTTGACAACCTCAAGAACACATAACACTTCTCAGCTTCACACACAGAGTTTCTTCAAAGTACAAAAGGATTACACTTGTTAAAGAAAAGATCTGAAATCAATACAAGATGTTATTAAATATTATTAAATATTTTAAATATTATTAAATATTTTTAATATTTTTAATATTACTAAATATTATGAAATAATATTAAATATTATTCGTATTATTAATATAATACTAATTTTATTATTTAAATTATTGTATTAATATTATTAATTTTATAATATTAATAATATGTATAAATTAGTTATGGTTATTATTATTTATGATTTTATAATTCTTCATATTATATTAATATTTTTAATATTATGTATATAATTATTATGATAATAGTTGGTAGGTAATAGAGATCTGTGGATGATAGTTCGTAGATAATAGAGATTCGTGGGTAATAGTTGATAGGTAATAGAGATCCGTAGGTAAAAGTTGGTAGGTAATAAGATCCGTGGGTAATAGTTGGTAGGTAATGCTGAATTTACCTACGGATTCAGAATCTGTGGGTAATGTCCGTAGGTAATGTTGTTCGTAGGTAATATCTGTAGGTAATGTTGTTCGTAGGTAATATCCGTAGGTAATTTTGAATTTACCTACGGACTCAGATCCATGAGTAAAAATCTGTAGATGATACTGATTTTTTTTTGTAGTGACATAACATATTGAAGCGCAGTGCTTCCTGGGTTTTGGTTACTAGAGACAAGCTACCAAGGAAACAAAGTACTCCAGACAACTTGTGGTTTTGATATTGTTTGTTGGTTGTTGCATCATTATGTGATGTTTTGGACTTCTAGTTATATATTTTTTTATGTTCAAGCCATTTGATTCATAGGTAGAACATGTATAAATTTTTTTGAGATGGTATGTTACTAAATTGTAATAAGTTCTAAATTGAAGGTATCTAACCTCTTTTGTGTATATGGTTAGGACATAATTTAATTGTCGCATTTTATTTAATGTAATTAGTTCATTGTAGATAAAAAGAAATCAATTCACAATGTAAATTTGTTTGTGACGTTAAAAATTCTTAAAAATAACTCATTTCAATAATTTTCTTACTACTAATATTCAAAAGATCTAAAATTTGAATAAAAAAATCAATTTCAAGTCAATAAAAGGAAAAAAAAAAAAAAAAGATATGGATGTACGATGTATTTGTATAAGTTTATTGGAATGCGCTTCTAAAACTAGTCAGTGAAAATTATTATAATTTTGAAGCCCATGTTTCTAAAACAATGTTAATACAAGATACTTGTTTATATCATGTAATTTTTTAAAATAAATACCAGAAATTCTTAAAATAATGATAGAAGACACTCCAGTCCACACCCCGTAAAATACTAGAAAAAGTCGGAAGTACGTGTTTGGTTTACTTTTGAAAAGTTATAGCAAAGACCAAAAACACGGTCGCTATAAGCACGTTAGGAGTGCACTGACTTTTGTTTATCCTTTCGCTGGTGGTTCCTCATTTCATTTCATTTGATCCAATCCTATAAATAAAGAGAAATTGATAGAAACAATAAAATAAGGTTGGGCAGCCACGCCATCATTGGCCTCTTCGCTCCACTTCCATTCACTCTGCTTCCACCATCCATCTCTCATTCATTCTAAATCAATCTTCAACAACATGCAGCTGCAAGGTATGTCTTATGATAGTAAACCTACTTATGTTTGAATCGTTAAAGACATATAAATTAATAAACGTAGCTATGTCTGTCTGTTTGTTTGTGTTTCAGATGGTTCTGTCGGTAAAGTGATTAACTTGATAGCCTCACATGTTGTGACTGCGTCCTTCGCCGGAATAATTTCTGAGCAGTCAAGGGTGCTCGCAGACCACAACATCATTCCCCACCTACGCACATCAGACTCTGGCCGTCTCATCAAGATTGAGAAGTTCTCTCACTATGTCGGTAATTACTAATTAATTAATTAATTAAACTCCTTTATCCCTTAATTAATTCTCATGCTACTCCTTCAAATTAATCCTTCTAATATTATCTAATAATCAAGATGAAACCCAACTCCTAATAACATCAATGGATGCACTCCCAACACTCCTACAAAAAGCAAGAAACCGATTGTGACATAATTAGATAAGAAATAAGTGATATAATCTTGTTGAGAAAGTGAAATTTTCCACCTTTTCCTTCAAGGCCCTAGAATAATTGTGCCAAAGCAGGAGAATAAATTTTATTTCGTAATTATTTTTTTTCTAAATTAGACCTGTATTTTTTAAATTTTAATATAAAATTATGTTGAGAGATTATCTTGTTTAATTTAAATTTAAGCCCCAGTGAATGGAATGGGTCTTCTTATTCTTTGTTCATTTTTTTTATATCCCCGTATCGTCCCAATTTCTCGGCACGAGAGTCTTTTTCCTGCCTGTGTCGTTTCATTTACGCAGTAACCTCTTCGAAAATACAGATAAGTTTTTATTTTTCTTTGAAATTAATTTTTATAGAAATATACCACACAGGAATAATAACCAAGCGCGTGTTGGATTTAATTTTCTAAAACATTACATCTACTATACATATTTTTAATATTTTTCAATTGATTGGATATGAAAGTCCAAAACTAAGCGCGTTAAAGCACGTTAATCAAACTCACAGTAAGAGAGAAATTTACACCCACTTTCTCTGATATTTATTGTGCTTCATCATTGCTTGTTTTTCAGGGGTTAACAGCGACTAGTCTTGTCCGTTTCTCATTATTATTAAACTTTATCGGCAAAGATTACATCAACTTTATCGCACAAATAAAACGATTCACCTATTGTTTTAGAGCTTAAATTTAAATGATAGTTACTAAATATTGAAAAGGGAAAGGAAAAGTACAAATCAAAAAGTATTTTTCTTCAAATTTTATTTGATCCGAATTTTTTTTCTTTTACTAAAAAGGAAAATTAGTATTAAACTGGTTGGAGTAATCTAATTTATAAATCAGTTTTCATTTTCCTTCTTTTCCGGGAAAAAAAAAGAGAAAAAAATGAGTTAGGGTGGTCATGAACTATTGTTACAATGTATAATATTTTCAATGGGACATTAATATTCCACGCGATCATAAGTTTGACAATATAAAAAGAAGGAAGTGTAGTTGAAACTTGTCCTGTATGCACACCCTGCTTGAAATTCAGTATTATACTTTGACTTTTTCTTGGCGTTGAGAATATTTTTATTAGAATTCAAACCATGTGATTTCGCTGATTATAATTTAAAAAAAAAAGGAAAAAAAAAAGGAAAGAAAACATAGTTACATAGATGATGAGTTTGTTGAATGGTGAATGTGTGTTTTGCAGCTAGGCAAATGGGATTGGTAGAGAGCGAGGTTCCAGCAGTGTGCAGATTGGCCGATGAATATTTGATAAAATGGAAGGAATGTGAGGAAAGTATTGTTGAATATCTTGCTGATCAGAAGGACCCCACTTTACCAGGGAAATTGATTCATGAGTTTGAGCAATGCATCCTCACTTATTTCGCATTTCATTGGAACCAAGCTTCTTATGTCATTAGTCAGGTATATTTTCACTATTAAAAATGTTACTTTTATAACTATGTAGTTAAAGATATTAATTTATAATTTTTTTTAAATTTCTCCTTCTTTTCAAATACTTCATATATTTTTGATAAAATATTTTTTTTTTCTTATTTTTAAAGTTTGTAATTTGAGGCAATTTACTATTGGATTGTCAATATATCAAGATTATTTTACTTTCTCTATTTTTATTATCTCGATAATAGTTTATTAATTTTTTTCAAGGTCCAACTTATTTATTTTCTCAATTATTTACTATGTGTAGTTTAAGATCTATCAAATAGGATTATCGGGTATTGATTACGATCCATACATTCAATATATCCAATTAAATATAAAAAACTGTTAAATGCTTTTTTTAAATACAAAATATTTATTTTTTTTATGACTCTACTTGTTTAGAGTTTTAATTAAAAATATTTTTTTTATTTAAACTTTTTTTATCAAGATATTATAGATTGATATTTTATTAATTTTAATTTTTAAAATGTCTTATCAATTTTCTTAATAGACATGTTAAGGAAATTTTAATTCTTATTATTGTAAGTAAACCTTTTCGTCATTCTATTTCGTTATTCTATTGTACATTTTATATCAATTAGAGCACAAATAAAGAAATAAAAGAAAAGTATTACAACTTGAGAATTAATATAGAAAAAGATTAAGTTAAGAGAAGTAGTGTTAATAATACTTGTTCTTTAACAGTTAGACTTTTGAAATATTATTAATTTAAAATGTTCAACATTTTAATTACTCTAAAAAAAATATTGTATTGTTTTACTCTTCTATAAAAACTCGAGACAGTAGCTAAATGAAGGATTAACAACTTCTTTTTATGGAGCTTTTAAGGAAAACGTTAACTCTTATTAATAAATGAATATTACTTTTTAGGTGACTATATTTTGTTTATTATTAAAGTTTTTTTTCTGAATTTTCAAAGTTTGTAAAAATGATTGTTGGACATAAGCAACATAGTTCACTTGAGTTGGTCTTACTTGCATTTACATGGGTCAAAAAGTACATGAATTTATACTCTTTTTTTCTCTTATATGAATAATAATTTACTTTTCATATTTTTTTAGAGTTTCAACTTTTATATCGAGTACTTCTTTTAACAAATAAGTAAAAAAAATTATATACAAATCTAAACATTTACGATATCATTGAAATATGCATTATGAAATGCGAGGGAATAGGGTGTGAGGTGAATGGCAGAATCATAGAGGGCAGAGTTGTAGGTGACTACTCCATTATTAATTATCACTGCATTGTTTATATTTACTTACGTACTTTTTTATGTGTTTCTTTGTTCAAGTCATACTTTTGTTAATTTAATAAAAAAAAATGTATTGTAAAAGATATTTGTGTTTAATTCCCTTGCATCAAGTGCAGGCATTGAGTGCTGAGTCACCAAAGAGAAAAGAGCTAAAAAAGATTCTATTAACAGCTACAAGGTAAATTTGATGGACTTATATGTAACTAATTTAACAATGAAAAAAAGTAGTTAGTAATAATATTTAAATGTATAAATTGAAATATTAATGAATTATTTAGACAAATTTAGTTGAAGTAATGATGGTGGTTGGTGTACAGGGAACAGAGGTTTGAAAGAGTAAGTAAGAATCTAAAAGTGGCTAGAGTGTTTACTACTTTGGTGGAAGAAATGAAAGTAATAAATGGTGACAAACAAAAGACGAATCACACGATCTCCGCTATCAACAGTGAGAGATGTCCAGTGCTTCTACTCATGGGAGGTGGCATGGGAGCCGGAAAAAGCACCATTCTTAAAGACATTCTTAAAGAGTAAGCAACATATTTAACTTTTATATGAACATATTAAATTGGCTAGCTTTGGAAATTTACATAGATTTAACTTTTATATGTATTGATCGGTTTGGCAGATCATCTTGGTCAGGAGTAACTTCAAATGCTGTAGTGGTTGAGGCAGATGCTTTTAAAGAGCGTGATGTCATATTCAGAGCCCTTAGTTCAAGAGGTCATTATGATGACATGCTCCAAACTGCCGAACTTGTATGCTTCTTTGTCAATACCTTCTTTCGTAATTTAGCTATGACTATGGATGAGATATAATAGAAGTTTATAAGCTAATGATTGAAATCTGAACAGGTGCATCAATCGTCCACTAATGCTGCATCATCTCTGCTAGTGACAGCTTTAAATGAGGGTCGAGATGTAATCATGGATGGTACCTTATCATGGAAACCATTCGTGGAACAAACTATTGCTATGACAAGAAATGTTCACAAATATAGGTACCGGATGGGTGTAGGGTATAAAGTATCTGAGGATGGTACAATAATTACTGAAAATTACTGGGAGCAACTAAATGGGGCAGAAGAACAACAACAACCAAGCACACGAAAGCCTTACAGAATTAAGCTCGTTGGTGTGGTTTGTGATGCCTATCTTGCTGTTGTTAGAGGCATTAGGTATGCATATATGTTTGCAACTTCTACCATGTTATTAGTTTGGGAATTGGTTTTATATGGATATGACAATGAACATTTTCCAATGGAATTTTGATAGGAGAGCTGTTATGACAGGGAGAGCAGTGAGGGTAAATTCACAACTGAAATCTCACAAAAGATTTGCCAATGCATTTCCTAGATATTGCGAACTTGTTGATGATGCCAGACTGTACTGTACAAATGCTGTTGGTGGTCCAGCAGAGGTAAATTCCAACAACTTTTGAAAACTCTTGTGATGAAATGATTAATTATAGACTTGTGTACAATTAATTTAAAGTCAAAAGGCTAACAAGGTAGTAACACATGACAGCTTGTATGGTGGAAGGATGATGATCACAATCTGCTAGATCGGAAAGAAATAAATTTATTGGAAATGATAGGCAGAGTAAACACTGAAGCTGATTCCATCTACGAACTTTACAAGGAACCAAGTCTTATAATGGGATTAGGTTCTATTTGGAAAGACATTATTATTTCACCTTCAAGGTGTAATGCTCAAAAGGAATTAAGGGAATCCATTCAGAAAATAGAAAAATCCATTCAAAAACGGTAGCCAATATTATTTACCCAAAGCCAATTTTGGAGTAGCTAACAAGGTTTGAGGTATTAACTTGTGTTTTATTGTCATTCCATGTTGAAATGAAGATATTTGAATGTCTAAATTATATACTTGTCTTTAACTTTGTACAAAAGATGGTATAATCAAAATTTCGGTAATTTAGTTTTCATTTGTAAGTGTCTTATTTAACTCCTAATTTGTAATTGATTTGTAACTTTCTTATTTAACTTCTAATTTGTAATAGTAAAATACTATAAAAAACAATGAATATCATAAAAAACAATGTATCTATATATAAAAATACATATAAATGAATATCATAAAGCGAATTCTTTTTTTTTTTCAATTTGGTATAAGAGTTTAGAAATTATTTTTTTATAAATTCATGGAGATATTAGCTGAAGAGATAGTAATGGTATAGAAATTTACAATAACTAAAAATATTTTTATTTTCTAAAAAACTTTCTTTTATCAAGATATTGTATATTGATCTTAGATAAGATTTTATTAATTTTAATTTTTAAAATGTCTTATCATTTTTCTTAATAGAGATGTTAAGAGAATTTTTTATTCTTATTATCATAAGACATTTTCTTGATTCTAATGTAAGGTCCTAAATTCTCACGTCTAAAAACTAATATAATAGGTATGTAATTTTTAATTAACATATAAAGATAAATGTATATAAATATCTTAATATATATTTTCTTTATAGAGATTTTAATATATATAAAAGTTTAAAAATAAAACATTCAAAATAAAAACATCACATCTTCTAGCTACTCATTGAGGAGTTCTATCACCTGCAACCTCATTTATTTCCGTGTAAATACACGAATACATGATTATCATAGTTAAAGAAAACAAAACACAACAAACAACAAGGTAAACTAGTAAAAAAAATTCTATATAATTTCAATTTTAATTAACCAACATAAAGACATCAACTTTCATACATTTTCACAAAACCATCAAGTGTCTATCAAATTCATAATTCATCTTTCTCATGTCAGACTTCTATTGACCCACAACACATAAACACTTGACTCTACTTTGGGAAAACCAATATTAAAATTAACATTGAGAGACCTGCACTTGTCATACAACCCATTGTGAATCCACGTAACCATGCATATAAAAATATCTCAACCTCAACCTCTTCGTAGGACAGGGTTCATATAATCTGAAAGACCAGGTTTTTTTTCACACTCCAGACATAATCATATGAACCTCCTTCGACTCTCACCACCTGGTACTTTTCATCTATATGATTCCAAGATACTAGTAGACTCAAGATCGTTCCTTTTAAAGAGTACATAACAAATCAATACACTATCCTAAATATTTAAACATGATATTTTTTTTCCTAAAAATACTATGTCTCAATCACATTTTCACATCATTACATACTTCATTGAACACATCAATACACCATTAAATCACATCAAAGTTTAAATTTCTAAACAATTCAATATATATAACAAATTTCACATAAATGCATAATTATTTACTTTTTATCATATAATTAAATAAATAAAAACTTATATTTAATAAAAATAAAATATATAATAAACCAAGTTTCCATAGGCAAAAATAAAAATTTCATTTTTTTAGCTTGAGCAAAAATTATCTTGTTTGAGCGAGAATGAACCTTTCTCAAGCAAAAATCCTCTTGCTTGAGTGGATATTAACCTGAGAACATCCCAAAATTCACTCGATTTTCGCACATGAAGTTAGTGAGAAGCGCACATGCGTGGTCTCCACGCGGCCACGCGCAGCAGGTCGCCCTCAAACCCTAAGGGTCCACGAGGCGACGACAGAGATAAGGCCCCCGTGAAACAACAACCCTATCAAAGGCCTAATACGAGGGGGCGTGGGAGAGATAACATGTCGCCAAGGCACAACTTCATAGTGGAACTAAAAGACCTCATCGCTATCCCAAACATAGAATAGAGGCTGAAGGTGCCTCCCAAGATCGACAAGAGGCTCGGGCCCAATGAGAACGCCTGTTGTGAGTTCCACAAAGCATACGAGCACCCCATACGCAATTGCTTAGCGTTGGGACGCCAACTAGATGAGTTGGTGAAGAACGGTCTCCTAAGAGATTATCTGCAAGAGAAACAGGGGACCAAGGATGCGGCGGCAACAGGGGGTGGTCTGGGGCATGAAGTCCCCGTGCATGGTGAGGTCCATACCATCGCAAGAGGGTTCTCGGGCGGAGGCTATACCGCTTCTCAGCGAAGGAGATACGCACGAACGGTGATGTCGGTAGAAGCAAAGAGAACCGACGATGCCTTCGACGTAGACCTGGTCTTTACTAAGGCCAACCTAGAGGACGTTGTCCCCCATGACAACGATCCAGTGGTGATTTTGGCGGTAATCGTAGGAAGGAAGGTGCACCGTGTGCTAGTAGATCAGGGAAGCTCGGCAGACGTAATGTTCTAGACGACCTTCAACAAACTGCAACTATCCCCCGACATGCTAAGGCCCTATGGCGGTTGTCTCTACGGTTTCACAAGAGACCAGGTATAGGTGCGGGATACTTGGAGTTGAGGACTACCTTCACAGATGGCACCGCGTCACGAACAGAGAGCATCAAGTACCTTGTCGTCAACGCCTTCTCTGCTTATAACATGTTGTTGGGTAGACCAACACTAAATAGGTTAGGGGCGGTGCCGTCGACAAGGCACATAAAGATGAAGCTACCGGACCTGACAGGGAAGGTGATTACCATCAAACCAGATCAGAAGGAGGCCAAGCGATGCTACGAGAATGGCCTCAAAGCAAGGCGAGGGGTATCTATGGTCACTAATGGACCACCGTACACTGAGGGAAATCCCCTGCCCAAGATCAGCCGCTCCAAACCTGACGAGGCCGTAGCAGAAATCGCCCGCAGGACCAAATTTGATTCGTTTGGCAGCTCTGGGAAAGAGAGATTGGAGAGAAAGTCTCCAACCGAAGCAACATCCCCGGTCAAACGGCGCGAACCCTGGTTGAGAAGACCGTAGAGTCCATAACCGGGATAACCAGTGAGGAATTTTAGGTGGTTGGCTCGACCCCCGAACAAAGACAAGGTCAGTTTCAAGGTCTTACACATAGGGGAAGCAGAGTATGTTAAGAACCTGGAGAGAAAGACCAGGTACCAAGGAATGCAACCCCGTTAGTTTCGCAACCGCTCTCCCCCGTGTGGACCAATTCCCTCAGGAAAACAAAGGTCTTTGGGGACGAAGCATGCATGTTTAGGCGCTGAAACAGGGCTCAGTTCCTCGCACACGGAACGCAACCGACTACAAGTTTATATCAGTTAAGCAGGAATATTGTACGTGGTATTAGATGACACTCTTTTTCCCTTACAAGGGTTTTTTAATGAGATTCCCAGATAATTAGGATTGAAATATTTTCTCGAGTTATGTACAATTCAGTTAAGAACTTGTTTTCCTTGCGTTGGAGGTCTTGTGAGCGGAGAGGTAGGTTCGTAGAGAACACCTCCCCTCTCGAGTGAGAGCGCCAAGGTTGAACGAAATAGTTCGCCAAATAAATCATCCTCGCCCTCGAGCAAAGCTGAGGTCAGTTAATAGATAAATCCTTCTCGCCCTCAAGCGAAGCTGAGGTCAGTTAATAGATAAATCCTCCTCGCCCTCGAGCGAAGTTGAGTTCAGTTAAGCAGTTGTTTTCCTCGCGTTAGAAGCCTCGTAGGCGGAGAGGTAGGTTCGCAGAGAACACCCCCCTATCGAGTGAGAATGTTAAGGTTAAACGTAATACTTATCAGTTAAATCCTCCTCGCCCTTGAGCGAAGCTGAGGTCAGTCAAGAATTAATTTCCTTTGCACTAGAAGCCTTAGGAGTAGAGAGGAAGGTTCGTGAGAGAACACCTCCCCTCGTAAGTGAAATTGCCGAGGCAATAATTCGCTAGATAAATCCTCCGCGCCTTTGAGCGAAGCCGAGATCAGTCGAGAGAATTCGTCTCCCTTGCGAAAGCGCTAAGGAGGGACAACCCAACTCACAGTGAAACCTCTCCTCATGATAAGGGGAACATGCAACAGAACACTAAAGGAAATGTCTCGGCGCCAGGGACCATGATAGAAGCAGTCATGAGAGTTAAAAAGCAGCTCGACATATAGAAGTAAAGCAGATATGAGTTCGTAAAGTAAAGGTAGCAAACAGATAAAAGAGTTTGAATATTAGCTAAATACAAATCAAGGAAGGACCTTGGGAACGATCTTCCCATTTTCAACCAGGTTCTACGCGGAGAAGGTCGTAGTATCCATTCTAGGATGCACACAAGCAACTTGAGCAAGAGCATCCTTTAATCCCTCGTCGTAAGCGTCGAGAACATCTCCAGTCTGGTCAGCCTCAGCTTCCTCAAAGGTTTTGGCTTGCTGACGAAATTCGGCCTTCGCTCGATCCAGTTGCGCCTCAAGGCTGGTGGACCTTCGTTGATGACTTTTTATGGCAAATGCATCGCGTTTGTCAGAAGTACTAATTGTCCCTAAGGACGGATATCGATCCCACAAGGAACAATGAATTATCGAGTACAATAATCACTAAATATAAAAACAGAACAATTAAAAGAATTTTGAATTAATTGTGTTGGCATTGATCAATAAGAAAACAGACAAAGAATTAGTTGTTTCAATTGAAAAAATAAGGATTAGTTTCATCTCTCTCACTCTCAAGTATTTTGATTAGCATGTCAATATTAAGTTCTTTGATTGAAATT
>Ga0123342_1009722_pt1 | contig 11342 bp, 8 predicted proteins | sample Turbeawhitnodule_FD_89960 | JGI IMG/M metagenome (GOLD analysis project Ga0123342, IMG submission 89960) | Root nodule microbial communities of legume samples collected from Mexico - Turtle bean Mexico white nodule | ecosystem: Host-associated > Plants > Roots > Nodule | place: Mexico: Nepantla... | reverse complement strand
TTATTTTAAATTTATACAACAAATAAATAAATTTAATGTATAAACAACTGTATATAATTTATAAAAAAAAATTCTTTAATTTATACAAAACAATTAAATTCAATTTATACAACAAAAATAATTCATTTCATTTATACAACAAAAAGTTATTTTAAAATATATAAATAATAATAATCAATATTGTTTAATTTATATATGACAATATATAAATCAAATAAATTTAAAATAAATGATCTTTAAAATAATAAAATATTTTATATAACATCTAAATAATTTAAATACATCTTTTCTTTTACTCAATTAATTGTAAATCAAACACTTACTTAATTTAATAAATTTAATTTAAATAATTTATATTACAAATTTATAAATTAAATAATTTATTTTAATATTAAAAAAATAATTTTAAAATAAATACAATAAAAAATTAAATATTAAAATATTTCTTATAATGTTATACATTAAATAAATTTAAATAAATAATTTTAAAATTCTAAAATATAAACATGCGTGGACCGTGGCCGACGCAAATTGGATTTTTAAAAAAAAAAATTAAATCCATAAGTGCGTCCGTTTTGCGTTGAATGTCATTTTGCGTGGGTTTTGTGCCATTTTTGTCCGACGACATTAGTGTCCGTAGTTGGCCCACGCAAGTATTTGGAAGCTAATTGCTTGTTTTCTTGTAGTGAACGGTGTTGTGTGTTTATTCCCAAAAGGCCTCTCAATAGAGATGTTAGAGATTGTTTGTTGAAACTGTAGTGTAGAAAATGATAAATATGACTTGGATTTTGAAGGTTATGAACATTGTATTTAATCAAATTGTCAATAAAAACTTATAATTGCTTGAAGGAATATAATTTTAAAGACTCCTATGTTATGTTATTAAGACAGGGCGTTTATTAATTATCATCTTATGGATTTCTCACTTCCATTCTCTCTTTCTTTTAGGCCTCCTTCTTTATTCATGAGATTTCATTAGTTTTGAGGAGCTTTTCTACGTTTTTGATTCCTCTAAAAGCATAAAATCATTAATGCATAATATAATTGAAATTTTGAATAAATATATATAAGTAATATATTTTATCATCAAAATTAAAATTGATCATGTGAGTTCTTTTAAAAATCACTTGATTCTTTTACGTAATTACACAACTTTTGAATATTCATAATTTTTATTGCTTACATTAAGGATTGTAGGATGTAGAGATTATATATATATATATATATATATATATATATATATATATATAAGTTTCAGTTCTACATTGGTAAGAAGTCCGAAAGAATTGTCGACCTCTTGTTCTGATTTTGAAGCATGTCTACTTACTCTCTTTAGGTGAGATTAATGAAGGCTTGAATTATAAAAATGTTTGGGGAAAATCCAAAAGAGTCCACCACTGCTGCAAGGCTAGTTAATGACAAACATTTCATGAGATTTAAGAATGTACCGTCCCGTCCCCGGGCGTTGACCAAAGTCAAAGTCAACATATGTTAGGACCCCTCAAGGGGGCCCAAGGGAAGAAAGTCAACAGGTTGACCGCCGAAGGCGTCGCCAAGGTGAGGCGTCGCCAGGTGTAGGCGTCGCCTAGGTGAAGCGTCGCCAAGATGAGGTGTCGCCTAGTGTAGGCGTCGCCAAGGTTAAGGCATCGACGGTGCCACCCCCCGATACCCATGGGAAGGAAAGACCGTGGAGGGGGCGACACCGTGAGAGGCCTCAGTACCTCAGAACAGTAATAAAGAGAAGAGGAAGGTGGCTTCAAGGCCGTAGTTCTAGTACCAGTAGGGGGTAACCTGACTCGTGAAGTACCCATGCCACCGCTGGGAGACCCTGGGACAGATACCACCCATGAGAGGGCCACGCCCAGGGAAGAACCACATGCATGGTGCGAGAGAAAGGTAGATACACTCCCAAGGCGAGTGACTAGAGGTTGGGGCGCATGAGTTGGCACCCAGAAAGTCACCCCTTGCGCAGATGCACTCCAAGAAGGTGGACTTACACAATGGATTATCCCTAAGTTGGGCTACGATGCTGTAAGACCCTCCGCGAAGAGTAGCGATCAAGTCAGAAGAACACATAGCAGAAAGCATTGAAACATCAAGGTATATCAGTTTCCCTGAAAGTTTGCTAAGGTACGCATTAATTAAGTTTATGTTTCGAACGCTTTAAAGCACTTTAAATGCTTTAAATGCTTGAAACGTTTTAAACGCGATGAACGTTTTTATACGCTTCAAATGTGCTTTAGGACGCTTTAAATGTTGGAGGTGTTTAAAAGGAGTTTTAGACATTTGAGACGGGGATCGAAGTTTGGGACCTAATTCTCGCAAGTTTTACACACACAAACCCTAGTTGTTTTGCTCGTGCACCCACTGTACGCACAGGCAATTAGGGAAGAAAGCACTAGTTATTCAGTTATCTAGTTATTTGACCACCTTCAGAGAATCCATTCACGGTGTTCCGATCACCTTTGATGTTTCTCGCTTGCTGACTTGATCGTCGGAGTGCAAACGGCCGCGAGGGCGCCCCTTTGTCCACTTCTTTTCAGGTACTCACAGATAGAGCAGAACGAAGGTGCCCTAGCTCGCGAGGACAAGCCACGCACAAAGACTCATCCGGTCAACCGGCGAGAACATTTGGCGCCCACCGTGGGGCCGATTTAAAACATTAGTCCCACCACAAGTACAGTTCACCAGTTCCAGTTCTCAAGTTGCACGACAGTCGGGAAGATTTCCATAAACCGCGAAAATGAGACCCGCACGCGCTAGGAGTGAAGAGATGACCATGCAGCAACTCATGGGCATGATGCAGGGATTGCAAGAAGCAATGGCAGCGTCAAAAGTGGAGCAAGAGCGCATGCAAGCGGAGCTCGCGGCATCTCAGACGAGAAATGAAGAGCTCCACCGCACAAATGAGGAGCTGCGCCGCGGATGGCGTTACATAGACGAGCCTGAGCTTGTCACTCCACAGAGAGAATTCTCGACGCCGTTCTCACAGACGATTCTAGAGACGGTGATCCCCAACACATTCACGGGGCCCAAGGTGACGTTCACAGGGATGGAGGACCCTGAGGCCCATCTCACTGCGTTCCACTCGCAGATGGTACTGGTTGGCGGCTCCGATGCCGTAAGGTGCAAGCTCTTCATGAGCACCTTGACAGGGATGGCCATGGACTGGTTCATCAGCCTCCCAGAAGGCCATATCACGTCTTTCGCACTGCTTTCGCAGTTGTTCAAAGAGTAGTATCTAGCCAACAGGGCTCCACCGCCTATTTCGTACAACCTATTTGACGTGAAGCAATATCAAGGTGAGACCTTGAAGGAGTACATAAACCGTTTTCGGGCGCAGGTGGTGAAGGTTGGCACCACAGAAGAGCCAATGATCGTGTATGCGTTCTGAAAGGGGGTGTGCCCAGGGCCTTTCTGCGAGTCGATCATCTGCAACCGCCCCAAGACTTTTGCTAAAATAAGGCGTTGTGCGGTAGAACACATTGCCTCTGAGGGTGAGGTATACGAGAAGCGCACAACTGTCGCGCCCACACGCCCGAGAGCACATACACGTGCGCAACCCGTTAGGGTCAACGAGGCCACGACGAGGAGGAGAGATCAGGAAAGGAAGCGCCCCTACGAGGTAAGGAGGCCCCATCCTAGGGGTCGAGTGGAAGGGAACAAGCCAGCAAGGGAAGGGAATAGACCACTGAGGCACAATTTTGTGGTGGAGCTAAAAGACCTCATTGTTGTGCCCAACATAGCTGACAGGCTGAAGCCACCAACGAAGTATGATAAGGTGTTGGGACCTCACAAAGAGTCGTGGTGCGAGTTCCATGAGGCGTTTGGGCACCATATCAACAACTGCTTGGCGCTGGGCTATCAGTTGGATGAGCTCGTGAAGAACGGGTTCCTAAAAGACTACCTTGCTGGGTCTACTGAGACCACAACCCTAACAGTGCCTGAGGAGAATCAAGCACACGAGATACCGATCCATGGAGAAGTGCACACCATTTATGGTGGCTTTTCTGGAGGAGGGCCCACTACCTCCCAGCATAAGAGATATGTGAGGTCAGTGAGTTTGGGCGCTGAGGAGTTTTCGGATGACCCGTGGGAGTCAGACCTCGTTTACACAAGGGTTGACCTACGGGATGTCGTCCCACATGACAATGACCTCGTGGTCATTTCGGTCGTCACAGCTGGAAGGAAAGTACATAGGGTTCTCGTCGACCAGGGCAGTTCCGCCGATGTCATGTTTTGGTCGACCTACAACAAGCTACAGTTATCCCCTGATTTATTGAGACCCTACACCGGATGCCTGTATGGATTCGCAGACAACCCAGTTGAGGTACGTGGCTATCTAGAACTGAGGACAACGTTTACCGATGGAGCGGCGTCACGTACCGAGAGCATTCGGTATTTAGTCGTAAACGCCAATTTAGCCTACAACATCTTGTTGGGCAGACCAGCACTGAATAGGCTAAGGGCAGTGTCCTCCACTCGCCATATGAAGATGAAGTTGCCAGATCTGAGCGGCAAGGTGATTGTGATCAAGTCTGATCAGGAAGAAGCCCGAAGATGCTATGAGAATAGCTTAAAGACGAAGAAGGGGGTGTTTAGGGTATGGGAACGCCCCTCTAGTACAAAGGGCGATGCCTAAGGAAGCGCACGTAGTTTAGAGCTCTCTTTAGTTACAAGTCAATATGAAATACACAGTTGTAAAGGGGACGCTCTTTTTCCCTCTCGGGGGTTTTTTAATGAGGTCACCCAAGTAAAAAAGAAAGTTCAAGTAAAGCTTTGTTCAATTTTTTACTCCCACACGATGTAAGAGCAAAGATTAAAGAAACTCAAGTAAAAAAATTAAGGCATCGCCAGGCGCGGGCGTCGCCAAGAGGAGGCGTCGCCAGGATGAGGCGTCGCCAGGTTGAGGCGTCGCCAAGATGAGGCGTCGCCAGGATGAGGCATCGCCAAGATGGGGCATCACCAGATAAGGAGGCGAACGTCAAATTCAGAGCAAGTACCTGATGCGTATGCTCGTACCCATAGAACAAGACAACAAGTACGCTCAGTATAAGTTGAAATCCGGGGCCTAGTCCTTGAGCAGGGGTTAAGGGATTCCTTCGGGACGCCCCCTCCTCAGGTATGAATAGCTAGCCCCAGTGTCAGATGTTAGATATGAGATTGAAATCCGCGCGCCTAGTCCTTGAGCAGGGGTTAAGGGATTCCTTCGGGACGCCCCCTCCTCAAGTATGAATAGCTAGCCCCGGTGTCAGATGTTAGATATGAGATTGAAATCCGGGCGCCTAGTCCTTGAGCAGGGGTTAAGGGATTCCTTCGGGACGCCCCCTCCTCAGGTATGAATAGCTAGCTCCGGTGTCAGATGTTAGATATGAGATTGAAATCCGGGTGCCTAGTCCTTGAGCAGGGGTTAAGGGATTCCTTCGGGACGCCCCCTCCTCAGGTATGAATAGCTAGCCCCGGTGTCAGATGTTTAGACACCTCGCAAGGAATTTTTGGAGCGTGGGCATTAGACAGCCGAAAGTTTTGGAGCAGTGGAGAACCAAGTTGCCTTGGTGTTTTTAGACATCCTGAGGACGATACGGCGCCGCTGTAGCAGGCCTCTCCTCAGGCGTGGGCACCAAGCGCGAAGAGATAAGGGCTAAGTTGCCTTGGTGTTTTAGACATCCCATGGATGACACGACGCTGTTGTATAGGCCTCTTCATAGGCGTGGGCGCTAAAGCGCGACTTCTGTCCCAGGTGTTTTAACACACTGGGGACACCCAGAGCAGGTCTCTCCTCGAGCGTGGACATACAGTACAGGTAAGATAAGACCTCCACTCCCTCGAGTGATGTCGAGGCCATAGAAGAGATCAAGTCCTCCTTCGCCTTTGAGCGATGTCGAGGCCAGAAAAGAGATGAGACCCCCTTTTTTCCATCTTGAAGTGATGGAAAAGCCAGCAATGCCTTTGGCAGTGAGTGCCAGAGGGCTCAAAACAAGTAAGTACAAAGCATGTTGAAAACTTTTACGAGTTCAGAAAGCAAGTAAAAACCGACGAGCAAGGAGAGGAAAAAGGATGGAAGCACGAGTTACCAAAGATAAGAGAGTAAGAGAAGCTAAAAGACTCATGAGAAGGCAAAGACAAAGTTTGAATAGGCATTTAAGAAAAAATCAAGAGTTGTAATTACAGATAAAGTTCATGACAGTTACAAATTAAGCAAAAGGCAATTATGTACACGTCAAATGTTTTGTCGAAGCGCAAAGTAAAGGCTATTCTTCAGGGACCTCCAGGGGCACTACTTTGCCGTCAACCACTTCGTTCAGAGGGCTGCACCCAGAAACGTCGATACCAGGGTTTGCACAGGCCGCTTGGACAAGAGCCTCTGCGAACCCATCGGCGAACGCAGTGGCAGCCTCTTCGACCAGCTTTTCCTTAGCAGCCATCAACTCTTGGACTTTGGCTCGGAGGGTGGCGTTCTCGGCTGCTAGCCGAGAGCATTCACTAGTTTTGTCCTCGAGTGCGACCTCAGCTTTCCCTAGTGTCTGCTCCCGATCCACACACCGGTCCTCGAGTTTCTTTTGCTGCGCCTTTGAGGTCTCCGCCTCCGCTTCCAGATCAGCGACCTTTACTCTGAGGGGCACCACCCGATTAAGGAGTTCAGCATGGGTTTGTGACACCTCATGTAGCCGCTTATTGGCCTCCTCCTTCGCCTTCTGCGCCACCCTCAGAGAAGTCTTGTAGGCATCCTCTTGACGCCGCCAGTGAGTGGCCAACCTCTCCTTCTCCTCCTTTAGAGAGGCGAGCTCTTTCTCCAGCGTTTGGAAAGCAGAGGCTTCGACAGCTTTAGCCCTGGCCTGCGCATGCCAAGAGTGGGCACAAGACATAAAGGCGCCCATGTAATAGTAAATGCTTTCCTTCTGGAGCCCTTAAGCTTGGCCGCGCGGGGACATCCTACCCAGGAAACCCTTCAGCGAATCTTGCATTGGGAGGGGGAGTTCTGGGGCAGGTAGTGGAACAAAAGTGGGCTCGGGCTACGTCCCACCCTCCAAGGCCATTGCTTGATGAGGTGAGTGGGCACTTGGAGGGTTCTCCCTAAGAGATTCGGCCCCATGTGAGGAGGAAGTGGCAGAGGTAGCAGTCTGAAGGGCATGCTGGTTTGTCCTTTGTCGCTTGAAGACTTGCCCCTCAGCGGAGTCTTCATCGTCGTCGGAGGGCCCCACCACTACCCTTTTCCCTTTGTCAAGGGGGGTTGACGAAGTAGCAGTTTCGACCAGCGCAAGGGGCATGGCCGCGATGGGAGGGGGTGAGTTTGGAGGTTGATCAGGAGAGGGTTGTGTTGGTGGGGTCGATGGCGTTGGAAGGTGTTGAGGGCAAGAATTGGGAGAAGTAGGGGCGGTCGCAGAGGTTGGAGTTGTGGAATCTCCAACCCCATGTTAGGAAGCCCCGCCCTTAGATTTCAGAATTTGAGCAAGCCTCAACCTTCGTTGCTTGTCCATTTTTGAACCTGCACCAAGAAGATAAATGCAGTAGGGGTTAAGCACACGTTAAGCACCATACAAGGAAAACAGATAAGTCATACACAAAACAAGAACAAGCAAGGGCAGTGAATAGAAGGCTGTGAGGGAGGCTCTCATACTTCTATATTTCGCGAGGGCCTCGGCGTTGTATTCAAGGCTTATCAAGGTGGAGGTGTTGAACGCCCCCACGCTGGCCAAAATTTGGCAAGCCTCTCGATAGTCGAGGGCAGCTGATCAAGGGACTTAGGCTTCGTGTGCTTCACCTCCTTCACCCAGTACAAGGGGAAGCCGTCGAGGGTAAAGGGATCGAAGTCAGAACAACAAACTTTGAAGAATTTGCCCTTCCACCCCTTGAAGGACTGTTGGAATAAGGTCAGGAGGACCCTTCCAGATATGTCGCTAAGGCTTACCCAGAGGCTCTTCCCCTGTTTCTTCACATCGAAGAAATGGAGAAAGATGTCGACGGAGGGGGCATGGCTGAAGAACCCGCACAAAATGTCTAATGCTTTGACGAAGGCCTAGCCGTTAGGGTGTAGCTAGGCTGGGGCGACATTGATTTCGGTCAGAAGTTCTCTTTCGAATCTAGAGAAAGGTAGGCGCATCCCTATGCGTTTGAAGACCACCTGATAGAAGTAAAAGAAGGGGACTCCGTTGTTGGCCCGTTTGTCCCCACATACAGGCTCCCCTAGGGTACAAGGGAGCACTGTTATGTCTTCGTCGTGCCTTTTAGCCAAGGCGCGATGGTCGTAGGTGCTCGACTCTCCTACGTGATCCCTCCAGGCCTTTGTGGAGACCAGGCTCGAGTACTCATCGAGCAGCTCGTCCGGAGCCCAAGGGTAAAGGGCCCTATAGTTGATTTTTGGGGGTGGAGGGTTGGACGTCATTTTTGTACGTGCCATAGTTTGATGAGAAGAGCTGAAGAATGAAGAAGAGGAAGGGTTCAGCGAATGAGGTTAAGACAGAAAGGGGAAGAGAAACCCTAGAAAAACCCTACCCACATGAGAAATCCAAAAAAGAGGAAAAAATGACGAGATGTGGAGGAAAGGAGAAGGACACAAGAAATGCAGGAAAAATAAACAGGCCCAGGCAGTTATATCAATACGAAAGTTAAAGGGAGAGCCATTGAAGGAGAAAAATCATAACTTTTTTAGTATCTGGGTATTCAAAGATCGAAAGCGCGAAAGAGAGCGAAGGTTGCAGAGAAAGTTGGGGAAGATGAACAGTAGAGAGAATGCGAAGAGTGAATGAAACAATGGTTTGTGGCGCGCGTTTTTGAAAGATGTAACGTTAACCTGAGAAGCGCGAGAGGCGCTAAGTGATGGCCGTGCGATTGAGCCACGTGTCAAGAGATTAAAGCATAACTTAAAACGTCACATCCTCAGCACAGAGAATGTCACGTCAGACACTCAGAGAACATCACGTCAACTGATCAAGGGAATGTCACGTCAGCAGGAATGCCACGTGGATGCGAGGGCGAGGCCTTAGTCTTTTTGCTGAAAAAAGTGTCAGCTCAAGACTGGGGGCTTGTGTACCGTCCCGTCCCCGGACGTTGACCAAAGTCAAAGTCAAAGTCAAAGTCAAAGTCAAAGTCAACATATGTTAGGACCCCTCAAGGGGGCCCAAGGGAAGAAAGTCAACGGGTTGACCGCTGAAGGCGTCGCCAAGGTGAGGCGTTGCGAGGTGTAGGCGTCGCCTAGGTGAGGCGTCGCCAAGATGAGGCTTCGCCAAGATGAGGTGTCGCCTGGTGTAGGCGTCGCCAAGGTTAAGGCATCGACGGTGCCACCCCCCGATACCCATGGGAAGGAGAGATCGTGGAGGGGGCGACACCGTGAGAGGCCTCAGTACCTCAGAACAGTAATAAAGAGAAGAGGAAGGTGGCTTCAAGTTCGTAGTTCTAGTACCAGTAGGGGGTAACCTGACTCGTGAAGTACCCATGCCACCGTTGGGAGACCCTGGGACAGATACGACCCATGAGAGGGCCACGCCCAGGTGCATGGTGCGAGAGAAAGGTAGATACACTCCCAGGGCGAGTGACTAGAGGTTGGGGCGCATGAGTTGGCACCCAGAAAGTCACCCCTTGCGCAGATGCACTCCAAGAAGGAGGATTTACACGATGAATTATCCCTAAGTTGGGCTACGATGCTGTAAGGCCCTCCGCGAAGAGTAGCGATCAAGTCAGAAGAACACATAGCAGAAATGATTGAAACATTAAGGCATATCAGTTTCCCTGAAAGTTTGCTAAGGTACGCATTAATTAAGTTTACGTTTCGAACGCTTTAAAGCACTTTAAATGCTTTAAATGCTTTAAACATTTTAAATGCGATGAACGTTTTTATACGCTTCAAATGTGCTTTAAGACGCTTTAAATGATGGAGGTGTTTAAAAAGAGTTTTAGACATTTGAGATGGGGATCGAAGTTTGGGACCTAATTCTCGCAAGTTTTACACACAAACCCTAGTTGTTTTGCTCGCGCACCCACTGTACGCACATTCAATTAGGGAAGAAAGAACTAGTTATTCAGTTATCCAGTTATTTGACCACCTTCAAAGCATCCATTCACGGTGTTCCGATACGGAGGTGTGTCACCTTTGATGTTTCTCGCTTGCTGACTTGATCGTCGGAGTGCAAATGGCCGCGAGGGCGCCCCTTTGTCCACTTCTTTTCAGGTACTCACAGACGGAGCAGAACGAAGGTGCCCCAGCTCGCGAGGACAAGCCACGCACAAAGACGCATCCAGTCAACCGGCGGAAACAAAGAATTTTCTCACTGATCCAAGGGTCACAGAGCAAGTGGTTTATGGTGGTTCAATGAACAACAATGACTCGGAAGTAGTACTCTCCTTTCTTAGTTGTTGCTGCTTCTATGTTTTTCCATATGTAGCATGTGATACTGTGAACTTCATTTTCAATTTTGCACAATAGGATAGACCACTTTTCTTTCGCATCATTTTCACCTAACCAATTTTGTGCACATTTATTGAACCCACAATATTGTAGGATCCCCCACTTGATTCAACAATCATGGTTGGTGAAATGTTTGGTCTAGTACTTCCAATCATCACTATATGGTGCATATATTTTTCCTACTTCCAGATTAATAGTCCTGAAATTTGGCAAGTAAATTTTATTAGTATTTTCCGGGCTTTTAGCAGCTGAAGAAGATTGAAGGCACTGTCGCGTTCATAAGATCGAGGAATAAACCATTAGCAATTTATGCCTTCACGAAAAACCAAACTCTGTTGTGAAAATTGGTATCTGAAACATCATGTGGAAGTCTTGTTTTCAACGATGCAATTCTACATGTATTGATTTGCTTATTGTCTCTTTCTTTTTCTTTATTCAATAGAGTTAAGTATTTTTAAAAAAAATCTAAGTCAACCTTAATAGATGCAAGGATATAAAATATCTACTTACCTTGATCAAGGTCCCAGATTGATGGCAAATTCATGGAGCTTTTCTCGGAATCATGTGTAAAATGGTGCGGAAGCCATGGATGTAAATGTGCAAGATCCTCCTAGGAGCTATGGTGATCTTGACGGTGCATGATGTGTATGGAAGTAGGGAGGTTCGGCCAGCCCTATGGTAGGTGATGAAGGTGAAGATTAGATCCTAGAAACTAGGTAGAAGCAAAGTATGGCACAATGTTGGCAGCATAACTTTACTCTCATTAATCTTGAAAATACAAGAGCTAGGCATCTCCTTTTATAGGCTAAGGAGGCCATAAATCCTAAGCTAATTCCACATGAAATGTGAGCAAAATGAAATGTAAATGTGAGGCACATGGGCACATGGAGCACATGGGTGCACATGGGTTCACATGGCTACCAAAACCGTCCCTTGATTA
>Ga0123342_1009721_pt1 | contig 11344 bp, 6 predicted proteins | sample Turbeawhitnodule_FD_89960 | JGI IMG/M metagenome (GOLD analysis project Ga0123342, IMG submission 89960) | Root nodule microbial communities of legume samples collected from Mexico - Turtle bean Mexico white nodule | ecosystem: Host-associated > Plants > Roots > Nodule | place: Mexico: Nepantla... | reverse complement strand
TATAAATTTCACTAAAAACAGTTATAGGATAAGAAAATAAGAAGAAAAAATGAAATAAGTTTCTATAGGATCGGGGTCAGTTCTGCAAATCATTTTGCTTTGAAGGAACACTTTAAACAATTCCAAGTATTTGGTTTAACAAATAAGTTGTGGAAAGGTGTGTGGTTTCCATCATCTGGTGCATTTGGAAACATAGGAATGAGATAGTGTTTAATCAAGCAAATGTGGATGCAAGTGAAATCTTCTCTCTGGTTCAAGTACAGTCGTGGGATTGGTTAAAAAGCAAACTTTGATCTTCGTGCGGTTTGAGAGGTTTGCTTTTAGGGTGCTTAAAATAGTTGTTCGGATTCTTCTATGCATAAGGGTTGGAACACTCCTTTATGTTTCTTTTATATTTATTTACTAATTGCTGATTAAAAAAAAAGTTTCTCTATAAGCTAAAATAAGAAAATTAGCTTATACATAAACTAACTTGTAATTCACATATTAGTTTATTTATAGAGAAACCTCATTCATTTTCTTGCTTATTTTCTTATGCCATAAGTGTTCTATGGAAAAGTTATCCAAACAGACTTTCACACAAATACTTTCATTTGTTCGCTAAAAGAATATCCCCAGCCAATATTAAGAGACTAATTATTTTTTAAAGAAGTGGATTTTAATCTCCACCAAAGTCTTCTCCATTCACGAATCAAACCCCAGAAAATACGCTTAAGGAATCCCTTAAGCAAGTACTTACACCACAAGACAAGTCTAAACTAGCTCTTCCAGACAAAAGCCAAAGCGCAATGTTGTCAGAAGGGTATAGAAGATTGAAAACCAAAATTACGATAAGGAGTTGGCAACCGTATGAGTGGAGAATGCGAACTAACAATAGTAGCAAAAAATAAGACCATCAAACCTAACGACAACTAAACTTGTACAGTTCCATTCCCAGAACTGAACTGGTTGCAGGAGGATATTCCACACCCCACAAACTGGGTTTAAATCAAAATCAACAAACCATGACAGCACGGAGCCGAACTTAGGCTTTGCCCAAACCCTAAATAAAGAAACGGAATAGCGAGAGAGAGAGAACCTTGTCAGGGGGAGACTGGGCCAAACTGTCCATGAAGGCCTTGCGCTGAACGGGCGAGGGAGGGGGAAGCTGCGGGACATTGAGGACGATGTCCACGCAGAGGTTGCTGAGAGTGGCGACATCGACGTGTTTGGAATTAGGTGGAACGTTGGAATGGAGGGAGAGGCTGGGCACGGCGATTTCGAGGCTTTTGCAGGCGAATGCGCGATTGATAGGGCGAAGGGTGAAGCATGGAGGTTTGGAAATGGAGAGGAAAGAGGAAGGTCCATGGGAGATTGGGGAAGCGAGGGTTTCGGGAGTCACTGAGAAAGGCATTCACCCACGTTTCAGCCACCCAACCAACAATACTCACACTGCGCTCTAACAAACTTCGGATTCAACAACAGACAAAACAAAGCATAGATTGTTTAGATAACAGAAACCTAATGCAATGAAATGGAATCTCACTTTTCTCCACCCCACCAATATTTCTTCTTGCTTATATACTCAACTTCTCTCTCATTCTGCTTTTCTCACACTAATTTTTAACTATTTTAAAACATTTATCATATTATTATCTTATACAGATGCTGTAAGTATTAATTCTGGAAAGTGTCTACAAAATTTACTCTATTTTTATTTATTCCATCCTCTTATTATTCATTTTTTTTCAAGTGGTAACCAATTATATGGAAAATAAAGGTAGAGTTGATAGAGTTGAAGCTTAGAATTATTGGAAAAGTATTCAAATGATAAATAAGAGTCAGAAAATTAAAACCTATTTTTATAATATAAATTAGAATATATTATTTAGAGTACGAAGCTCACTTTTTAAATTATTTTTAGTATATATAATTTACATGATTAAATATGATTTTTCCTCTTTGAATTAATTTTTAATAATTTTGTTTCGTACATTTTTGTTAAGACGACCAATGGAATTTCATGGAAGAGCGCGTTCAGCCGCTTCGCGGTTGGGAGCGTGAGTGTGAGGATCTAAAACCTCCTTCCTCCTCCGTCTTCTTGAAGAATTGTATTTGCCACATAAGAAACTCCGCTGAAAATGTTGGAAAGTTGTTAACAGTTAGTTAACGAGAGTATCTTACATCATCACTTCGTAAACTGCAGGGAAAAACATATTTAAATATTTTAAATGTATTGATTTTGTAGACAATCATGTGCAATATATAGTTCAACTAAAACTGATATCACACAGCAAATTATTTTGTTCATTGTAAATAAAAAATAAATTTTATATATTAAAAAGTTTAAAAATATTTGTTTATATTAAACTTAGGAATAAACATTTATTTATGCAATTTATAAACCAAAATGAGTGAAAATATTATCTGGGGTGATAATAGCGTACACAATACATATTGATTATTAGTCATTATCCACATTATAAACTAGCAAGGAGAGAATATGTACCATAAACACCTCAATAAGAGTTTATCCATAATTTTAATTATGGAGCTTATTTAAATAAATTAAATACTTTTACATGCTTCATTATGAAAGTAAAAATAAACAAAAAACAATTGTGGAAAGGTCATATATCACTTTCATAAACTCCAAAATATATTATTATAAGCAAATACATTGTACCACTCCAGAAAATGTAAACATAAACAGAAGCACAACATTAGAGGTGAATATAACGACCCTTTTATCTTTCATTTTTTTAAGTAAGAAAAAGATATGCTTTCCACGTATGTACGAAGAAATCGCCAAACCAGTCTCGTGACAAATGTTCAACTTAAACGTAGACACTGCCAAAGAATCCTAGTCAAATGGCTAAGCATCATCATTTGAACTAATCTTATTATAAAAATACAGGTGACCACTGTGAGAGATCGTTGTAAAGATGCATACCGAATTCACCACAATTTTGAACCCAAAAAACTCTTTATGTTCTTTTCAACATTCAACAGTATATTCCCCTAGTCAAACCATGTGAGATGCTCAGAAGCTTCCAGCATACCTTGCGTAAAAACTACCACAAATGCTTGGTCAGGATTGCTGATTCTCGATGCATTCTCTTTGCAAAATGTTGATGTAGCTATGCTATAATTCTCCAACAGTTCTAAATTTAATCTGGTGCCGGGCCTATGATTTATACCACAATTTTGACAAAATTTAGAAGTCAAAACCCGTATTAAAAGCATGAGGGCAATGAGTTCGGTATTTTTTTATATTAACTAAATAAATGCATTTCACAGTATTATCTCTGGTTGGAACTGTTGTTCCTTGAGTTTCTGAGCAACTTTTTCAGCTATCCCGCCATACGCTCTTGAAACTACTGAATCAGGTGCAGCTAACACTATAGGGTGCCCCTGATCACAAGCTTCTCTGACATCCACTTCTAGTGGTATCTGGAATAGTTATTAAATTCAAAAAAACATGTCAGAAATATTCAAAAAAACATGTCAGAAATACCCAATAAATAAATTCATTTTGGTTTATCAGAAACCGTAAGTTTGTGGATTTACTTTACAAACTAGATTAGTTAAATACTCATTCCTCATGCCCGAAGAGAAATTTTATGGCAACAAAGACAAGTCAAAAGTGATTAGTTACTTATTTCATAATTGTTATAAAAGGATGTCTTAATTATCTTTTAGTCTCATTATTAATAAAAGGTTCAATAAAATCCCTCAATTTTTAAAAAGGTGGGAAAGGGAACCAGAGCAGCCAGTATAACAACTAGGGGCATTTTCTGCCACAAGAGTTGCACAGGCACCATTGGATTTGGAGATTACATAGAAGAGAGAGACCGAATCTATAAAAGTTAAGGATGAATGCAGTGAGATAAAAAGACAAGCACTGCACGGGGCCTCTCAGAACCACTACTTTCCATCTAATAAGCTGAAAAATCGTTAATAAGCAAATATTGATGATTTATTTTACACAAAATACAATTTATAACGAATGCACAGTGATAATTTATAAAATCAACGATGTCAATTTAAAAAACAAAAGGGTCACATTATTGCATTTTTAAAATTGAGAAACTTTATTGAACCTTGAAAGGATCACAGTGCTGCATTGTTAAAATTGAGGGACTTGATTGAATACTTTATTAATAGAGAAACCAAACTGAACAAAATAAGTAAATAATAGAGAAAAAGATAATCAAGTCTAAAGAGACCTATCACTTAAGTAACTAAAGGCTCTGTTCTGACTAATTTCTCTATAGAGACTTCTAAGAAAGAAAATAAGAAAAAGTGAAATTGACTTTTTCATAAGTTAGTCTAACATATGCACAAGTTCATTAGTAGAAACTCTCATATAGTTTATCCAAATTTTTATTTTCAACTTGTGCATAAACTAATATTAATTTATGGAGAAATTAATTTTATTTTTTTCTTCATATTTTTCTCTTTTAACCCAAAGAAGTCTGTTCAATTGCTTCATTCAATGAAGTCCCCATTAAATATCAACAAAATTATAATTTATAAAGTACAATCTGCATATAGATAATCAACTTACCTCGCCTAAAAATTCTAATCCCATTTCGGAGGCTGTCCCATGAACCCCTCCTTTACCAAATATGTATGAAGGTTCGCCACAGTGTGGACACTTAAAGCAGCTCATGTTTTCCACAATTCCCAAAATCTGTAAGAAAAGTTGGAATTCTCTTATGAATGGACATCAATTGTGGGATCCAGTCACAGCTTTTATATAATCCGCGAACACCATATCATAAAATAGCATGGTTCATATATCAATGGTGCATCATGGATTTCATTCTCAGCACGTTGATTGGCACACATAAGTGCTCAGAAATTAAAAGGAAAAAAAAAACTGAAAAAAGACCACATAAACATAAATGTATATTCTTCCACCAAACATTAGATACAAGATATTCCTATCGTCTACATTCACTCTAATTTTAGCATCATAAATAATTTCCCGAAATAAGCCAATAGGATTCTAGAAGTATAGCCCTCACTCTCACCTAAACACTGATTGTAATCAAATGCATACTGATTCAACAAATTCGGATTCAGACAGCTCAATAAGGACCAAGTGCTTATGTGCCTCTGATATATAAACTAGGGCAAACTAAGGTAAGCTTAAGAAGTGGCTAAAATTGTATTTCATTCAGGTCCTCAATACAGATGTTGTACGTTTCTTATAATAAGAGACACCTAACAGGCGTTTCATTTGTGCCCAACACCTATACAAGCCTGAATTAATACTACTGGAGGAAGGCCTTCTTTAGCCAAGAGTACTTTTTGACGCTACGTTTGGGCCTGTCTGCCTCAACATTGGGCTTGCTATTAGCCACTAGCTCAAAAATCATGCAAATGATGGCACAATGCCATCTTACTATATGCACACTGCAAATATTAGAAGTGTTGAAAACATAAACAGGAATGCACACACATATGTTCTGATTCACAAAATATTGTAAATGCGCAAGAAAGCTAGTGCACATTACACAAAGCGAATTATCATACCGGAACATCAACTTTATTGAACATTTTTACTCCCCTCCTGGCATCCATTAATGCAACATCTTGAGGAGTTGAAACAATCAGTGCACCTACCATACAAGCAGCCTTGACAATGAATAACCAAAGAAAGCTAACTGTATGGAAACTAGTTAGAAAAAAAAGTCAATATGAAGGAATATTACTAATACTGCTATAGTATGAAATATCAAAATATCATGATACTTTGTTCAATTTCATCTATTTAAACTTAAAAATGTTTTGTTTTAATGCTTATAATTCAATTAGTACTCAATCGAAAAATGATTCAATTCTGAATTAATGGAGCATGGTAAACAGGTCTAGCCACGATCTTCATGTAAGGCTAGTTGCCTATACCAGGCACATGAGAACCAAAAAGACCAGTGCATAAAGTCAGACTTAGTGAAGGTTCAAGCTGTTTGCCAAAGTTGCTTTTAAAAGGGTTAACCCAAGAGTCTCTGACTATAACTATAAATTGATATATTTTTGGGGTAGTGAACTCACGGTATCCTCACTCTCAAGGTAGAGATTTACTTAAAAGATTTATCCCTTCCAATAGATAGTTATTAATTAGCATGAAAACATGTAAGGCTTCATGAAAATTATATTTGTTTCTATTGTTATAGCTCAAGTATTATAAACACATAATAGACTTTATAAACAAGCCCCACGGAAGGAATCATGCAGAATTAACTACCTGATAACTGCAGATTTTGAGACATAGCTATCTGGACATCACCAGTGCCAGGAGGCATATCCATCACTAGAATGTCAAGGTTTCCCCAGTCAACTCCCCTTGTCATTTTCTCAAGAGCATTTGACACCTACAATAATGCAACAATAGAAGTTTAGAAATAAAACATCAGAAGATACCTTTCGCGAGAATGTGCATCCAATAAGAAATCCTTCACAGTATATCCCAACAAAAAACTTAAGTTGCAGAAGACAGTTACAGCAAGAAATAGTAAATGAAAGGGAAAATAAAAGCAAATAAGAAGAAACATTTATATACCATGGGACCTCTCCAGACAATTGGGGCATCCTTATCCACAAGGAACCCTATTGACATACATTTGATCCCATAATTTTCAATTGGAATCATTTTCTTATCTGAAAATAAATGAACAGCAAGATATTAGAATTAACTGTAATGGAAACTGGAAGCGCATTGGCCACAAAATTAAGCGTAATATATTGCTATATTGCTTCAACATTATCACCACCTTCGGTGGAATGTGGAAACTAGAAACCAAACTTTGATTTGTATTGATAGCGACATACTGATAAGAACCTAGGGAGAACCACACCAAAAAAACTAGCTATTGTAGTTAGAGGCCAAGGCCTTCCATTATGAAACTCAAGACCTGTCTTGCAATTGGATAACAACCCACCATGCTTTATAGCACTGGCACCCATGCAAGCCGGTTGTGAACTAGCCCATTAACTAGTCTTCGGCAAATACAGCATTAACACCCATTCTGCTCGTTTGCAACTAGCCACAGTGGAAGACTCTAATACCAATTGATAAAGAACCTTGCGAGAAACATACCACAAAAGCTACCTATTGTAGTTAGAGAGCCCATGGTCTTGCAATGTGAGACTCAAGTCTCGTACGTTGCAATTGAATCTTAACACAATGATGAAATTATCCAATATAAATTATTCTGAAAGAAAAGACATACCCTGAGTGACTTCAGGCTTTGTATTGATGTTCATCATTGTGGGAATGCTGGGTCCATACACATCGACATCAAGCAAACCAACCTTGAGCTGACACTTTCTCGCAAGTGCAACTGCCAAATTAACTGTAAATTCAATTCAAAGTTCAATCAGAACTTCACTCATTCAAATCAACACAACAACAAAATTGTCAAACATGAAAGAGAAAGAAGGATAAAAGGGTTTTACCAGCAGTAGTTGACTTTCCCACACCACCTTTGCCAGAGGCAATGGCTATAGTATCCTTCACCCCATCTAAGCGAAGATGCTTTGCATAGCTCCGAATACTTCCCAGACTCTGAGCACAACAACACAATACAACCCAAAACATTCAGATAGATTAACAAATGGCCAATTCAACACTTAAACAGTGTTCAGATCCCTCACCCTCATCAATCGATGCTACCCGCGAACACAATGCACGCAACGCTGTTTCAGTGAACTGACACCGCGCTATAAACCCTAAGAAACAAGATTGTTTGATTCTCCAATAAGGCCCTTGTCATCAATATTCCTCTTCTGTCACTTGCTTTCAGTTATCAAGACATGTTCCTTTCTCTACGGATCTTTTTTGTGTAATTTGAAAAAAACAATTGAGACTGAGTTCAGTTATTTAGGTTTTAAATTTGTTTGATTCCAAAAAAATTAGGTTTTTCAGCTCGGTAATTTTAATTTATTACTGCCATATTTTGTTTTACACTTTTACCCCTTTTGTTTTTAATAGCACTGTCACGTGGCACTCTCAGTTTAGGAAAGGTTTCAATTTAGTTTTCAAAATTTTGTAAGCCTAATATTTAACGACTCAATAATATATTTCATCATTTTATATAAGATACGGTTATTTCATCATTTTATATAAGATACGGTTAAATTAGTCTCTCAAAAATAAAATTTATGAAATATTTTCTAAAATGCATTATATCAATCACCTTAATTCCATATTAGCAAGTGTAATTTTAATAGGTGTGGTGTGTGGGATAAAGTTATTTGTGTTCCAATTTTACGTAAGATTTTAATATAGTTGATTTTGTGAATTATCGAATTTGATTAAGATGAAACAAAAACATACACAATATTAATCATAACATTATATATTATATATTATTAGATTAGAGAATTAAATAAACGTACAAATAATATTAAAATGTAATTTATAAAATACTTTTAACATATATCAATATAATATAATATATGAATTCGACCTGTAGGTGACTTTGATAAATTTCTATTAACTTTGTTCACCTAATTTCTATTAATTTTGGTCACCTAATTATTAAAGTTCAATAAGAAAGAATTAAGATATATTTATTTATTTACATAGTTATAATACTTTAGACATATAATAGGTTAAATCGTTACTATGAATCGAAAACTTTCAAACAAGAAGATTAATCAGAGGAAACATGAAGTCTTATAAAGTTATCTCGAATTTGTAACAACAATTTGACTCCATTTTGGGATTAAGAAAAACTTTAGTAAAAGATCACATGGTTACCACACAAAAGATGACAAGCAACAAAAGACCCACACTTGAGGAGGCACAAGAGGACCATGAAAATCAAGTCAAAGTTGTGAATAAAACTCTAAAAGAAATAGGAAACTCTAAAGAAAAAAAACACAAAGGAGATGAACATCTTAAGAGCCAAAAACACTCACAAGAATAAAAAGCTGGAAGGAAGAAAAAGTTCCCACACTAGAGTAAGCAATATTGTTACCATCACAATTATGATCAAAATATCAAAGAGTGTATCACCCTTAGATTTAAGATAGAGAAGTTAGTACAAGTTAGATATTTGTGTCATTTTGTATGAAAGAATCATGAGAGGGGTACCAGTTGATCCGAGGTGACAATAGAGAAGAATGGAGAGAACCACCAACTCAAAAAAATGGCATCATTAAGAGGAATAGTGAAACACCCTTGCGAGGGATCATCAACCTTGTTCCTATAACATCAACCACCCTGCTCGAATACCCCAAAAACTCCTCATAACTGGAAATTGAAATGCTAGAGGAAGAAGACATTGTTACCTCTTCAAGATGTAGAAACCTCGTCGACACTACAAAATACTTAGATATTCAACCTTAGACAAAATTGGACAAATAGGTGGCCCCAACAACAAAACCACATGGTATTTATTGGCATAACACAAAGAAGGATAACCAAGAGTAAAAAATCCTCAATTATTATATCATCTCAGATCTAACGATCCCAAAAACATGATGTTTCGTATCGAATTTGTACCACCTAACAACTTCAATCAATCATTCACTTTGTCCAAGAAAGATGTGAATTTTCGTGACCCTTTATTTACTCAAGCCTGTGAGGCCAGGAGTGGTATGGATCCCGGTTTGGATACACATTGGTATAGAAATGAACTTTTCTTTCAGAACTTTCACGAGTCTTCGTCCACTCAAGCTTGGGAGGGCAAGAGAGGTATGGATCCCGGTCAGGTCGACAAAGAAATGAATTTTTCTTTCAAGACTCTTTACGACTTTTCATCCACTCAAGTCTGGGAAGCTAGTGTACGATATAAATTTGATCTCTCGACCACTCAACAAATTCATAATGTATGCTAACCACCCAACCACCAAAGCTCGCTCAAAGTGATTGAGGTATATTCGTTCACTTACGCGATCGATAACACCTCAGACATATAGTAGGCCAAACCCTATTTTTTACCTAATTCAAAACACATCACTAAAACAACTAATAACCCTTTAGTTATGAAAAATCGAACCATTAATCAAAGTTACGTATTAGCAACTATTAGATTGCCTATTAGAGATTAGACTAGCCAAAAATGAACTTGCACTAGGTCTACAAATAAAAAATCCACCACAAAATAATATAAATATGACAACCCCTTATATATATATATATATATATATGTGGACAACATTGCACACTTATTATTGAAAATGTTACATATCTTAGAAACAGAGTATTTTTTGCTTATACTCCCTTTTATGGGATAAGACTCCGAAAGTGAGATTTAAGACCCTCCAATAATAAGAAACAATCGTAAACCGAAGAGTTCTCAAACAATAAAATTAACTAAAAAAAATGTGTGATCTTTAGGTAATCTCCACCTTATAAACTGTAAAGTTAAAAATGAAGTATTATTAATATAGTTTAAAAAATACTTGATATTGAATTAAGTTATAAGTATGACTCTTTGTATAAAGTATATGAGTTGGTACACTAACCCATTATAAAAAATATAAAGAGGAAATTTTAGTAAGATGATTTACTTAGGTCTATTTCATAATCTCCACGGATTAAAAATGAAGGCGAGTGTATTTATTTAATTAATTTACATTTTAACTATAATTTATAATGCAGTGTTAGTATATCAAATATTGTTAACCAGGTCAAATTTTCAACTAAAATATTGTAGTAATTACATTATTTTTTAACTAATGTTATTAAATAAAATTAATATGAATTTCATAATTGGAGTAGAAACGCTGTTATTAGGATTTTAGAAAATTTATAGTATAATTAATTAACATAAGATGTGATAAACAATTTAATCAGATATGGTGATAATGTAATTTTGCTTTTGACAAATTTTATGGTAGATGTATAAGTTGAATTGTATTGGAATGTATTTTTAAATTTATGATTGAATCGGAATTTTATCATGAAATTGATTCTTATTATAAGATTATTGATGTTATCCTTTCTATTGAACATGTTTTTGAATATGTTTGATTTTTTTTTTTCTTTGTCAAGTTTTTTCTTCGGTTGTGATGATTTCTTGGTTTCTTAGATACATGTGACGAAGGGATATACAATTTTGTGTCAAGATGAATTTCAAAGTCTTTAATATTTTTTGTGAAGGTAATCTTTGTGCATATAAGTTTATTAACTTTGAAGTTGATAATAGGTTAAATTTTTCTTGACATTTTGTCTTGTTTCCTTTATTAGTTTGGACTTTTTTTCATTACAAGTTTCAGTTGCTTTTTTTTTTTTTTTTTTTTTTTTTTTTTTTTTTTTTTTTTTTTTTTTTTTTTTTTTTTTTTTTTTTTTTTTTTTTTTTTTTTTTTTTTTTTTTTTTTTTTTTTTTTTTTTTTTTTAATTTTT
>Ga0123342_1009720_pt1 | contig 11345 bp, 12 predicted proteins | sample Turbeawhitnodule_FD_89960 | JGI IMG/M metagenome (GOLD analysis project Ga0123342, IMG submission 89960) | Root nodule microbial communities of legume samples collected from Mexico - Turtle bean Mexico white nodule | ecosystem: Host-associated > Plants > Roots > Nodule | place: Mexico: Nepantla... | reverse complement strand
TTACCCATTTTTGTTCTACTTGTTTGTTTTCACTTTCAATCGGTGCAATCTCTTCCTTATGATGTCCTCTTTCATTTTTTGCACTTATATTCAATTTTAATCGGTGCAAATTGGTTGTTCTTGTTTTTTTTGTCACGTCCTCCATGGGTATAATTGCTATATGTTGTGTTCTTTTGTTTCTATCAATGGATTTGTTGTTCAAAATGGGTTTCTATGTGAGTTTGGCTTGGTTACTTGTGTTTTGGTGAGTTCTTGAATGTTAAGAACATTGATCCAATTCTTAAAAAGTGTCTAATCATATTCCAACTCAAGATGAATTCGTAACATGTCCATGAAACATCTCTATCTTGTTATTGGAATCATATCAATCTTCGTCTTCTTCTTTTGGATCTTTCACGACCGAGCCCCTGTTGATCGGGGCAAATTAGTTATTGCCCCATGTGGGGGTTGTAAGGGTGGATGATCTGGAAGGTGCTACCAACCATTCGGATCCCTCAGAACACTCGTCCAACCTTTTGGGCTTGACTGGGTAGACCCTAAGGTAACTGGGTTTACCTCTGTCTTTACGGATGTGGCTTCCATTTCTTCTTTCATAGGGAAGCACTCTATTTTGAAGTCAAAAGCCAATGATGGTATTCTAGTTGTTGATTATTGTCGACCGACCGATACCATATGTATGGGTCGGTCTCCTTCAAAAGGTCCCTTCTTCTTCATTTATTCTTGTCTTTTTTCTGACCTACACGTTGCCCTCCCTTGTGATGATTTCATGACGGGTGTCCTTCAGACACTCAATGTGGCTCCCTCTTAGCTCCACCCAAATACCTGGGCCTCTCTCCAAACCTTTCGTCTTATATACGATGTGTTTCGCCTATCCCCAACTTCTTATACCTTTTTGAGTTACTACACCTCTCACCCCACCGAACATGTTAGCTGGCTATCGCTTATTAGTCGCGCCGGGTAATATTTTGTTTAGCCCTTTCACCACCTCATACAAATATTTCAAAGGAAAATTCTTCAAGTTTTTAGTTAAGCTCGACGGCACGGGCCTTTTCTTCGATGAAGTCGGTCGGTCCAAGTTTCCTTTGTATTGGACTGGGAACTCTACTTGGTTCAATGAATGGCCTCGTTCAGCTCCAAGTGCTAAGGAGCAAGAGATTTATTCTATTTTTGACAAGCTCCCTCGAAGGCTCCCTACATGGAAGTTGTTAGCCGTGTACAAGTCGTCTCAACGATGGGCGACCTTCCAAGGTATGTTTACATTGTTTTATGTCTCGGTTGGTCTTATGGTCATTAACTTACGTGTTTTATTTTTCTTGATGCAAATATCATGAGTAAAGACGTTCCCTAAGCGAGCAGCACCATGGCTGCCTTTCGTGCGAAAGCCCTCTTCAGGGGCCGAGCCAGGGGGAGTCTCGAGATGGTTGCAACCGGCAACCCCTCGGCCTCTAGGGTTGGTCCTTCAAACCCTGCCGACGCGGGTAGAAAAAGAAAGATGAGGGAGAGCTCCAAAACTGCTAGGACCACTCGATCTCCAGGTGGTACCCCGAGACGTCATCCACCACCTTCCCCAATTCGCTTGGCGTCTACCTCCTTACCTGCTGATGTCGGTCCTGTTGTTGTTGTTGTCGCCCCTCCTCCCGAAGCTCCAACAACCCCCTTGTCTCTTCTAAGGGGTGATTTGCAATTTTTCATAGGCGTTCGGGTGGGTCTGTTGTCGGTCGTCGAGAACCTTCTCGTTGCCGTTCCCGAGGAGGATCTACTCTTAGGTGGCATCGAAATGCTCTGTCGGAGTCTCTTCATGACCTAGTTGGGTGCTGATGCCCGAGGTCGGAGGGTCGAGGAGATTTTGCGGCTTGAGCATGAGCTGATTGGGACCTCCAGCTCGCTGAAGTCAACTTTGGATGAGGTCTCGGCCTTCTAATCCAAGATGGCCAAAGCTAAATTAGTTGAGATGAGGTGTGTCGAGCTGGAGAGAAGGGAGAGGGAGAAGGCGACCGAGGTGACCAAGCTGTAGATGGCCTGGAGGAATCCAAGGCGGGGATCTCAGTGTTGGAGACCGAAAAGGCATCAATGGAGGCTGAGCTTGACAAGATCCAAGTCTACACCTTGGTGATATTAGACAAAAGCTTTGACCAAGTTGTTCGACAGGTCCACCTGTTCTACAATGAGCCACCACCGGTCGGTACCTTTAACGCCAATAAGGATGTCTTTGAGGGCTAATTGGTGCCCTATGATGAGCTGCAAACCTTGAAGAATGCGGCATCGAGGACTTTTACCGAGGATGTTGAAGATGAAGACCACTAGGTTTAGTCTTTGATGATTTTTTGTTTCCTCGGGTCAAGGTATGGCCTTTACTTTTGTTCCTTCGAGACCGAGGTGTGGCCTTCTCCTTCAGTTTTGTAAATATATATATCGTTTCTTTCTCTATTCTTGCTTTTCATGCAAAAGTCATAAAGTAAAAATTTAATAGCTAATTAGTCGGCGTAACTGTAGATAAGAATTTTCGAAAGGGTATACCGGTTAAGGTTACGTCCTTGACTCAACCGAGTCTTTAAGGTTTCGGTAGGGTACATCGGTTGATGTTACTTCCTTGACTGAACCAAGTGTTTAAGGTGTCAGTAGGGTATACTAGTTAAGGTTACTTCCTTGACCGAATCAATTCTTTAAGGTGTAGGCAAGGTATACTGGTTAGGGTTAGTTCCTTGGCCAAACTGAGTTCTTCAACTGTCGACAGGGTATACCAGTTCGAGTTATTTCCTTGACTGAACCGAGTTTTTCAGATGTCAGCAGGGTATACCGGTTAGGGTTATTTCCTTGACCGAACCAACTGTTGTAAAGTACATGAATCTATATGTTAATACACGTGTTTGAAGAGAAATGCCTCGTAAAAACCTTCCCGACCGAAAACCCTCCTTAGGGAGAAAACAGTCGGGCGAGGAAAAAGTGTATGATTTTATTAATATTTAACTGTAGTAAAACTTGAGGTGCGTGGCATTCTATGCCCCTCAGCTGCAACGTCTCGGATTTGAAAAGGGTTTTCCCAGTTGGATGAGACCTTGTTGTTCGTCTTCCTTGCTTCACTTTGTATCCTCCATATGAGGTTTCCCTTCTTAAAGCTTCTTGACCGAACTTTCGTGTTATACCGCCTAGCCGCTCGGAGCTTGCATGCAATTTCACAGATCTTGCTCTTGTCTCGGAGCTTGTTCATTAAGTCGTGTCCGACTGAATGATTCTCCTGATTTAGAGATAAATTAAAGAGTTGTCTTCGGAGGGAAGGTTTGCCTACCTCGACCGGTATCATGGCTTCAGTGTTGTATGTTAGGCTGTCTCCTGTGTTGAGGTTTGGGGCATGCAACGGTACGCCCATAATACTTCTATCAACTCTTCAGTCCACCATCCCTTCGTTGTGCCAAGCCACTTCTTTAATTTGTTGAGGATGATCTTGTTCGCTGCCTCAGCCTGCCCATTGGTTTGGGGGTGTGCGACCGAGCTTGTTACTGACTTTATGTCGAGGTCCTCATAAAAGGATTTGAGTCCTTAGTCAATGAATTATCAGTCGTTATAGGTTATGATGGTGTGTGAAACTCCGAACCGACACACAATGCTTCTCCACACGAAAACTTGGACATTCTTAGTCGAGATGGAAGCGAGGGGCTTAGCCTTGATCCATTTGGTGTAATAGTCTATCCCGACCAAGAGGAATTTAGTTTGTCCCTTGCCTGGGGTGAAGGGACCAATAATGTCCATTCCCCAGATGGCGAACGACCATGGTGATACCATATTGTAGAGTGTCTTGAGCTTGAGGTGGGACAAGGGGTCGAACTCCTGACACTTAGTGCGTTTCTTCACATAGTCTGCACAATCGTTTTGGACGGTCGGCCAATAGTAGCCGACCTTGAGGACCTTGGCAGCCATCGTTCTTCTGTCCGAGTGGTTTCCACATGATCCTTTGTGGATTTCTTGGAGTACATACTTTGCCTGCTCCTTAGTGATACACTTTAATAGCGGCTTGGAGTATCCTCTTCGGTAGAGGTCCTGGCCGATCAAAGTGTACCTCGCACACTGTTGTCTCATCGCTTTTTCCTTTTTCGGCTTCCATGTGTCGAGCTCTTGGTATTAGATGATCAAAGTCATCCAAGTGTCGGCCTCAGTAACGACCATGAATTCGGCCTCTCCTACGTTGTGATTTTTTAGGTGAATTTGTACCACAGATCTGTGGTGGCTCTTCTTCTTAGTTGTAGCGAGCAAAGACAACACATCGGCCCTCGTGTTGTCCTCTTAGTGGATGTGCTCCACTGTTACTTTTTTGAACCGAGAGATGAGGTTGGAGACCGTGTGGTAGTACCTCTGCAACAAAGGCTCCTTCACCTCAAACTCTCCTTTTATCTGACCTCCGTCTGGCCATTAGGATAATGGCGAACGCGGCCTTCTCTATCATCTGGTACCTTGTCTTAGCCGCATGGAATGTCTGGCTAACAAAGTACACGGGGCGTTCCTCCTTCTCCACCTCTTGTACGAGAACTGCACTTACTGCCTCCTCCGAGACCGACAAATAGAAAATTATTGGTTGGTCGGGTCTCGGTTTTTGAATCACCAGCGGTGAGGATAAAAACTCTTTTAGCTGCTGGAAGATTTCTTCACATTTTTCATCCTAGTTGAACTTTGCTGCTTTTCGAAGCAGTTGCACTATCGGCCTCGTGCAATCGGCCAAGCGAGGAACGAACTTATAGAGGGCGTTAAGACGCCCAATGAGTTGTAGCACCTCCTTCACGCTCTGAGGGCTTCTCATCTCGATTATCGTGTAACATCATATGCACTATGGGAGTCAAGAACAAGATTGGAGAGTGCACAATTTTGGAGAAAGGCGCCATCAACACCAACAACAACCAAAGAATTCTTTTCATTTTTTAAAGTTACCTAGTTTTAGTGGGGACAATGACCCTAATTTGTATTTAGAATGGGAAGCTAAAGTGGAACAACTCTTTAATGTGTATGAGGTTGCAGAGGACCAAACATTCTCCTAAAGGTTATCCCTTTCTAAGAGGATTTTCACAAACCAATCATCTCTTCCCTAAACATTCTCCACAAACATGGCCTGTATCTAGAATTCACCCATGTGAACTCCCCAAGCTTCATATACATAAGTTTATTTCATATCCTAAACTTAGAAATATCTTCTTTGGAAACAAACTAACTATGTTATTTGTAGGAATTCTAAATTTGAGGACGAATTCTTTCCAACCTGGGGGGCATGATACAAACCAAAGCAACCAACAGATGACTAAGGACACATCAACCACTTCACAAAAAGGTCAGTCATCTCAGTATACAAAGTCGGGCCCCACCAAACCTCGAGAAAGAATCATCAAAAGAAGAGAAAGCTATAAACTCGAATATCAGAAGTTCTTCCTTCTATTCTTTTCCACAAGAGAAAAATTATGTAAATAAATTAGGCTCACTTCGGGGATCCAAAATAGCAAGATAGGCTAGAATAGGTGCCTATAGCTTGTGCCTAGCCCTTTAGAAAGGAAATTTTACCTAGTTTCTAGAAGGACAAGCCTAGGGTGCAGTTTTGACTTAGTCAAACCCTAAAGGCAGCCCCTCACACATTTAACACCTTACCCTTGCCCTTCTTGCCCATCAAGGCACCCACTCATATAAATAGGGTGTCTTATTCCTTGTATTTTCATCTTAAAATTTATAGAAGAAGGAAAACTCTGCACAATTTGTGTGAGGATTATTTGCTCTAGCAATAGGTCTTATCTTGAGTGAGTGTAAAGTTTGAGAGCTCTCAAGTGGCGACCCTCTACACTCATCTTGGAGGCAACCATACTCCAATTGGCGTGTCAATTCTCAACCCACACCATAAGCTTTCTTCTTCCATCCTTTCCTTCATTTCCATTTACCCCATTTTATCTTGTGTTCCTATACTTGTTTCCATTCGGTTCTTCCTTTGTGTTTTGTGTTGTTCTTCCATTTTATCATTCAACCATGTTTCATTTCATTGTTTCCTTTCATGTCTTTCAATTTCCACAATGCATCATCATTGTCACCTTATACTGATTTTCCTTTTTACCTTTGGAAGTGAACCTTCACACTTACTTAACCACTTGCTTATGTTCGTGTCCAGTGGGGATCTTCCCTAGGTCTAACCATATTATTGCTAAAATCTCAATCACAAGTAAAGTGTCACCTCTAAAATGGAACCATCTAAAATCAACTCAGATCACATGCTGTCATAATGATCCCAATTAAAGCCTTTCCACTTATCTAGTAGTGGCACTCCGATTATGGAATCAGTGAAGGGGTGTTAGCAAGCCGAGTCCAGAGTGTCGGTTGTAGGGATCGACCTATTCGGATAGGATTCGCCGCTAACTTCCTGGGTGTGGATCTTATCCTTTGGCTCCTTAACAGTCTTAGGGCCGGGTGGGGTGGTGAAGGACCTCCCAACAAGGTTGGTCGATCCGGTGGATGGACCCCCCTCCACGAACTTCCTCCTCATCTCTTCATTCTCCTTTCAGAGAGCTAGGATCTCATCCTCATTCTTTTTCTTAGTCTCCTTGTTCGTTCTCTTCATCTCGGCCATCTCCTTCTGCAAAGACATTAAGACCGCCATTTGCTTAGCATCAGACGTCTTCTTGTTCACCGTGCTTTGGGTTGATACCATCTATTTTCTTCTTGAAGCTGATTCTCTCATCCCCACAGTGGACGCCAGTTGTTCTCAAACGGGGTTGGAACCAAGAGAACAATTCGAGTTCTCCTCGGTCGGTCGGTCTGCACTTCCTCCCTTCCTCTCTGAACGAACTCCTCCTTTTTTCGTCACTCTACCTCTCGATCTCCGCAAAGTCCATGCTCGGATGTTACCTGCAAAAGGTACTCCGACGCTCAAGTGAGAATTTGGTATTTGACACTCGGTGCTCTGAGTACTGTTTAATGACGTACCTGATTCTTGGAATTTGTGTCTATTTAAATTATTATCATGGATCCTTTGTTATTGGGTCAGATTAGGGAGTTGGGTCATGTTTAGGAATGTATTACATAACTCTTGATCACTGATTAGTCTCATTAATCCTATTTAGGCGTAATGGTTTTTGTTGGTGTTGGTCGGCTTGGACCGAGTGCCGAGTCATATTCTTGGTCGAGTAAAGCTTACCCGTACATTTTAGAATAAACCTTTAAAACTTAAACGAAGGTTAAAAAACTTCGATAATTCTACCGAGGTTTTAGAATAAATCTTTGAAACTTAATGAAAGTTAAAAAAATACTCTAGTAATTAAATCTATTTCTGATTATATTAATGTTCGCTAAAACTTCTTTTTCTTCTTTTCTTATAGTGATCACCACCTAACACATTAATGTAAATTTAATAAAAATAACTAAAATACATAGTTTTAAAAAAACTTAGGACAAAAATTGATTTTTTAGAAATAGTACATCAAATTGAATATTGACTCGATCTAATTACAAAAATTAATTATACCTAATATTAATTGTAATAAAATTAATATTTACATAAATATAATTATATTTCCTCTGGACTCATATAAGGACGAAAGATACGGCAAATTAGCAGAAATAGTTAACGTGAATGGAACACCGAGAGAACCTTCCATTCATGAGTACAAGGCATGACAGTTAACAAATTAAACATTGAATGTTAGTTTTCTTGGTGGTTTCTCGTTAGTTGGAAACGCGTACAACAATCAGATTACAAATTCATCGACATAACCTAAGATCGCATCAAATTTTTATTCCAAAGTTAAAAACCCCAAAATATCACGAAACAATGGAACCCGAACCTAGATGCATGGAGGTGAAACTCATTTCGTGCAAGGACCTCAGAGCCTTCAACTTTTTCCAAAAGCTCACTGTTTACGCGACCGTCTTCATCGACAGCGAGGATCCGAAGAGGGAAATGACAGAGGAGCGGAGGCAGCGACAGCGAACCCTAACGCACAGAGAAAGCGATGACGATGGCAGCAATCCCGATTGGAACCACAACGTGCGTTTCGATTTAGGGTGGTTTCGCACTCGCCACGCCACTCCGATTATGACGATCTCTTCCTCTGCTTTGAGTTCCGCCACGACGGCCTCATCCTCGGCGATAAAGTCGTCGGCGAGTGCCGCGTGCCGTTCACCGGTCTGATCCGAGACGCTACCGCCGGCACAGCGAGGTTCGTGAGCTACGAGGTTCGATCCGCCGAGGGAAAGCCCAACGGTATCTTCAATTTCTCGTACAAATTGACTGGGATTGGGATTGGGATTGGAAATGGGAGTGGGAGCGGAACCCACTCGTCGCAGATTCTCCAAGGGAGAATCTCCGGGTACCCTGTTCTGGCACCGGAGGATTGCGCGTGTGCTCCTAATAGGGTACAATATCCCACGTGCGAAATCAATAACACGTGCTGCTATCCAACGGTCGCGTTGCCGGTGGGGTCCCCCGTCTATCCCGCAGCTGCTCCACCGCCGCCGGCTATGCTTCCGCCCTACGGAGAATATCATTTCAATTATCCACATCCGCCACCACCGCCGCCGGTTGCGTATCCATATCCTCCCCCACCTCCTCCGGCGGTGCATGCTTACCCACATTTTGGGCCGGAGGCCCATCCTTGGCTACAAGGCCCGTATTGTGAACGCAGGTGGTAATGGACTAATGAAGAGTTCAAAGCCCGTAATTTTTCTTTAGTGTTTATTTTGACAACGTGTAGTAGCTGCAGAGTTTTTTTTTAGGGTTTTCCATATTTTATGTACGGAAATTTTGTTATAAATTTTTTTGTTAATGTTTAGAATTTCTTCGTTATTTATTGCTGTTTTGGTAAAATGAATTTAAGCGTTTCTTAATGAATATGAATCGAATTGAAAATATTAGGTGAATTAAACATACTAGAAATAAAAAAAATCATTAATATTAGAAACTAGCAGAGGCATTGTCTTGTAGGCTCATCACCTAATTTCTATGGAATGGAGTTTCTAACTTTTTATCAACTACAGCACTAGTTTCCAAAGTAACAGGCTTTATTTTTACTATAAAACAAAACAAATTATGATACTTTTTTTTCCCTTTTCTTTCTCAAATTATGATACTTATTCGTAAGTATTTTTAAGAAAAAAAATTCTATAAGTTATAATTAGTTTATGTAAAAACTAATTTGTAGAAGTTTTACTATATACCTTTTCTACTTCGTTTTTGCATTTTTAAATCAAATATAAACTAGTTTTTAATTATAGAAAAACTTCTTTTTTTTTGTAATTATTTGTGATGATGTTTGTCTAGACAAACTTTTTATAATATTAATATTATTTTGGAGGTAGAATATGATCATACACTGTTGTTAGTAGATGTCCGTAACACAACGTATTGTATTGTTTTGAATATATTCTCTATTATTAGTTTAAATTAATAAAAAAATAATACTTTTTTACTCTTTCTAATTTGATAATTTTCAATTCACTCAAAAGTTACATAAAAAAACATGTTATAAGTATTTTTCTAACTTATTTTTAATCAATATAACTAGTTTGTTCTCTCTTATACAATCAAATGTTTTTGACTCATTGTTGTTGAGATAATTGTCTTTTAGTCCCACCACAAGTAATAATGAAATCTTTTGGACTTTATACTATTTCCTTAAATAGTATAGTTTATTGTTAATAGAGAACTCAATTTTGACTTACATTTTGGCTTATTATTAAAAAAAAAAATCAGAGACCTTTATCAGGAATCAAATTCTAACCTAGTTTTTCAATTTAAAAAAAAAAGACTAATATTATGAAAATTTTAAAAATAAAAATAGTTAATATTTTACAACATTGGTAATATTTAAAATTTATTTTATAATAATTTAAATAAATTTTTAAATGTAATTAATATTAAAATTTTGTTAAAAAATGATGATAAAAATTAAAAATTAAAAATTTATTTAAATTAATGATGTGAGTATATTTATAATTAAATTTATTTATATAATATATAAAATAGTATATGCATTTTTACCAAATCAAACTTAGTGTAATATCTTGTTAATTTTTGGTAATTCTCGGAATTTCTTCCTTTATATTTTGGTGAGGAAAGAAATGGAGTTAGTACAAATAATTGACCCAACATAAATAAGAAACTAGAGGTGAATTTTTCATTACCTTCACAAACTAGAGGGGCTTGTCTACCTAACTCCCATGAAACAAAATTGTATCAAATGGCAACGCCACGATAAAAAGTAGGTTATATTTTAATTGCAGGCTCCTTCATTTATGCGTGGAGGGTATTATTCAGTCGGTATGTTTAACTTTTTTATTTATAAAAAAAAAGTACTTTTTTATTTAGAAAAGGTTTTTTTTTATTTAGAAAAAGGAAAATAATTATTTATTGTGATTTTTAATATGTTTGGGTAAAAAAAACTTATTAATAACATTTATTATGAATTATTTGTGTGGACTCTACTTTGGTAGCAAAGGAGGTGATGAGGTGGTTGAGATGTTGATTGAGGTTGAGGTTGTGAAGAAAGTTGTATGATAGGAGTTGACAGTGTAGAACATGAAAGTTTTGATGAACCAAATCTGTGACCAGAGTTTGATGCTTTCCTGCCTTGATTGAAGTTTAGTTCTAGGGTGTTTAGAATTTGTATAAAGTTCATTCTTAATCCTATGCACAAGTTGAATCAATCTGTTTTAAAAGAGAAAAATGTTTTTCTAAGCAAAGAAAAAAATAACCGGTTGATTTCACGATTTAGTCGGTTGTATTATACTTAGCTTGTTGAAGGTTTTCAAAACTGTTTTTTGACTTGGTTGGCTAAACCAATTCAACCAGTTAAAACGACATTTCAACCGGTTAATTGTCACATTTCTTTAACAACTTTTCAAAACCTGTTAAATCTGTTTTCAGTTGATTTAAAACTGTTTTGACTCATGATTAACTGCCTAAAACAACTAGATTTAAGAGCTATAAATATGGTTTCTCTCTGTATTAAAAAGCACACAAAAAGTAAGATTGAAAACGTTTTTTATAAGAGATTTGATTCAAAGTTTTGCAAGATTGCCTAAAGGTTGTGCATTGGTTCAAGAACAGATCTTAGGAGCTTTATGATTACTGAAATACCAGGTGTAATCTGTTCCTTTTTTATTCTTGTAATTTTTTCTTTTCTATACTTGTAAGCTTGTAAACCTGTAAGGTCAGAGGTTGATCTGACTGTGGTTCTTGTGTGATTGATTGCTAGTGGAATACCCAGTGGTTTTCTGGAGACTGGATGTAGCTCAGAGGTTGAGTGAACCAGTATAAATTGATTGTGTAATCTCTCTCTCTCTCTCTCTCTCTCTCTCTCTCTCTCTCTCTCTCTCTCTCTCTCTTTTTC
>Ga0123342_1009719_pt1 | contig 11347 bp, 7 predicted proteins | sample Turbeawhitnodule_FD_89960 | JGI IMG/M metagenome (GOLD analysis project Ga0123342, IMG submission 89960) | Root nodule microbial communities of legume samples collected from Mexico - Turtle bean Mexico white nodule | ecosystem: Host-associated > Plants > Roots > Nodule | place: Mexico: Nepantla... | reverse complement strand
TTTTATTTTTATATATATATATATATATATATATATATATATATATATATATATATATATATATATATATATATATATATATATATATATATATATATAGTCTTGCAAGGAAGGTAAAAAGTTATTGGCTTGGGTTGGTGGTCAATGTACACACATACTACGACATAATCAGTTGAATAAAACTAGGGTTTCCATAAACAAAACCAAACAAAGTCTTACCAATCTTCTTCTATCACTTGTATTTTTGTAACATAAAACTAGATAGTGATTTTAACTAAAATATATATGTATTAGGTATATGATTATGATAATCAAAGTTTTTAGTGTAAATATGAGTTTCTTTGTTACGAACTAGCATATTAAAATAATAAAAAATAATATTTAAATTAGGTAAGATGATTATGAATAATAAAACTCTTTTATTACATTTAATATAATTGTATATTTTCAATTTGAGATTTTTCATTAGTTAAACACCAAACAAGTTGAAGCTTGTTAGTCTATGATGGTAACGGCATACATTCTATATTCTCACCAATTAAAATGACATGACAAGTTTTGGCCTTGACTTTTCTTTTATCTCTTCGGTATATAAAAAGAAAAATATACTTTGACAACTTGCTTTTTTTTTTCAAACAACTATCTAACAGCTCCTTTTAATAATAAAAAATTATATTTACGTAATAACATTAAATATAAATAATAATAATATATTTAGTGTTAGAACATTTATTTCGTGTTTTTCTATTAAAAATAATTTAATTATTAAAATAAAAAGCCTATACATAAACTAGTTATATTTTATTAATTTTTCATTATAATAACTAATAAAATTAATTATTTTATTATGAGGATAAATTCAGTAGAATAATATAAGCACAAAAGAACTGTTACAGAGCATAATCTTCATTAATTATGTTTATAAGGATAGAAAAGATAGAAAAAACGTGTAGACTGGTAACAATTACCAAATACATCTTTTTTATATATTTATAAATAATAAAGGTGACTCAAATTATATGTGGTGATCCATGTATATTATTCCACCAACTTCTTGCATATGTTGTTTTACAAGAATCCATTAGTAATGATAATAGTCCTATTATAGACACTCTTTGTTCAGTCAAAGCATTTTCTAATGCATTAACTTTAGCTTGGAGGATGGTAGAGTTCCAATAAGGACGAATTTAGTAAGAAGAGGAGGTATTGCTTTTTCTTTCACAGTTTGCTCATTCTGTAAGGAAACAGAGCAAACGTTCCAACACTCTTTTTTTGGATTGCAAAATTGCTTGAGGTCTAGTCCACACGTTAGAAATGGGTTATAATGTAATATATGTTAAATTTGGATTCCAATATTAGGAGTATATTACTCTCTCATATTCTCTATAAACACATTAAAGTATTCTATTGGTCAGTATCGATAAATGATTGATCGTGTTAGAACATGTTAATGAACCAATTACGTAACTCTCTTTGTCTTAGTCTAGAGCACTCTGACTTTTCATTCTATAAATACACCAATGTATCAATGCACTCAATAATAAGAAATATACTGTTCTACCTTTTTATCTTTGCACCTTACCTTTTTTTCTCCCTTCTCTCATCACCTTTACATGGTATCAAGAGTTGGTGAATTTTTTTTTTCATCATGGCAACGTCCCCTTCCTCTGTCTCAGCCACGTCTTCCTCTTCTTCTTCATCTTCCCATTCCTCCCCATCGCTTCACACCTTCTCCACTCCTCTCACACTAAAACTTAATGATGAAAATTTTCTTGTTTGGCACCAACAGATTCTTGCTCAGGTTGAAGGGCTTGATATTCTCCATTTCTTGACTTCCTCTTCTACACCGCCCAAGCATCTCACCCCTGATTCAGGTTCTGCTAATCCTACCTATCTTCTGCACAAACAACAAGACCATCTCCTTGTTGCCTGACTACTTGCGTCTATGTCCACCTCCATGTTAACTCCAATGGTTGGTCTCTGCACTACGCATCTTATCTGGGATAAATTCACTGTCTATTATGCTTCGCATACACGTGCCAAGGTTCGTCAACTGAAACTTCAACTTAAAACTCAGAAACGTGAATGTATTGTTTCCACGTATCTCCTTGCTCTTAAGCGTGTGGTTGATTCTCTTGTTGTTATTGGCTCTCCAATCTCCGCTGAAGACCATATAGATGCAATTCTTGATGGTCTCCCTGAAGAATATGACAGTTTCATCACGTCTATCACCTCACGACTTGATCCTTACACGGTTCAAGATATTGAATCTTTGCTTTTGGCTCAAGAAGATCGCTTTGATAAACACAAATTTCTTGATTCATCTCCTGCTCAAGTGCATTTCTCTTCCACCGATTGGGTACCCTCGTCGTCTTCTAAATCTTCTTCGCGAGGAGGCCGTTCTTCCTCTCGTGCGCCGTTTCACCAAAAGCGTCAAAATTACTCTTGTCCCCCTCACCCTAATTCTTGGAGATCTACTGCTCCTTCTTCATCTTCTCAACCACGGGTTCAGTGTCAGCTATGTTTCAAGTTTGGCCACACAACTTTAACATGCTGGACCCGGTCTGACGCTATTTCTTCTTCACCCATAATTGCTAATACATCTTCTTTTCAGCAACCTCTTCATGATCCTGAACCATCTATTCTGGGTACTCCTTCCATAGTGAGTGATCCTCTCTGGTACCAAGATACAGGAGCTACTCATCATATCACCAATGATCATGTTGTTTTCAACAAGAAACAGATCTATAATGGTTCTGAGAATGTTCAACTTGGTAATGGTTCAAGTATGTCTATTCATAGTGTTGGCTATGCTTCTCTACGTAATTCTTCTTCTGATAATCTCTTTACTCTTCATAATCTTCTACATGTACCATCTATTAACAAGAACCTTCTCAGTGTTTCTTAATTTGCACGTGATAATGAAGTCTTTTTTGAATTTTTTCCTAACCATTGTTGTGTTAAAAATCAGGTTACCAAGCAGATTATTCTTCAAGGAAGAATTCATGAGGGTCTTTACATGTTTCCCACTTTACACAAACCTTTACTTTCCTCTGTTAATGATACTTCCTATAATTTTACTGTGCATAGTTATGATCTTTGGCATAAACGTCTTGCTCATGCTTCATCCAAAACAATAAAACTTGTTATGCGTTCCAACAATATTTCATGTAATATTGATGCTTCTTTTTGTGACTCTTGTGCACGAGCCAAAGCTCATCAACTTCCTTTTATTTCGTCCCATACTACTTATACTGCTCCTTTACAACTTGTGTTTGTTGATATTTGGGGCCCCTCATGTTGCCTCCACTAATGGTTCTCTATACTATGTTGCATTTGTTCATGCTTTTTCTAAATACACATGGGTTTATCTTATTTCACACAAATCTCAAGCTACTTTTGTTTTTCTAAAATTTAAAGCTCTTGCTAAAAACCAAACTGGTTTTTCTTTAAAAACTCTTCAAATTGACAATGCTAAGGAATTTATATCGTTAACCAAACTCTTAAACACATATGTCATCACTCATAGTCTCACATGTCCTCAGACCCATCAACAAGGTATCAATTAAAGTGTGGAATATGTGCTTTAGATGGTTAGGGATTAGCTCAGTAAACCATAATGATTTGATTCATCACTTTGAACAATTCTCTTGTATTTGTTTTAATCAAGAAGGTAACAGCTTATGGAAAATCCTCTGGGTCTCAGTGGTGTGGTGCATCTGGAAGTTTAGAAACAAGGCTATTTTTAACCAAGCAAAAATAGATGATGAGGAAATTTTTACTATGGCACAAATCCAATCATGGGTATGGATGAAACATAAAGTAAGAAAAGTGAAGTTCTCTTTCTCGGATTGGATGTTATCCCCTTTAACATGCATTAATATGGTCACAAAATAAATGAAGAAAAATATAATCAATGTTCTCAATATAATTTGTATGGTGTTGTTGGTTCTGCAGTACTAAATTGTCATCTGAATTATTCCTTAACTAATGTTAGGGGTATATAGTGTATCTTGATTTAGCTGGAAAAGTGTGAAAGGTAGTATTTCTTGTTGCAGGTAAAACAATAGAAGACTATAGGCCAACAGAGGGTTTTACACGATTGATTATGAGGCTGGCAGGGGGTGCTTTAAGGATGATGGCATTGTTAAGTTTATGAAATCCATCTGGTTCTGCTGCTTTTCAGGTTATTGCAGGGAGTTTATGGTCCTACACAACTATGCATTCACGTTTATTTGCTCTATGAGATGCATGATTTGAAGAAGATAGTCTTAAATCTGGATACACAGAAGCAGTTAGATCACGTTTTTTCCGAATGAAATGGAGAAGACAGCAAGGAAAAGCAGATGTTTCTCATCTGATTGTTAGTTCGCCCACGAACCTGCAACAAGACCAGTTTCTCTAGGACCAATTAAGGTGCCTATGAAGCTGTTATTTTTTATGTGTGGCAGCAAACTAATGGTTGTTTGGGGGTCCTTTGAGTGAAGTTTAAGATTCACTTTAATATCATTAAGAGACCATGTTGGAGACAAGGTGGAGAAGATGAGCACAAATGGAGGTTGCCACTTCATAAGAGATTATCTGATCTCAAGTATGAGTGCCACTTCATAATATTGTTTAGGTGCTAGATCTAGTGGAGTGAGTTCTCTTGGTATGGGTATTACTGCATAGCAATTCGGAAGGGTTAGGTGCTTAAAAGTGCCAAGGTGAAGACTTTGATGGTGATGAAAACGATGTTGTAGTGTGTTGTTTGGCTTTTTAATTACAGGATGGGTATAGGTTTTTTGTGTTGAAGATGATGCAGATTTTTCTATTTAGCTTCGGGTTTGTAATGTTGCAGTTTAAGCCATAGAATGGTTGTTTTGTTCTAAGCCATACGGGGAATAACCTTGTGTTTATGTATATGGGTTGGGATACTCCTGAAGTATCCCTGTTAATTTAATTTATTCATTGCTGAAAAAAAAAAAACTGATCAGCAGAACAGTTCGGTTGAACGTAAACATCGTCACATAGTTGATATCGGCTTAGCTCTTCTTGCTACTGCCTCTCTACCTCTACGTTTCTGGGGTGAAGCTTTTTCTTGCCTGAACCTTCAACGTACAAACAAGCATTGACTCAACCTCATTGGCTTCACGCGATGAAAGCTGAATATGATGCTCTTATGCAAAACAATACCTAAACCCTAACTACTCTTCCTCCAACTGCTAATGTTGTTGGGTGCAAATGGGTGTTCAAAAAGAAGTATAATGTTGATGGCTCTCTACAACGATACAAGGCACGCTTGGTAGCAAAAGGTTTTCATCAACGCGAAGGCCATGATTTTACATATATGTTTAGTCTTGTTATTAAACCCACTACTATTCGCTTAGTTCTCACCATTGCGTTATCTTCCTCTTGGCCAATCCATCAGATTGATATCAACAACGCTTGTCTTCATGGTGACCTTGATTTTCCTGTCTACATGCACCAACCTCTAGGATTTTCTAGCACTAATTCATCTCTTGTCTGTTGTCTCAATAAAGCCATCTATGGTCTCAAGCAAGCTCCTCGATCTTGGTTTCAAAAACTCTCCACCACATTTGTCCGCATGGGTTTTTCATCCTCCAAAAGTGATATCTCTTTGTTTACCCGCTTCACACCTACTGACACAATTTTTGTATTGGTCTATGTTGATGATATTCTCAGCACTGGTAGCTTCAAACCTCTGGTGCAGGATTTCATCCACAACCTCAACACTACTTTTGGGTTAAAGGACCTTGGTCCACTCCATTACTTTCTCGGAATTGAAGTTACATGGCTCCCTGATAACACTCTTCATCTTTCGCAGTAGAAATATATTCACGATCTTCTTCGATGTGTCCACATGCTCTACTCCAAACCTCAACCTACACCCATGGTCTCCTCTCTTCGTCTCGTTGCTGATGCTTCTATCGTGGTTGCAGATCCTAGTCTCTACCACTCGGTTGTTGGCGCTCTTCCATATAATACACTTACTCGCCCTGGACTCTCCTTCTCTGTCAACAGAGTTTGCTAATTCATGCACAACCTACAACTCCCACACTGGACTGCGGTTAAACGTATTCTTCGGTATCTTGCAGGCACTACAACTCAAGGTCTACGTCTGTATCTTTCTCCAAACTACTCGGTTGTAGCATTCAGCGACTCAGATTGGGCCACTTATCTTGATGACCGCAAATCTGTCTCAGGGTATGGCATCTATGTTGGTAATAACTTTATTTCCTAGTCCTCGAAGAAACAGAAGGTTGTCTCCCGCAGTAGCACTGAGGTCGAATACAAAAGTGTTATAGCTGCTCTTGCAGATATTGTTTGGATCAAGTCTCTAATGGCTGAACTCCGTCTTCCCACTTCTACATCGCGCCTTTATGTTGATCAAGAGTGATCAAGTGCTTTGAAGAATCCAAATCCAAGATGTTTGATGAAAGGTTGGTGTTGCTGCTGTGTTTGGGTGTGATCCACTCCCTTGTTGAATCTAAAACTAATGTGAATTAAAACCTTTTTGAAATTAAGTGTTTTTCCATCTAAGCGAAAAACAACTTATTGCTTTGTCGAATCAACCGGTTGTTTTACTCTTAGGAGTTTTGGAAAAGGTTGAAAGTTGTTTCACTTGGTTGACTTAACTGTTAAACCAAATCAGTCGGTTGTTTCGTGGTTTCAACCGATTGATTCTTTGAAAATCCTAACAGAATTCAGTTTTGAATGGTGAATTTGTTTTAAATGGTTTCTAACTGAATACACTCCTTCATTAAATGCTTTGACCAATCTTTGGAAAATATAAATGGTTTGTTTATGTTTTCAAACAAGGTAAGAAAACAGTTTAGAGAAATTCAGTTTGACAGATTTGTTTTTGAGATTTCAAGATTCACATCAAGCTTTGGATTTTCAAGTGAGAGTGGAATAGGATTGCAATTGTATTCAATTCAGATTGTACTGTGATCAGGTGTAATCCTTTCTAAACCTACTGTATTTCTGGTGTTGTGTGTTCTTGAGGTGTTCAAGATCAATACTCTTGGTGTGGTTTGCCAAAGGTAGTGTGTTTCTTGAGGGATTCAAGGTCACTACTTTGGTGTGTGGTGTTTAGTAATTTGGTTTGATTACACAGTGGTTTACCCAGTGGTTTCTGGGGACGGGATGTAGCTCTTGGCTTAAGAGTGAACCAGTATAAACTGTTTGTGTGATTCTCTCTTACCCTGAACTCCTTTAAATTCTATTTTTTAGTTGTTTAAGTTTAACTGGTATAAACAACCGATTGATTCGAAGAAACAATCGATTGTTTTTTTGTGCTTTGCTTTAAAAAAAGTTTATGTTCTTAGCTAACTTGATTCCTCTTTTGGATTTCTACACAGAATTTCATTGAACCTCCAAAATTTTTCATAAATTTCTTATAAACAATTCACCCCCTCCCCCCCTCTTGTTTAAGGTCATATATTCTGACATTATGGGAGCTGTTCAGCTTGCACTTCAAACGTAAACTTAAGGTTCTTGATCTACCCACCCTAAGTTTAAGGGGGTTGTTAATGAACCCATTACGTAACTCTTTTTGTCTCAGTCTAGAGCATTATGGCTTTTCATTCTATAAATACACCAATGTATCCATGCACTCAATAATAAGAAATATATTGTTCTACCTTTTATCTCTACACCTTACCTTTTTCTCTCCCTTCTCTCATCACATTTACAGAACACATTTAAAGTAGTAAATAGTAGTTAAAGTACTTGTAGAGACTCTCCGAGAATCAGGATCACATCCCATTAAATTTGAATAATGTTTTGGAAAATCAGAAACCTTCCTATAAATAAATTACCACTGATATTTGATAGATTCGATCAATCACAACAAAGAGTCCATGACCAAACATTATAAATAAACTCTGCGAAAAGAAGTAAAATATATTTTTAATCAGTATTGAGTACTTACTTGATCGTTAGAGTACCTTTTTCAGGTCAACCCCGACCGAATATCATGGAATTAAGAAAAAAGTCTTAGAGTATTGAAAAAAAAAAGAGTAACTGAACGACCGACACCTCAACAATTATACAATCAATTTCAAGTGTTATTTAAACATACTATCTAGTTTCACTTTCTTTATATAAATACAATTTAATTTAACTTTTTGATTAAAAAAAATTCCACCAACTCCTTTCTAATGACTATTTATATTAATAATTTGATTGGTAGGTATCAAAATTCATAGTTGGCATACAAAAACATTACAGCCATACATATTTCAACAACCGACCAAAAAAAATCGAATGCCTTTAAAATTTAACCTTCAATTTTTTAAAGGTAAAAATGACATGTATATTAAGAGAAACATCAACCTTTTTATAAAGAAGAGAAAAGTTTTGTTAATACTATAAATAATAAAAACTACATACATTTGATTTTTTTATAATAATATAATAATATTTTTAAATTAAAAATAAAACAAAAATAAATAAAATATTAATTTATTAAGATGTAAAGTCTAGCCTTTTACGATTAAGAGTGTTAATATATGGTCACCTTATAAAGAATTGGTGTCATCTCCTTACAAGTTCATGTATAGTCTAGTTTAATATATGATAAGAGGAGAAAAGACAAAAGTGAAAAGTTTTATCTGTGTTATCCTTAACCATGTAATCAACATCATGGAGACAGGAGGATCAGAGAGTAACAGAAGAACAAGTTCAACATTTTATATTTCATATTTAACCTTAAATAATTTGAGATAAACTTTTTAAGGAATTTGATTCTTCTTTGGTTGTTGAAATACATGTGAATTGTTGTTTGTTTTTTTTTTTTGCCAACTGGGTTTGTGAGATATGTATACATTTAATTAATCTACAAGGATATTCTAGAACGAGTACATCCATTAGTAAAGGAGTTGGTAGAATTTTTATACAACTATTCTGCAGTGATGGAGCAGCACATAGAGTTTGGAACCTACCTTTGAAGAGAAGTCAAAGTAGATACACGTGCTCAAATGCTGTAACTTTTTCCACATGTTGCTCATGGTATGTAGAAGTAAAATTCTTTTTCTCCAACCTATTTTTGAGAGTTAGTGCACATACATAAGATACAAAATAAAGAAGAAATTTATTAAGTTGGATACAAAAATACATTTGATCTGCTTAATTAACATTCTAAAACACAATTAATAAGGTGATATACAAGCAATTAAAATACTCAATTTTAAGTTTATTAAGGCATTATCGAGTTTAATCCTTATTGAAAACGATTTGTCTTCTGATTGAGCTAAATTAACATGAGAAAAAAATATAAAAAAGAACACATACACATTTGGAAGTGAGAAGACATAAATATGTTGAGGTGGTGTTTAATATCCAATCTTTTAGGAAATTGAAAGTAATTGTATTAATAAGTAAATTTTAAGCCTAACTCAATCTCATAAAATCGACTCATGTGATGAAATTTGCATTCCCTTATATCTTCATGCAGAGTGCGTGAGATAACATATTATGGGTAGTTCGATAACGGTCCGATAGCGGGTGACCTGATAAGCCCAACAAATACTTCGTTGGGATAGACTTTAAATGACTTTGATACCATATTAAGAAGTGGACTTTAAGCCTAACTCAACCCAAAAAACCAACTCATGGGTTGAGGTTTACACCCACTTATATATAATAAAATATTTTTATCTCTAGTCGATGTAGAATCTCTAACAAATAAGGATTTTGTTTTCTAATTTAGATTAGTAAAAAAAAAATTTTGGTGAGAATTTAAAGTATAAACTAAAATCTAGTTAACTAATTAAATATTAATTTATAAATTTTATTAATAATAAAAATAATATATTAACAATTTTTTAATCTTTTTAGTTCATATAGTAACTATTTAGTTTTTGTTTTTAAAATTAAATAATTTTTTTAGTGATTTATAGACTCTGATTATAAAAAAAATATGATTTTTAATACTTTAAAATTTATTGTAGGTATAACTTTTAAAATAATTGTTAGGAAAGTTAATAATATTTGTCAACTCTAATATATACTTGAATGATAGCATATGATCAAACTAGTTCAACAGTTCAACAGATAATAATGCAACTAACTTATAAATTTTTCTTAATACAATTGAACCACAAAAAACATCACTATTATTTTAATTGTAGAAAGTTAAATTACAAACCCAGGCTGCCCCAACAAATAAAAATGAGCCTACGGCAAGGTCACCCTCAAAAGTCTTAGACTTCACTTTTTTAAAAATTTCAAAATTTTTAAAACAAACTTATGCATACGTTTGTTTTAATATATTCAAAACGATCTTTTGAAATGTATTATAAAACTGAAATTTCAGTTGAACCTCCGACAACACATAGGTATGAAAAAAAAAAAAAAATTCTTTTGAAACTCTATGTCCATGCTTAAGTTTAGGATTAATGTATTATCCGATTATCTGGTGACAACATACAACAAGACGTCCCAAAATGAATTAAAGAATAAATGTTGATGATTGTATAATACATTATACTTTAAAGAATTACGTAAAACATTTTTTTTAATCCTTTATAGCATATTTTTAAAGTGCATAATTTCTTATGAGGTTGTTGGGTAGGAGTGACAACGCGGACTAACCCGTCTACATAGGTCTATTTCGTGTTTAGTTTGCAAAATGTGGGTTGGGTTGACCCATCCCGTGTAAGGGAGTGTGAACTTATTTGACTAACCCGTCCCGCATAGGAGGTAATCCGCGGGCCAGCCCGATAAGAATTTTTTTTTTTTTAATTATAATTTTTTTTTTTTCGTACTGCTGAAAAATTAAAATTTTATTTCTGTTTCACTTCATTCAATTAAGATAAAAAATATAAATTCAAGTATGAGGACGGGTAGAAGGCTTGATTAAACTTGATTAAAAATAATTACAAGTTTTGTTTTGTATCAATTTTTCCTGTATACATATGTAAATGTATAAGAATATTTATTCAAAGTTTTGCTCCACAATATTTTAATGAAAATGACTAAATTTTTAACTATCCTATTAAAATTTTTTTTTTAAAATTATTTTTTATTAACAAATTTTAAATATAAGACTTTACTTAAAATTAAACCAACCGTCACTTTTCATACTAACTCCATGACTCAACTAAAGGCCTGGTCCTGAGTATCTCTAAAGTCTCTTTTGCTTGTTTTTTTCTTTTTTTAACGGGTGTCTAAATCCTTTGATTTGTATGTATTCGACTAAACATAAGTGGATTTAGGTTCATATTTTTCGTGAAGGGAATGCGTGTGCTGATAAGTTGGCTAATTTAGGATTTATTCATAGAGAATCTTTTCATTGGTATAATAGACTCCCAGCTAGTCTGTTCTTAGAATTCTTTATGAA
>Ga0123342_1009718_pt1 | contig 11348 bp, 7 predicted proteins | sample Turbeawhitnodule_FD_89960 | JGI IMG/M metagenome (GOLD analysis project Ga0123342, IMG submission 89960) | Root nodule microbial communities of legume samples collected from Mexico - Turtle bean Mexico white nodule | ecosystem: Host-associated > Plants > Roots > Nodule | place: Mexico: Nepantla... | reverse complement strand
CAAGTCCCACATCGGTGGGTTCATTGTTTGGGAAGGAGGTTTGAGGGTTATAAATTAAACTCTTCTCCTTCACTGTTATATATCCCAATTTGTAATATCTTCTCTCATAAGAATAAAAGTGAGTTGTTTTTGCTGTGCTCGGAGATTAGGCTAAACAGGCCGAACTCCGTTAACAATTTTCGGGTGTGTTTTTTCCTCTTTATCTCTATTATTATTCCGCTTTATTTATTCAATATTATTTGTCGGGTAGCTCTGTTAGGATTTTGTTTTAGTGGGAAAATTACCCGTTTTTCCCAACATTAAGAGATTATTATAAATCCAAGAACAAAGTTTTTAACTCGTTAAAAACTTTTTCAATTTGTTTTTTATTTGATTTTAAAAAAAATAAAGTTTTTTCAATCTGTTATATTTTAAATCAATTGATTGAAAATACTTTTAAAATGTTTAGCATTTTCTAAAATATATTTTATATTTTTGAAAACCATGTTATAATATGTTACATATGAAATGTTTTCATTTGGAATACTTTCCATACGAGAAAAATTAGTTTGTATTCAGTTATATTATTTTTAGTAAAATCAATAGGTTACTTTAAGTTTTTCAACAGATTGATTTTACAAAACTACATCCTTTTAATAAATTTGCTTTTGTAGAAAGTCTATAGAAAGGTTCTGCAAAAATACAACTCATACACTTGCAACTTTTACATATGAGAAAGAGCTTTTTTGTGAATCAAGTTTTTGTGAGAAATTGATTTTTCAAAATCTTTGAAGTTTATTTGAGAAAAAATTCCATCATCTTGTTGAAACCAAAGATATTTCACTGTTGTGAAATTAAGAAATACAATTGTGTTTCTTGTTTCACGATTCAAGTTAATTCGTTTCATTATTTACTGTGTTGTATTTCTGTATTGAATTGTTAGCCAAGATAGGGTTTCTTGGTGGTTGGTTATGCTATAACAATGTGTTGCAATGTGTATTTTGGTTCGTGTAGTGTTCAAGAACAATTTGGTGTATTTTCTTGTAAAGAGTTGTGTTTTTAGTGAAAATCACCTTAGTGTGAGGTGAGACTGGATGTAGCTCTATATATGAGTGAACTAGTGTAAAATTCTTGGTGTTTTTCTATGTTCTTTATTCTTTTGTAAGAATTATTTGCATAATAATCTATTTTGATATAATCAATATGTTGTTTTTCAAAAACAATTTGTTGTTTTAATTTCTACCTACTTATATTATTTTTTGTAATAACTGAAGTTATTGGGATAATTGATATTGATTGTTATGTGGAATCTTGATATATTGTGTTGTAATCCGTATTAGTTATTGATTCACAAAATTGTTTGAAACATAAATGGTTTAATAAAATTGCATTGATATTAATACATTCAATTGTTTTATTAAAGCAGATTGTTTTTCTGAAATTTGTATATGTCATATTAACTGTAAAATTTGTTTTCTCTACAGTGCTAATTGTGCTTGTTTGTTTTGTGTCTTGAAACCGTTTTAAAATTACAATTAGATGTTTCTTGGTTTAACAGGTTTAAATTTCTCTAACAGTATTTCTTGATTACAAAATTAATATGTTAATTTGCAAAACAATTTATTGAAATTAATTTTGACAAATTGATTTTAAATTAATTAGTTTTAAAACTTTTAATTGTGAATCTTGAACATTCACATTGAATTTGAATTAAACAAATTGTTGCGAAAACCTTTTAAGTCAATTTACCTTTTTTCTTTGAACTTAGCTTCCTCCTATTTCAGTAGTTTAATCTTATACGCATGTCGTCTGATCATATAAACCCTTTATCACACAGATTGTACAATATTATATTGTCAGTTAAAATAAACATTTACGTTATACATAATATGATATTTGAACAAAAATATTCATCCTATAAATGATGCAGGATTATATTCTATAATTTGTTGTACTTAAGCGCCTAATCAATGAGTTTCAGAAAGAAACATTTTCACACAAAGACATAAAATAAATTTTAGAAACACCGATAAAATTCAAGTTGAAATTGAAAATTTACAAAGTAAAGTGAACCTTAGTATGATGTTGTGAAAAAACATTGCTAATTAAAGAGGATCTTTTAAACTTTCCCTTGTGTATTTGAAAATGGAGGTTATCAAAATCCTCGTCATTGACTTCATCAAAACTCAAATTCTTGTACTAATTGAAACAAATTATAGGTATTGAACTATTTTTAGTAGGTTCGATTTTGAACAACTTATTTCTAACCGTTAATATTGCCAATAATCACCTTCCCTTGCTTGATAATTGTGTTTTACCTACTAGGTTCGCATGATGGCTAATTAATTTATTCATTGTTCTCACTAGCATGTGGATGGTCTTTGACCTCCTCTAGATTATAAATTACTATAAAACTGTTATCTGAAATAATTTTTAGACTAACTATAGTTGTTAAACAAACTCTTATGTAGACTAACAACATACTTTTTCTCTACATCATAAACCTTAACCTATAAACTCTCAACATTTGAATATTCTTTATTTCTAATATATTTCCGTACTGAATTTATAATATTTATTATAAATGAAAACGAATCAGTGAATGTGAAAAAGATAAGAATATATTGGTCATATTTTTTCATCTTTAACACTAGCATGAGAAGAAAAAATAAATAAAAAAGAGCAAGTCTTCTTTTATAGTAAAAGGACATTTTATATAATTTTTATTACGAATATTTATGTTATATTATATACAAACATTTATTTTATATAAATGTTATATGCTGCCGAAAAAGAAAGCATATTTCCCCTTATTATTTGTTCCTCACGGAATGTTTGGTGACCAATGCAAATCTTCTCCACAAATTGGAGTCAAAACTGAAAGATATAATAATAACATTTATGTTTTTCTTTTACATCATCAACATTTGTGCTTAAGAAATTAATCAAATCAAATCAAATCCACGGTTTCTTCAATAGGATTTAGTGTAGCTATTAAGTAATAATGAATGTATATAGAGTAACACCAATTTATTAATTTTTTAAAATGGTTTTTAGGTTTACATTAAAAAGTAAATTTAATTTTAAATTTATATATAAAAAATAATTCAAATTTATAGAAAAAGTTAGTTCAGTTTTTAGAAATATTCAGCAAAAAATTTATCCAAACCAATAAAAGAAAAATAGCTTATTAACACTCCCCCATCCACAATTTGTATGTGTGTGGATCATGTTTGGTTAGAACAAAGGATACAGAAACATCAACATACAATTTAGAGTAAATCCATCATCCACATCGATAGTTGTTTGAAACTATGGAAGTAAAACATCATTGATGCTGAGATCAATTTATTTGTAGATATCTATCAACAAATTATAAGAGTTGATGCAGCAATACAATTAAGTATCCCAATCATTGGTTCAATCGCATCTACACCACAAACATGCTACCTAAATAGAACAAAGAAATGCTGTCACAATATCTAGTAACTTTTACTAGGTCATTCACTCAACCACGTTTGACACATAAGTGACTAAGGAATTCAATTTTTGATATTACAAATTGGAGAAAATTAAGGACAGCCAAAAAAAAAAACAAAGAAAAGAAATATTTTACACTGAATCTACCACTTCAACCTGCTGCTTGGCCAGGTATCTTTCTCTTCTTTCTTTCTACACAAAAAGCAATGACAATGAATGAGATAAAATGAAATGAGAGCATGAAATTCCAACACAAATTGACCAAAATGAGAAAAAAAAACATAATTCACATGTCTGACCCATTCATCTATAACAAGTCCTTCACCAGCTACTCGAGGACCTGTCTCCTCTGGGGGCTTCTTTCTTGCTTCCAATGCAGCCTCTGCCTCAGCTAACTGCCGTTTAAGCTTATCCAAAGCCTACCATGTTTCAAAATTGGAGAAAATAATTAGTACTAAAAGACTAAAAGTTCATTTCATTTCACAAACAGTATAAAAATATGAGGTGTTTTTCCCTTTGGCTTTAGTGATTGATTACTTATTTTTTCTAATTATTAGTCTTACAGGGCTAGGGTGTTCAGGGTCCAGAAAAATGACTCGCAAAATTTGCTCCACTGCAACATGATCCCTTTGCTCATCAAACTGCATGAAGGATTACATGATAAAACTGTGATAAGTACTTAAAAGCATTATGGATAACGCATGGAGAGTGATGCAAGAGGGACAATAATTCATTACCAGTTCTGGTACATAGTCCATTTCGCCTTTCACTTTTAAGCTCATGATTTTGAACTTAACCCTGCTTTTCTGATCAATTGGTTTCTCATTGTTCTCTGGTGGCTCCACAAACTTAAACACTGCCAAATACAGCACAAAATTGTAAGGGAATTCCCCAACTTGCAAGCATTTTTACCTACTTTTTTTGCTTAACACTAGTTTAGAAGGATAAATTACCAGTTGCAATTATACTTTCACCGGGTGCAAGTATACCACCCGGAGGGCGCATATAACAACTCTTGGGTGCAGTTGTTTGAAACTAAGACAAAAGAAAACACTATTAGTAGTAATTTAACAGAGGGTGAATAGAGCAAGCGAAGGATGATATAAACATAGTTATTTCACCAAACTCAATAAACAGCAATAGAAGTGCTTAGACTACAGAATATGCAATGATACCAAATATGAAGACAACCATGCTCGCCAAGATTTATTTACCGTGTGCTTGGATAGAAATTTTACAATTTTTTAGAAAATTCAAATAGAATTTGAATTGTTTTCATTTCAAATTACTTCATTTTCTAAATGATTTCTTTGGATAAAACAATTCAAATTTATTAACCTTTAACTTTCTTTTTTAAACCAAATTTCTACTGATATCTTTTAAGTGCTATTTTTTTAACATCGTTGGTCGTTGTTTTTACTAACTTCTCGATCTATTCGGTTGAAAAATTGCCATGGTTGAGAGAATCCTAGTTAAGAGTAAATGAAAGTTTTACTAGTCGACAATTGAAAAAAAAATCAGATAACTACAAAAGACATCAACTAAAAAAATCTAGATGTCATCTGCCAAAAATAGTTCTACGACATTGATGGAAAAACCCTGATTCACATTAACCTATAAAAACTCTGACTAACATTGACAAACAAATGATCCCAACAATATTAACCAAAAAGATACCACTTTCAACATCGATTGAAAAACCATGGTTGATGACATTAGCCAAACAATTAATCCGATCAATGTTAATCGAGAAAACCTGACTAATATTGATCAAGAAATAATCTCGACCTATGTTGGTCAAAGAACAGATCTTATCGACTTTGTCCAGAAAAACAACGTAAGTAACATTAACCGAAAATCATGTTTAGCATCTGATGTTGACAAAAAAGTTCTGACTAATGTTGGTTAAGAAATAAGATTGATCTACATCTACAAAAGAATAACCCCAACAATGTTGATAGAAAAAGAAACCACATTGACTTCCGTTTGGAAGAACGCTTCGCCAATATCAATCAAAAAGGATGTCGAGCAGATGATACCTTGACATTGACCGAGCCACCCACGGTATCAACCGAGTCCACGATACTTCAGCTGAGGTGAGCCGTGGAGAGAGGACGATAAGAAGAGACAAATGTGAGAGAGGAGAGAATGTGTATGAAAATTTTCAAATTCTTTCTTTATAGCTGGATTTTGAAATTCTAATTTTAGGTAATCATATTACTCAGAATTTTCATTTCCTTGAAAATTTCATACCAAAACAACATATTTTGTAAAAAAATCATTTCAAAATTTCTCTAAACATGAATTATCCTCTAAATATTCTCCATCCAAATACGCTATTAGAGTTTGAATCTGTTTTTAACTTTCAATGAAAACCCTCAATTTTGAAGAACTGTTCTAGTTTCCCTAAAGAAAAATTTCTCCAGTCTTGCCACAGTTGGAGAAGCAGTCTAGCTACTAAGACACTTTGCTGTTAGAAAGTTGAAACACAGCTAAATGTTTCCCGAGAATGTCAATACACACTCGCAATTAGTGTCGGCAACATTCCAAATTTCCAACACGACCAAACTAAGCACGATTTGTGTCCAATTTTATCTTATGCGTAACAAGACAAAACTATTTGTGAAATACCACTTTCTGAATCCAACAGCACAAAAATAAAACAACAATAGCCATATGCAGCGCACCTTGAAAGCTACATGAGACTTGCAAGTGTTTTTAATGGTGATGGCGCTCCTAACTTGCTTACCAGGTTCATCTTCAAAACAAAGTCACACATCATATCAGACAAGAGACAAAACTAACATCCAGTGCAGACTCCACCCCACATCCATTTTCTTACCTATTACAACAAAACATACACAAAAAGATAATGTTGAACTATTCACCTTGTCCTTATACTTTTATCCTCGTTTTAGTCTCTATAGGATAAAACTATTCGTTTTAGTCTCCTTATCACTTTCAGAAAGTTTTTGCAAGGGTTTTACATTGTCAGAAATTCTTCTCTGGTCTTAACACTAGAGATTAAAACTTGCCAAAACTTACAGATTTATTGGAAAAGGACTAAAACTTAAATCTAAGATAATTATAAGGACTAAAACTTAAAATGAAGACAATTATAAGGACCAAATGAATAATTTAACCAAAACTAAACACAAATGGGCACGTTAGTCATGAACAATCCACTCACAAGAAATCAGATGCCACACATTGAATTGGTTAATGTAAGAAACATAACTGATGCAAAAATAAAGTTAAAAGATTAATAATGAGAGGCATACAAGGAAAGTAGAGCTTGCTGGGAGGATCAAGACGTAGCCTTCTCCTTGTGGGAAGCAAAGACTTAGCCACAGAAGAAACAGTGGTGGAAGGTTGATGAGTGGATCTATCAAGAGACTGAAGAATCTGGCTCTGATGGTGAACACTGTTATGCATAGAGGAAGTTGAAGAAGAAGATGAAGAAGGATGAGTTGTTTGCCAAAATGGCATACTACAAAAGCTCCAAACTTTCCCATCAGAACCCGTTTTGTCACTCTCCACCGCCATTATTGGCCGGGAAATGGAACTTCCGGCAAGTGGGCTGCTGAATTGGTGGCAAAGTTTGAAGCTTTAGTTTTGTTTGTTTTGTAGGAGAAGATGGATTTTGGCACTAGTATTGTATCAGATCAGATACCCTTATTGGGTTGTCTTTGCTTATGAAAGCTCTCTAACGTAGTTTGCCTCAGGAAAACGAGAATAGAACGTGACCTTTCGTTGTTTGTGACTTGCAACTTTTTCATGTTTTGTCCAAAATGGTGGTTCTTGGTACCTTTATGATTGAGGTAATTTGGCAACACAGGGATATTGGGAAATTTTTTTATAATTATAAAAGTAACAACGATTTCTTTGGAGTTTAATTAGAATCAACTGCTTGTATAATCAATGAGGTAAAGTTTAACAGAAAAGTTAGTTTCCATAACTAACCAATTAAAGTCTGGTTTTTTTTATAGAGTGGTCATGTTTAATATTCAATAACAACAAACTTTTTCTTACAAGTTTTTAAATACAAAAATAAGATTTTTTTCATAAATCAAAAATTATTTTTTATACAAGTTAATATATAGAAATTCTCTTAAATATTTTATATAAATTTTATTTTTTTTAAATATATAATTAATTTTAGTTTACTTTTTTTTAATTTTTTAGAATCTTTATGAATTTTTTCCATCTAATGTATATATAAATTAGAATAACGAGAGTACTTTTAATTATTTTTTTTAAAGAATTTTTACAAATTTTTATATGATTTTTTAAAAAAATTTGTGGTCACTTAAATTATTTTTAAATAAATTCTAATATTTTTAGAATATCAGTAATTGAAAATTGAAAATAATCTTACATAATAATGTATATTATTATATGTTCAAAAGCAATTATTTGTCACAACGATGATATAGTTTATATATATTAAAAAAAATATTGTTTTCAGATATTAATGATATAAAATAAGTATTTATCATGTATGTCACAAAATAAATATTGCATACATAGATTACAAATATTTATCATGTACGAAGGAACAAAGATGATGTCATTCAATTACGCATTGTTGAGTATGTAATTATATAAAAGTCATACTTGAAAGAATTTCATAAAAATAATAATTCAATATTTAAATTATATATTTTATCTTTTAAAAACAAATAACTTATATAATAATAATAATAATAATAATAATAATAATAAATAACTTCTATATGTATTCATATAATCACATGATATATGCATTTATTTTATTTAATCAATACTTTTAAATGATTATATTAAAAAATTGATGAATATTTAAATTCCTTAACATTAAATACAACGACTATTTAAAAACTTATTATTGCAACAACAAATTTTTAATTAAATTAAAATTGAAATATATTATTATTGAATTTTCATTTTTATCAGAAACATATTTTTTAAAATATTTGACAATTTATATTTTTAATATTGACATGTATTGTATTAAAAAAAATGTAGAATATAAGAGTGTTTGGTAGATATAATAATTAGTGTGGAAAGGGAAATAAAGCATGGGAATATGGAATTTAGTAAATGCCATCTAATCTCCTATATCTGAATATCCGAATTTTGGGTATAGCATATCATCTCACTTTCCATGATTTGGCTAAATTCTTTACAAAAGAAAATGTTTTCATATTTCCCATTTCATTTTCATTCTTATACACTTCTTTAAGAACTCGGATTTGAGTGATGTGAGTTTTCTGTATTTTATATATGCCTTTGAGGTCCAACTGTGTGTGGGTTCCTGGCCTTTACAGTTGGTTTCATTCTACTCTCTATGCAATCATTTGCACCTTCTTTTTCAGATTTCACACAAGATTTCCCATCCCACCTTTTATTTTCTCAACTTTTTAATTACTAAATTTTCCAAAACAAATTATTATAAAATTAATTAATATTAAGACTTTAACTATAATTCAATCTTATAAAACTATGAATATCTTATCTCAACTATTCTTAATGTCAATTTGAAAAAAAAATAAGTAGGTATAATAACCTTCTTTTATGGAACGGTTCGTTGATTACATAAAATGGTACCTTAAATTGTGATTATGAAACTGAGTGAGAAAATATTTAAGAAAAGAATTATTACTTGAGAATCTTTGTTTTGCTATTTTATTCTGCATTACTCAAATTGATCTGTAACTGTCCACAAAATGATTCAACTATTGCACCAACAAAGTTGCATCCATTTTGTTGTTTGTAAGATGGAAAAGGTTGGTAGTTTTATGGTTTGGAGGCTTTTAGCTAAAAGCAATTTAGATAAGAACAAAACCAAAATGAGTGTCGATAATGGAGTTGGCTTGAAATGTAAACCACAAAAGGTGAAGAAATATGGGGAAAATAGAAAAAGCATTGGATATATGCTTTTGCCAAATTCACATCTCATTCTTCTTCTTTTCTTATCCCTGGATTTGATCGAATCACACTGTGGTTGAAAAGAATAGTTGGATAGAGGAAGGGATTAGAAAGTATTTGAAAATGGCATGATAAGCTATGATGTTAGAGCATTACAAGTTGGTGGTGTCATTAAGAATGACAACACGAAAAAACAAACTGGTCCTCCCATGTGGCCCTCTTGCACAATGGCATCTTTATCTCTTTTCTTCTGCATATAAAATTCATTATGAACTGCTAATTATTTCAACCTCTGCCAATTATCTGCCAGGGAATAATCCAACAGTTCTTGCAATCAAAAGTTACTTTTTCTCTCCTAGATATCACTATGTTGGGAACATTTTTACCCAAGAAACTATTATATTTTAACTTTGTGCGATTTTTTTATTTCTCTTTTTAAATTTGAAAACTTGTAAAACAAATTGACACAGTACAACTTGATGAGTGCTTGACTTCTGAGGAGTTCATAAACATGGCACGTATATAATTACAATTAAAATTTGAAGCTGAATTTTTTTTTTTCAATTTCTATTTCTCAGTTACTAGATTGATGATATTAAACAGTGACACTGTGTGACATAATGAAGCAGATGCTTCAAAGCTTGGACCCTACCATCTCAGGGAATCTTTTTGCAAGGGCCACATCTGATACTGGGCTTGGCTAATTGCCAATCTACTATGACTCTGCTTCATGTTTCCAAAGGAAGTTTTGTTTTTTTGTTAAGAAAAATTAGGTAAGAGGAAGGTACTATCCTTACAAGGTTAGGAAAAAACAATCTTTAACCACTTTGAATTTGCATATTAAAAAAACTAAGAATCAAACCCTGTTCATAATTATTAGGAGCCAAAAAAATTGCATATATATGCTATAAATGTGAGGATGTAATGTTGTTATGTTTGTTTTACTGATATCTACTATACTAGTAAGAATTGGATTGTTATTCTTAGAAGGTATTCTGTTTATGTTTTTTATTTTATTATAAGGTGAGATCTGTTAATGTGTAATGTGATCAAAACAATTGGCAAATTTGAGCTATCTGTTCTAACCAAAAAGCAGTGGTAGAGTTTTGTTTTAGATGTGAACAACCATGAGATAAATGAGAATGAGAAATTGTCAAATAGTAGATGGATAACAGATACAGGTGACTCTACCATATGATAGGCAATTTGAAGAATCTTTGTCAACAAAGAACAATACGTGATGTGAGATCTCGAGATGAAAAATGAGTAATGACAACCCAAGAAAAGAACAATGATTCTTGATGGGTAAAATAACCTTTTTGTACCAAAATTAAATTGCAACCTGACATTTGTATCACAAATTTATCACAAATGATAGATGAAACAAATTTTGTTCAATTTAATGATAAATTATGTGTAATACAAGAACACACATCAAGGATGTTAATTGAAGTGGATGAGTAGACATATATAACTAATGTGATTGAGATTGGGCAAATTGTCCACTTACTAAAAGATCTCTTTTCAGATTGGTTCATATTTCTTAGTAATTTACCTATTTCATGGAAGACTAAAAAGCAATACACAATTTCTTGATCATGTACTGATGAAGCAGAAAATCACTCCATGGCTAACACCATATTTATCCAAACTTATTGTTTCACTGTCAACCAATACAATTTTATTGTGATAGCCAAATAACTATTTTCCACCTTTCCATGAACAAATGATGCATATTGAGGTTGATTGTATCTTTATTTGTGATAAAGTTCTTGTAAAACTTGTTCCTCTACTTGGATATAGAGGATATAACTAATTCCAATCTGTTTACTACTAAAGCTAAATCACATATTCGTATTGTTGCATAATCAGGAGAATTATGTTATAATTAAGTGCAGATTCCATTTTATATTTATTAGGACAGATTTGTTAGTGATTTGATTTTATTTGATTTGTACAGCTTTAAACACTCATTATTT
>Ga0123342_1009716_pt1 | contig 11349 bp, 19 predicted proteins | sample Turbeawhitnodule_FD_89960 | JGI IMG/M metagenome (GOLD analysis project Ga0123342, IMG submission 89960) | Root nodule microbial communities of legume samples collected from Mexico - Turtle bean Mexico white nodule | ecosystem: Host-associated > Plants > Roots > Nodule | place: Mexico: Nepantla... | reverse complement strand
TTTAAGCCTAACTCAACCCCATAAAACCGGCTCAATGGGGTGAGGTTTGCACCCACTTATATACAATGAAAGACTCTAATCTCTAGTCGATGTGGGATCTCCAACACACCCCTCACGCCGAGAGTGATAGATAGAAGCTCGTGCGTGGGACTATATATTTTGGGTGGTCCGATAGCGGTCCGATAGCGGGTGGCACGATAGGCCCAACACAAACACTCGCTAGGATAGGCTCGAAATGGCTCTGATACCATATTACAGTAAATGAAGATGAATATTCCTTGTCTAATGTGATGCTTTAATGTAGCGTACGTAATCGCACGTAATCGTAATGAAGAAAGAGAGGTTTTGATGAACTCTAATTGTAGAGAAAAATAAATATAAAAGAAACTTTTATTCACTTGTATATTAGAGAGTAAAATACATGGTGTATATATAAGAAAAAGATTAAGACCTAGGGTCAAACAAACAAAGTCCAATAATTTAAAATAGAAAATTAAATATATTAACATTTATTTTAGTGAATGTTGGAGTAAAATATTTATGTTTAGTATGAATATAAAATGTAGATTTTGTATAAGAAACAAAAACTCATTAGCTTTTTTTACTTCCTTTCCAATAGTCAGCGGCTTACCCATTATTCACTATTCTGTGCATCGTTCACGAAAATATGATTACGTAGTAAGTACACGTTTCGAATGAGAGGAACTCCATAACTTAGTTTATCATTAACAATAACTAATCTGATTAATATTTTTGAAAAACTTTTCCTTTTAAGTATATTTTTTTTCATCTAGAACCTCGTAACATTATTCATGATTAAGATTAAATTATGATTGGTTCTGTTTGGTTGAAAAGTGACTAAGAAAAGTTTGGGATATAGCTAGGGTCATATGTCCTTTCACGTCCTCTGGTCACATATACATGACCCTGCGTTGAGAGGAGATACAAACAAACAGTGTTTTTGCAGTGACCTTCAAACTCTTGAAGAGTCACTTTTGCCTTCTGTGATTCCAAGATTTTAGTATATTTGCTGATGGAATATTCATGCAGATATAGGTGCTATTTTTGACGTAAGTGTTGTTTTATTTCATAAATTTTAATAGAATTATGTTTTTGAAAACTAACTGTTATATATATATATTCATATAATTTATATTAATTTAAAATTATTTGTACATTCTTTGATTAATAATTTGTGTAAGTAATACTTCACAGAAAAAAAACAAGACAGTTAAATTTGTATGTCATTTGATTAATAATTGGTGTAAGCAATAATACTTAACAGAGAAAACAAAAGTGATGGTTTAAATTAATCCACTTGTATCCATCTTAGTGATGTCCCTAATTTACATTAGTTAAAGATGAAAATATATATGATAAGCTTTGAATTCAGTTGGTGTGTTTTATTAAATTCTTAATGGCCTAAAATAAACAATATAATCTCTATAAAGTTTATTATTATAGGCTTCCATTTTTTTTCCTTGAAAAGCTGTACATGCACCTTTTGATGCAGACAGTTCCTTAAAAAATAATTTGTCTATTCTAGTTTAGAGATAACTCATGAACACAGTTCTTGATAATACATATAAAAATACGGGCAATTAATAAATTAAAAATGATAAGCAAAATTTCTGTAATCAAAGAAATTTAACTTTTAGAAATAAAAAATGTTAATTACATTGTAAATTTTAAGGATTTGTTTTAACGTGTCTTTGATAAATGTGAAAAAGTCTAATAATTTAATTTAATCTATGTTTAAACTTTAATTTAATTAATTGTGTGTTTAATATAAGTATACGTATACTAGTTTTATTTTTATTTTTTTAGAGGAAGATAGTTATTTCTAAGTTAAGAAATAAGACTAGTATTGGTGGAAGTTGTAAAAAGAAGATGTAGATAAGATCACGCTGAGTGCATTCATGAAAATATATCTTTTATTAGTCTTAATAAATAAAAGTTATTTAGAATTTATTTTGATTATAATATTTAGATTAAAAATTATTTTCATTACAGTTTCGCATGCAAGTAGTAATTGTCATCTAAGTTTATTTCTTATTCTAATTTGTAATTTAATTAAGAAAAAAAACTGCTGATAAAAAAAAAGTAAAAAAACTATTTGTTTAGTAAACAACTCAAACCTAATTAAAGTTTAATACAATATTGTAATTTTCGGTCAAAACTATGAATAGGCAAAGTGAAGTAAACATGAAGAGTTTGACTCAAGTATGAAAAACATGATATTGATCTTGACCTTAATCTAGATAGAAGATTTTTTTTATTTTGTATTTAATCTTCTCCTTTTTATTAAAAGGTTTCACATTTAGGATTTATATTTTATTTAAGAGTGATTTCTTATACATTTCATTAAGTATTTTCCGATGACATATTATTTTGAAACTCAAATGACTTTAACAAGAAAATATGAGCATAAATGATTATTTTAAATACATGGAAATTGCTATGATAAAAGAAAATTCACATGATAAATCATTAGATCCTAAAACGACTATGAGTAATCTTAAAAAAATGTCAAATATATAGTATAGTATACAAAATATAATTTTTTGGAAATGTTGTTTCACTATAAAGTGGAATCCCAACTACAGATTTTAAAAAGAATATTCATTATGATAGATATGTATAAGGATATGCATGATAATCTTCTTGGGAAGATAAGCATTCCACACTTTCTTCATCTTCAGCTTCTTATAGAACTAGTTTAATCATTTTTTTAAAATACTTTGAGTATAAACGCATTGCTTTTAATTGTATTAACAAAGTCTCAAGAAATGAAGGTCACGTGGACATTGAGCATTCCTTTCCTCCATCAAGTTTTTGAGTCTTTCAACTGGAGAAATTTCGCTAAGTGAAATTCTTCTAAAAATAAAAATTAGAATCTTTTTTTGAAATTGAGATACAATGAACAAATATTTGCTCAACAAATTTTAACTTTACTAAGTAGATTCTTAAAAAATCTTAACTTTTATTATTTACGCTTATGATTTAAATAGTTATGTTGTACAAGGTCTGAATTTATTTTAATATTTATATGATTGTTTTTATAATGTTACATAATTTGTTTGGTGAATTGACTATGTTATAAAATGAGTTAAGATTAATGAAAAATGGTTAAGTATTTATCGAGGAGGTTATACTTCAATATGCGTATAATATCCGATCTAGATTTAATCCAAATCCAAATAAATGGATTGAATTTAAAATCCATATCCATTTTAATTAGATCAAATTTATTTAAATTTTTTTTATATCAATTTAAAGTGGATTAAATCTAAATTAATTTTACTTTGTTCATTAGATTAAATTAGATTAAATTCACTTTGTTCATTAGATTAAATTCACTTTGTCAATTACATTAAATCCATTTTGATATAATCACATATTAACTTGAATTGAATTGGACCTAAGTTGACTCAACCTAGAAGATGACGAACTCGGCTCAACATCGGCTTGGGCTCGGACGACTCGACATTGGTTTGGGCCCGGACGACTTGACATCGGCCCGAGCCTGGACGACTCGACATCGGTCCGGGTCCGAACGACTCGACATCGACTCGGGCCCGGACGACTCGACAAAGGCTCGGGCCCGGACGACTCGACATCGGCCCCAACCTGAACGACTTGACATCGGTCCGGGCCCAGACGACTCGACATCAGTCTGGGACCAAACGACTCGATATCGGTCCAAGCCTAAACGACTCGACACCGGTCGGAGCCCGGACGACTCAACATTGGCCCGAGCCCGCTCGACTCGACATCGACTCACTTGGCTTGACATCGGCCTGGGTCCGGACGACTCGACATAGACCCAGACTCGGATGACTCGACATCGGCCCAGGCCAGGATGACTCAACATAGGCCCAGGCCAGGATGACTCAACATAGGCCCAGGCCAGGATGACTCAACATAGGCCCGAGTCCGAACGACTCAACATCGGTTCGAGCCCGGATGACTCAAGATCGGCCCAAGCCCGGACGACTCGACATCGGCTTGGGCCCATATGACATAACATCGGCCCGGGTCCGAACGACTCAACATCGGCCCGGGTCCGAACGACTCAACATCGGCCCGAGCCTGCTTCACTCGACATCGGCCAGAGCCCCAACGACTCGACATCGACCCGGGCTTGCTCGACTCGACATCGATCAGAGACTGCTCGGCTCAACAATTGACGGGGCCCGCTCGACTCGACATCGGTCCGGGCCCACTCAACTCAACATCAGCCTGGGCCCAGATGACTCGACATAGACCCGAGCTCGCTTGGCTCACATCGGTTCAGGCTGCTCGGCTCGACATCGGCCTGGGCTCGCTCGGCTCGACATCGGCTCGGGCTTGCTCGGCTCGACATCGTCCCGAGATCGCTCTGCTTGACATCAGCCCGGGACCGCTCAACTCGACATCGGCCCGGGCCCGAACAACTCGACATCGACTCGGGTTTGCTCGGCTCGACTACAACCCATGCCTGCTTGGCTCGACATTAACCCGAGACTGCTCGACTCAATATCGGACCCGAAAGACTCAGCTTGACATGGGCTTGGACCGGCTTGACTAGACATTGGCATGAGCCAACTCTGCTCGATATCGACCCCGACCGACTTTGGTTGACTCAATATCGACCACTTAGCTCGATTTGGCCCAGGGTTGACTCGAGTCGACTTTGGGCCAAAATGTCTTGGTTCGACTTTGGCCCATACCGACTCGATTCGACTTGGGCCCGAACGACTCAACTCGACGTGGACTTGGGCCGACTTTTCTCAACCTGGACCTGAATTGTCTTGGCTTAATCTGGATCGAGCCAAGTCAAAATCCAACCTAAAATACAATTTGGATAATCCAAAAATGTATCCAATATATATTTAATTCATATCTAGTTAAATGGATTGAATTTAAAATTCAAAATATAGATTTGAATTTAAGATAAATTCATTTAAATGGATTAAAACTATTTTGGATAATTATATTGAATTTTGTAATTTAGATTTTTTTTATAAATAACATTTTAGTGTTACGTAAATTTATTCAATATCTATCTTTCAAAAGTATTTAATGTATAATATATAATTTGCTATCTCTAGTTAACAAAGTTTAAGGTGAAAAACCTTTACTGGAAATTTTTGTAATGACTATATTTTAACATATATAAATAAATGATAATACTGTTATATTTTTAAGATGTTGTACTTCCAATTTTTTGAACTTTTAATTTATATAATATAATACTGAAAGAAGAATTAGTGTCACTTGACAATGGAGATAGCTTGGCTAGGTTTCCTGTGCGGTGACGCGGTAATGGGTTTACAGGCACTGTTTGGCTTGCGGATGTGGTGGGTGGCAGTGGGTGGTGCGGTGATTTTGGCGATGCGACGGTGCTGCATTGCTGGTGACGTGTAATGACCCGATGTGCGTGATCGCGACAACTGCAATGCGTGATGTCTGGGTTGTGCACGAGCGCGCGTTTACGGCGTCCATGCTAGTGACGCGCGATGACCTAGTGTGCGCGATCGCAACAGGTACAGTGCGCGACGGTGATATTTGCTCAGGTTTTGAAAAATACATGTGACATTCCTTTGTCTCAGCTACCTACATTTTGCATTAAGGGAGACATGATTGTTGTCCGAATTGATGAGACAAATTATTTTGCTGGTCTTGAGGATTGCAAGACCCATCTTCATGGTTGGATTATTCTATTTAAGGGGGATAAACCTCTCACAAACCTGAATTTAACTAAAAATCCACAGTCGGTGTGGAAGGCTCTTGGACCGTGGAAAACAATTCCTCTTGGGAAGGGTTTATATGAGTCTGAGTTCGCTTCTTTAGAAAACACGCGATGGGTCATCAGGATGGGTTCCTTGAAGTTATCTCCTGATTTCTTAAGATTATTTACTTAGAAAAAAGACTTTTTTCCAGCTACCACGAAGAGTACCAAAACTCAAGCCTGTGTTAGAACCTAAAGTTTGCCTTTGGAGTATTGGAGACCAAGGGCGATGTTTGCTAGAGTGCTGGAGGATATTGATATGTTGTCCCCTATTCCTGATCACCTCTTGGTTGAACGTCCAAAATTTGCTTTTGTAGCTGGTGTGGAATATGAATGGCTCCCTCCATTTTGCTCTCACTGTAAGATGATTGGGCATGAGCTTGCTCAGTGCCGGGTGATTCATGATCAGGGTCGTGTTCCTGGGCCTCAACGTAAACCTTCTCAGAAAACAACTTTTGATGAATGGGAACAGGGGAGGACCGCGATTCCTAAACTATGTAAAGAGTATCAAAAGAAAGATCCGCAACCGAAGCTCGTGGAAGGCCCCACTGATAAATTGAAAATTGATGCTCCTGGCGGGGCAAAAGCAGGATCACTCTTGGGTCACCTTGCTTTTGATAAAAAAGGTGGAGGGGAGGATGATTTTGCGGATATGCCTCCTCTCGAGGATGCCTCGGATCATGATAGGTCCCCATCTAGGCAGGGGTTGTCCACTCGCACTTCGGATTTCCCAGAACCGGGGATGCTAAGGAATTCCCCTGCCACTATGCAAGCTAATGACTCAGAGTCACATTCAGTTACGACTTCTATTGATGATCATCATGTGGAGGTCTCTGATCATGTGACTGTACCCTCTCTGTCGCCTCATACCTCCCCTCAAAAGACTAAATATTTTGGGGATGTTAAAGCACTATCGTTGGTCCTGCAAAATCACTTTTCCTCTCTTGATGGTTTGGAAACTACAAATGTTGTTTCAAAATTTTGGGTTGATCCTAATGAAATGAAGGAGGATGCCAGTGACACTAGGGAAAAATAGTTTGCACTAAAAGAAAACCATGGAGACCACCTAAAGGGACTGGTAAATCCGAAAAAACTGTCTAGACAATCCTCACTACAACGTCGCAATGAAGGTCTCTTCATTTTTCTAGAATGTTAGAGGACTGAGAAACCACTAAACTGTGGAGATGTTGATTAGTTTACTTAAACTACATAAACCCCTCCTGGTTTTTCTTGTTGAATGTTGTACACTGATGCTTTCAACGTCCTTTTCAAATATGATAATATGCATCTGGTGGCTACGTCTCCTATTGTTAATAAAGCTGCTAAGCTTTGGTGTTTGCTGGTTCCTAGTATTGTCCACAATTTCTTGGTCAATGATCAATTTATTTCTGTAACCTATCTTCTGCATGATAAATGTTTTAGCTTTGCAGGTGTTTATGGTGCTAACACATACTTGGCTAGACAGTTTTTGTGGAGGGATCTTAGTTCCTTCACAGGGCCTTGGTGTATTCTGAGAGATTTTAATGTTGTGCTCTCGCGGATGACTGTAAAGGGGGGTGGCTCTTAATCAGGTTTCTTGTAATGAATTCCTTGATTGGATTAATACTAATGATCTTTCTTGTATGCCTTTTACTGGATCTTGTTATACTTGGTGTAATGGAAGGCGAGAGTTGCATAAAATTCATAGAAGACTGGATAGGGCTTTATGTAATGGAGTGTGTTCGGATGAATAGGATTATTGTACTTATCAGGTTCTTATTAAAAATTGTTCTGATCATTTCCCTATTCTTGTTAGTCTTGCTAGTAATTCTTTGAGGAAAGTTAGAAATTTTCGTTTCTTTTCTATGTGGCTTCAGGACACTTCATGCCTGAAGCTTATTCATGATTCTTGAGCAAATAAGGTTGTTGGTTGTCCTATGTTTATTTTGCAACATAAGTTAAAAAGGTTGAAAATTGAGCTCCGAGACTGGAATACAAATTCTTTTGGTAATGTTCACAATGCAGTTCTTCTTAAGCAGGGTCACCTCCTTGGTATTCAACAAAACTTCGAGACTGCTAGTTTGTTTGATATTGATGAACTTCTTTATTAAGAAAAGATTGCTAAGGAGGAGTTTGATCATGTTCACTGTCAATATTTGTTTTGAAAAAAAATGACTAAGATGTTATGGTTCAAAGATGGAGATCAAAATACTACTTTTTTCCATGCTGTGGTCAAAAGGAAAAATAATTCTAGTGGGATTCATCAGATTGATAATGAGGTTACTGAGGATCCTAAACTCATTAAGGATCATATTTTGGATTTTGATAAAAATCTTTATTCTGAGTCTATTTCTAATGTTTCGGATACAAGTAATATGGAAGATTTTATTGGTTCTTATATTCCCGAGCTAGTTTCCTCTAAGGAGAATATGATGTTGATTAAATGTCTTGATTTCTTGGAAATAAAGATTGTTGTTTTTAATCTCAATGCTAATAGTGCTCCTGGCCTTGATGGTTTTGGTGGTGTTTTCTATCATTCTTGCTGGGACATTATTGGGACAGATGTCTGCAATGCTGTTCAATAGTTTTTTAAACAATACTGGGTTCTCCTGGAATGAACAGTAATGTGGTATCCCTTATTCCTAAGATTCAGGGTGCTGACTCCATTAAATATTACAGATGAGTTGCTGTTGCTAATTTCAAAATTAAGATTATTTATAAGATAATGGCGGATAAGCTTGCACTTGTGGCTGCTAGAATCATTTCTCCTAATCAATATGGGTTTGTGCAGGGTAGAGAGATTCAGGATTGCATTGGTATTGCTTATGCAACTATTAACATGCTTTCTAAAAATTTTAGAGGAGGTAATGTGACTTACAAAGTTGATATTTATAAAGCCTTTGACACTCTGAGTTGGAAGTTCTTATTATTATTTTTGACACGCTTTGGTTTTCACTCCTCGTTTGTCGGTTGGATTAGTACAATTCTCCATTCAACTATGCTTTTTATCAGAATAAATGGCAGTTTGGTGGGTTTTTACCTTGCAATAGAGGTGTCAGACAAGGTGATCCTTTGTCTCCATTACTTTTTTTGTCTTGCAGAGGAAGTTCTTAGTAGAGGTATCTCTAAGCTTGTGAATGATAAGAAAATTTTACATATGGCTAGTCCGCAAGGTTATCTTACTTCTTCTCATATTTTATATGCTGATGAAATATTTGTTTTTTTGTAGAAGGATATTAAGTCTCTTAGAAATTTGAGTATTTTTTTTAAAACATATGATGATTTTTCTAGTCAATATGTTAATAACTCTAAAATTAGTTTTTTCACCATGGATAATTCTGTAAGATTTGTCACCAAAATTCACGTATTCTTTCTTGTAGTCATGGTTGTTTGCCTTTCAATTATTTAGGAGTGCCTATCTTTGTTGGTTCTCCAAAGTGTCGATTTCTTCAACCTTTGGCCGATAAAGTCAAATTGAAGTTATCATCTTGGAAAGATAAATCTCTTAGCATGATGAGTTGGATTCAGCTGGTCAATACGGTGATTACTGGATTTTTAACTTATAGCTTTAATATGTATAAATGACCTATTTCACTTCTTAACCAAGTTGAGCATTGATGTCGAAATTTTATTTGGACTGGTGATATTATGAAAAAAGGCATAGTCATCGTGAATTGGGATAGGATTTGTTCTCCTCTTAAGAATGGAGGTTTGAAGATCATTAATCTTCGTCATGAAAATAATGCATATCTTTTTAAGCTTGCTTGAAACTTTGCTTATAGCAACAAGCCTTAGTCTTTGCTTTTGAAAGCCAGGATTCTTAAATCAAAATATGAGTTTAGAATGGTTTATAGATCCTCATCTCTTTGGTCTGAAATTAAGCAATTTTATTTTACTATACTTGATTATACTTCTTGGACTATTGGTACATGTTCTTTTATTAATTTCTAGAATGATAAATGGTGTTCTACTACTTCTTTAGCAAATATTGCAGCGTTATCTGATGGTGCTAGCATTCCAGATACAATATCTCAGTTTTGGATAGGTTGTGATTGGAATATTCCCTTATCTTTACAATAGTTGCCTAATTTTTTTAATCATGTCATGGTTAGGGAGGAACAAGATATTTCTAATTGGATTCTAGATGAGTCTGGTTGTTTCACTCTTAAATTGGCTAAGACTTTTTTTTCTTGGAACCAGGAGTTCCCTGTGGTTGGGGTAAATTGATTTGGTCTTCATCTATTTCGCTTTCCAAAAGTCTAGTACTCTGGAAATTTTTCATGGGCGGCTTCCTACAGATCAACATATTCAAAATAAAGGTTTGCATATATGTTCTATGTGTACGCTTTGTGAAAAGCATGATGAATCTACTCAACATTGTTTTTTGAATGTTCTAATGCTTTGCATATTTGGAGTTAGGTTCAACAAGTTTTTTTTACTTTTCATTTCTCTACTAAGGATGATCTTCTTTCTTTTATTAATAGTGATGGTAGTCCTTTAGTTAAATTGATTAAGCTTGTTGTGATAAATTCTTCTATTTGGATGATATGACGTATGAGGAATTATGCTAGATTTCAGGATAAGATTGAGGTTTCTAGGGCTATTTCGGTAATTAAAGATTTAATTTGTCTAGTGGAAAATTCGTCTAAAGCTTTAGTGAAGAATGATATGTTGGATTTCAATGTGATTAAGTTTTTTGGTATTAATACTCATAGTGGTAAAGTTCTTCGTCCTCTTCCTGTTAGATGAAAGTTTTCTTCACCAGGCTGGGTTACAATTAACACTAATGGAGTTGTTAGGGGTATCCTATTCTTGCTACTTGTGGAGGTATTTTCCATGGGAGTATGAAGGAGTTTAGAGGTGCTTTCTCTGCGTTTTTTGAAGTTCAGACTGCTATGGTTGCTGAGTTTTATGGAGTTATACATGCTATGGAGGAAACTCAAAAGATAGGGCTTACTAATGTCTGGCTTGAATGTGATTCTGCCTTGGTTTGTGTTGTGTTTACTGCTAGAACTAATGTGCTGTGGATACTTCGTAATCGATGAAATACTTGTCTTAATTACTGTGAGAAAAATCAGGTTTAAGGTTACTCCTATTTTTCGTGAAGAGAATGCGTGTGTTGATAAGTTGGCTAATTTAGGATTTATTCATAGATAATCATTTCATTGGTATAATAGACTTTCATCTATTATGTTCCTAGAATTCTTTATGAATAGATATAGTCTACATATGTATCATTTTTGTTAACATATGAGTTTTGGTCTACTCCCCCATATTTTGGTATTTTTTTTAATAATATTTTTTTGATGTAATGACAAATGATTGTTGTTACTTGAGATATTAACCTACTGATAACAAATGATGCCTAACATAAAAGTTTTTATAAAAAAAATAAAATTAGTTGTTTTCCTCATAACTCATCAAATTTAATATTTTATATATATTTTGATATGTACACGCATATATATATATATATATATATATATATATATATATATATATATATATATATATATATATATATTTTTTTTATATTTTTTTTTTTATATTTTTTTTTTTTTTTTTTATATTTATATTTTTTTTTTTTTTTTTTTTTT
>Ga0123342_1009715_pt1 | contig 11350 bp, 11 predicted proteins | sample Turbeawhitnodule_FD_89960 | JGI IMG/M metagenome (GOLD analysis project Ga0123342, IMG submission 89960) | Root nodule microbial communities of legume samples collected from Mexico - Turtle bean Mexico white nodule | ecosystem: Host-associated > Plants > Roots > Nodule | place: Mexico: Nepantla... | reverse complement strand
GGCAATAGATGGATCTTCCATGTGAGTTTGGTGTTTGGTGCAAGTTTTGGTGAGTTCTTGAAACATAGAACATTGATCCAATTTTATTAAAAGTGCCTATTCTTTCTCCAACTCAAGTTGATTCCATAGAATGTCAAAGAATCATCTCTACTTTGCTAGTGGAATCATATCATCTTCTCTTCGGTCAGATAAGGAGTGAGTTCCGCTCTGAAATCAGCAAGTGCTTGAGATTTAATGGCCCCCCTGGGTTGGTACTCAATGTGGAACTCTGATAGTTCAATTGCCCAACCTAGCTTTCGTTCGGCTAAATCAGGTTTAGTGAGGATCTTCATAATGGGATAGTTAGTTTTAACTATGACCCGATGATTCTGGAAGTACATCCGCATCCGTCGTGCGGTGATGACTAGAGCCAGCGCGACCTTTTCGACCATTTGGTACCGGACTTCCGCGCCGTGCAACACTCGACTAACAAAATATACCGGTCGTTCTTCTGCTCCAATTTCCTGCACAAGAACAAAACTTACTGCTTCGTTGGAAACAGCATGGTAGACTATGATGGGCTCGCGTGTGTTCGGTTTCTGGATGATTGGTGGGGATGCCAGAAATGTCTTGAGCTGGAGGAAATTTTGTTCGTATTCATCTGTCCACTCAAACTTAGTCGTTTTCTTTAACAATTTTATGATGGGTCTCGTTCGTTCGACAAGCTTAGGTACGAACCGAGACAATGATGTGAGACGACCGATCAATCGTTGGATCTCTTTGAGTCCGCTGGGACTTCTTATTTTTGTAATAGCCTTGCATTTCTCTGGATTTTCCTCTATGCCCCGATGGGTGAGCATGAAGCCTAAGAATTTTCCGCCTTCTATGCCGAACGCACACTTTTCAGGGTTTAAACGCATGCGATATTTACGCAAGGCTTGAAAAACTTCTTTCAGGTCTGAGATGTGTTGTTCACATGAGTCTGATTTAACCCCAATATCGTCGACATATACCTCTACATTCGGTCCGATCATATCATGAAAGACATAATCCATTAGACGCTGATAGGTGGCTCCGACATTTTTTAGGCCAAATGGCATGACCTCATAGAAGAAATTGTCAGAGTCTGTTCTGAACGCTGTCTTCTCTCGGTCGTGATGGTGCATCTGTATCTGATTGTACCCTGAGTATGCATCGAGGAAACTTAAGATTTGGTGTCCGGCCGCGCCATCAACCAGTCGATCGATAGTAGGTAAAGGATACGAATCCTTCGGGCATGCCTTGTTAAGATATGTGTAGTCTACACACATTCGCCATTTGCCATTTGCTTTCTTGACCATTACTACGTTGGCCAACCACATTGTGTAACGGGCTTTCTGAATGAACCCAGCTTGCACCAGTTTATCAGTCTCCTCTCGTGCGGCCTTGCGCCTCTCTTCACCCAATTTTCTTTTCTTTTGGGCGATCGACTTAGCTTCTTTATTGACGGACAAACGATGAGTGATAACGTCCGATTTCACTCTTGGCATATCTGCGACAGTCCAAGCAAAGAGATCAACATTTTTTATTAGTGTCTTACCAATTGCTTCTCGGTCGTCCTGCTTGAGGGACGTTCCCATGTGTGTTTTACGGTCTTTGTCCCGAAGGAATATTGGTTGAAGATCTTCCCCTGCCTCCATTCGAGGATCGTCCAGCCGGGGATCTAGGTCGACGAGAGCAGCCAAATGCCTTCTTGAACCTCTTCCTCTAGAATGCCTTTCCGGTGATCGACCTCTTTGGTCTGGGGATTGGTCGGTCGTTGTGGTATAGAGCCATCGGGTTGGCTCGACTTTCAAGCGGGCCACATAACATTCTCGTGCTCTCTTCTGATCTACATGCACTGTGGTGATATCTCCATTGACAAAGGGGAATTTCATGGCCAGGTGAGGGGTTGAAACAATGGCTTTCAATCTGTTGATGGATGGACGATCGAGCAAGATATTGTAGGAGGTATTGGCGTTGACCAGCAGGTATCGTATGTTGATAGTTTTACTGAGGTAGTCGTCGCCGAATGTAGTGAATAAGTCAATATATCCCCTTGTATATACCCTTTCTCTCAAAAATCCGACTATTTGTTCTTTGTAAGGCTGTATTTCTGCCTCTGAAATCTGCATTTTCTTGAATGTTTCCCAATAAAGGATGTCGACCGAGCTGCCTTGGTCCACAAGAACTTTGGCAATTGCGAACTTGTCGATTTCCACGGTTATGACCATGGGATCGTCCTAAGCGGGATCAATTGCGGTGAAGTTGTTGTTCGTGAATGTAATTGGTGGTATATGCGGTCGGCGGTGTGTGGAGGCCGAATGAACGGATTGAATCGCCCTTAAATGTTTCTTCCTTGCTGAATTGGAACATCCTCCACCTGCAAAACCACCTGCTATATAATTAATCTCTTGAGGAGGTACGCCGAGCGACACTGGTCCGACAATTGTGTTGATAACTTCACGAACTTTCTGTTTGGTTCGGCTTCTACGTTCAGGACTTTCATTTCGAGGTCTTGTTCGTCTGACTGGGCTTTCGCTTCGTTTTCTTCTTTTTGTGCGACGGTGATCATCGCGGGTTCGGTCGTCTCGTCGTTCCGAACGTTCTCTATCTCGGGAATCAATGTCGCGCTGGGGCGATCGAGGCGTAGGGACGGTTGTATTCACAAAATTGCGAAGCTTGAATAAGTTCTTCTATTTTGTCCTTCAACGCTTGGCAACCTTCGGTCGTATGACCGTAGTTGCGGTGGTACTGACAGCGTTTAGCAGTATCGGCGTTGGGAGGTGTCTGCGCTTGTTTTAATGTTGGGATCAATTCAGTTTGCAGGGCTTCATCTAAGATCTTCCCCTTCGGTATCGGTCTCGGTCTCGGTCGGTCGGTACTACTAGAGGACAAGTTCCCTTGTTTCTTTCTGTGTTCTCAACATGTGTCTTCCTATGATAGTCCACATGCTCCTCAATTTGCATGAATTTTGTTGCTCTTGTTCTCAATTCGTCCATACTATACGGTGGTCGCTTTATAAGGCTTTTTGTGAACCGTCCGGGTAGTATGGCCAAAACCAAATGGTGCATTGCTATGTCCGGATTCAAATTGCGTATCCCCATGCAAACTTTACTGAACCTGTCCATGAAATCTCTCAAGGACTCTCCTCTTTCCTGTTTGACATTAAGAAGGGACATGGAGGACGTCCGATGAGGCCTACTCGTGGCATACTGAGTAGTGAACTTCAGTTCCAAAACATCAAAGGTGGCAATGAAATTAGGGGGGAGGTCAGTAAACCATCTGAGAGGCCCTTCTCTGAGCGATGTGGAAAAGACTTTGCACCACACCGTCTGATCAACCGTGTAGAGAGTCATCTGCGTTCTAAAGATATTTAGGTGTTCGTCCGGATCGGTAGAACCATCATAGAGGTTCATGGTTAGACCTTTCCATTTGTTGGGGACAGACGTGGCTATGATGTCATCCGTAAAGGATGGCTCCTTGGGTTTGCTACTCTGTTTGGAATAACATGTTTCACACTTTGATGGGTCTGGTGGACGAGTGACGTGTGGGGTACCGTCTGGGTTAATGCTTTTGTCCCAGATTGATGTGGTGGTGATGTGGGTTCCCGTGAATGTCCTTCACGTTTTGATTGTTCGAGTCTTTCCAGTAACCTTTTGTTTTGCTCCTTTAATTGAGCCATTTTTTCTGCTTGCTGTTGTCGCTCCTCTTCCTGCTTCCTCCTTTCCTCCTCCAGACGCAATTGGTCTGTGACTCCTTTCTGAAGCAACTCCTGCATCTGAGCTTGGAGAGTCTGGAGCATCATCATGTGTTCTTCCGCTACGTTATCATTGTTGGTGTTATTCACTGCTGAAACCATCTTCGCTTGTTGGCATCCTTAGGTATGGGAAAAGCAATTACTCGGGCCCCACGGTGGGCGCCAATTGTACCTGTGTGGATGTCAGGGCCTGAGTAATGTTGATCAACGTCGATACATAATTGTTGTCGTGCTTGTAGTTGTCTAGTTATCTGAATCTTCCTTCCTTCTCACGTGCGTTCGTCCGGTCGGTAGGGGTACCTGCGATTGCACTCCGACGCTCAAGTCAGTGCTAGTGTTTAGTTAAGTCTCTCTGATCTATAAAAAACATACCTTTCCCCCTTTCAGAAGTTCCTTTTGTAGGTTGACTTGGACCTTGGTTCGTGTGGGCCATGTAACCGATTGCTAAAGACATGCATAGTGGTCTTTGGGTCGTGTGTGGTGGTTCCCTGATATTAATGGAGTGTTTCACGAAGTGTCTCTGACTCATTCAACGATAGTTACAACCGCTTACTTGCCACGTATTATCATGTTTATTTATTTATTTAATGTGCAATCTTCGGGATCGTCCAGGACCGACCGTACATAAAGTTTCTAAGAAAAATAAAATCACTTTTCTTAAAATCGATTCTATAAAAGCTAGTTCATTCTTTGAATAAAGACCAATTCATTTAAAATGTTTTTATTTATTTAAATTGATAAAAATAGAACAAGTTTCGAACAAAATGCGCTATTAAAGTGATTACAGATCAACATGTCTTTTCTAGAAGCTAAAAGATTTACCGAGGATTTAATTTTTATACAAATCTATCTTCTCATAATTAACGAACAATTATTCTATCAATCCATCATATTATATTATATATTTTCATATCATAAAAAGATGTTACAGACAAAAAGAGAATAAAGCTGGAATCAACTAACCTAATCCTTAAAACACTGCATTGTCCCAGAAACAAAATGATTAATGAAGCACCCTTTAGCAGTCAAGGTTCCACAATGAAGAGTAGTAGAAGAGCTTTTGTGTTTTGTGTCTGCCATCAACACAAACCCTTAAACTCTTCTATATGAATGAGCTACATCCATGTTGCAGGTTCCAACCCCCTCTTTTGGACTCTAACTCCATTTCCTGCCTAAAAAGAATAGACAAGAGAAAAGCACGAAAGCAAACAAAAGAAAAAAAGATCCTTGGAATGAGCAACAAATTACCATATTTCTCGGCTTATTTCATGTCCCCATCATTTGGAAACTAATGATCTTTACTCAAATTTGTCAATGCTTAGGGCTATGTTTGATTTTCAGTTGGGAAGACTCAACTTTTTTATTACTTTCAGTTGGGTTCAACTGTAAAATTTATTCATACATATATCATGAATTTGGTTGTATAAAAGTTACACTAAGTATGAGAAAACCTTAAGTAAAAGTTAAAAGGCTGTAATACTACTTTTGAATTTCAATATGTTAAAATAAAAAGAAATAATTTATTTTTCTGGCTAGAAAAGAAAAATATTTTCAACTTCTTGTCATTTAACCAAAAATCTAGTTGTCTATGTTTAGATCCCTTAGAAGAGTTCAAAACTATTTTGGGCGCTGAACTTTAACACCCCACACAGTAAAACACATTCATTTAACAATTTCATAAATTAATATTTTAATTTTATTTATTAATTTAAATTATTATTATATTATTATAAAAGGTTCTCAAATGAGTGTCGTTTTTGTTTTTTCAGTGTGAAAGTAACTTTTTTCAACTATTTTTATTTCAAAAATATTAAATTCATTACCCTTCATTCATATTTTGAAATTTAAAAGGGTGCCTTTCAATTTAAAGAAAAAAACATTTTGAACTTTTACCCAAGCTATATCTCCATCTTTAGCAAGGAGATCTGATAATCATCATTTTGCATTAGAAAAGAACCTCCTTTTCCTGTTTGTTCAGTCCTTTCTTAGCCCCACATACGACAAAAACATAATACACTTAAAAGAATTTCAATTTAAAGTATTAATCAGTTTCTAAGCTCTATTTTCTCAGATGGGTGCTCTTCAGTCTATACTTCTCTACTTGATTTTACTACACTCATGCAGGATTGTTGCTTACAGTAACCAAGAGTGGAAGAAAGCCACTGCAACGTATGCCAAAGACTCAGAGGGGTCTCTTGTCACCGGTACTACTTCTCTGTCTCCTTGGTTCTTCTTAGATAGTCTCAGGATGAAAACAACATCATGTTTTTGACAATGTGGTTGTACTGTGTGTTGCAGAAGGAGCTTGTGGTTATGGAGATCTCCACAAGGAAAGTTATGGGAAACACAGTGCTGGCTTAAGCACCATGTTGTTCAACAGAGGGAGCACATGTGGTGCCTGCTATGAGATTAGATGTGTTGACCACATCTTGTGGTGTGTGATGGGAAGCCCTTCTGTAGTTGTTACTGTTACAGATTTCTGTGCTCCAAATTATGGGCTTTCAGTTGATTATGGTGGCTGGTGCAATTTTCCAAGAGAACATTTTGAGATGTCAAAGACTGCATTTTCTGAAATTGCCAAGAATAAAGCTGATATAGTGCCGGTTCAGTATAGAAGGTAACCAAAATAAAAGTTTCAATGGTAAAGATTCATTACATTTAGGGTAAAATCTGTTTTAGGAGTTCTATTTTCAGTCAAAATTGGTCTTGACCTTAAAAACATGATTTTTTTTTGTATTTCTGATATTTTGAGAATTTTATCCTTCACCCCAACTGTTTTGGTAACTGTTAAAAGAACGAAATTTAGCATGTAACATATAAGACCAAAATATTTGGTTAAAAGTGAAGAGACTTAAAGCACATTTGAGTCTATGTTAATATTTAAGTTTGTTGTAGAGTAAAGTGTGAAAGAAGTGGTGGCGTGAGATTCACAATGAGTGGGGGTTCTCACTTCTATCAAGTGCTGATTTCCAATGTTGGTGTGGATGGTGAAGTGATTGCTGTGAAAGTGAAGGGGTCTAGAACAGGATGGATACCAATGGCAAGGAACTGGGGACAAAACTGGCACTGCAATGTCAACTTTCAGAATCAGCCTTTGTCCTTTGAGGTAACAATCAGTGGTGGAAAAACACTCACATCTTACAATGTAGCACCAGCAAAGTGGATGTTAGGACAGACATTTGAAGGAAAACAGTTTCAGGATGAGTAGATTCACAAGTCTAGATAGGATAAGTTTTGGGGAGGCTTGAATTTTTAACTTTATAAGCTGTAATTGTAAACCATGATTAGTGAAATCACCTGTCAAAGAGCACAAGCTTAATTGTATATATATATATTTGCTCATGATTCATGATCAAACCCTTGTTCAAGCCTGTGGTGAAAATGATAAAAAGGAAAAAAGTTGCGCAAAGGGTAACAACCTATATGATCCCTATCCTAAAGATTCCATTGATCAAAAGTTCAGTCATTAGGGAACATGTAATTACTTGAAAAGTAATGTCTTGTGTAAGAATTCAAATGAACAACTCATTTTCTCTTCCCTCTTCTGATTTATTTTAGTAGCTTGAGCATATTTTGATTTTGATTTGAAGTCACTGCTCTCAGGACAAGAAACTTCAGCAGTTTCAATTCAACTAGTTCCACTTCTTCTATGCATTCTAAAAAGGGAAAAAGTTTTCTGGATTAATATTTTAATCAAGTTCCGCTTCCTATCAAAACAAGATTATAGAAGAAAAATTGCATTAAATACTCCAAATCTTTGACAAAATAATCCATCTTAAGAATGAAAAGTTCTTCATTACAAGAGAAAGAATAATTTTAATTTATTTTTTATCCAATAAACATTCAGTGCATGCCACGCACAGATAGAGACGAGGTGTAAGCGTAATAGCCAGACACGACAAACACCGAAACGGTGCCGCTTGCTAAAAATAAGCATCAGCACCTACTTCTCTTCACCTGCTTCCGTTCATTTTTTTCTTCTATTTGGAGCTTTCTAGAATCTTCTCTTCAGACCTGAAGCCATGGCGGTTCGGTTCTTTCAGAACCCGATGCCCGAATTCGTACCCGAAGCGACGCCGTCTACTCCACAGGAACAAGAAGAAGCCCTCACAGTAGGGGACTCACTCCCGAAGCTCCTGGCCATGCCCCACGCGCCACTCTCGGAGCGTCTCAAACGCGCCGCTCTAGACCTCAAAGAAACCGTACCCAACGAATCCTACCCTCATTTTCTTCTCTTTCTTGTTTTTGACACACTCTTCTCCGCTCTGACACGTCGGTGGTTTGGTGTCAGATAGTGATAGAAACGTGGGGGGTGTCTTGGCGAAAAGATGGTGACTTTTCTCTCTACTGCGGCGTTCTGGGCACGGCTTTTCTGCTCTTGAAGTCTTACGAAGTGACACGCAACGGGAACGATCTTTCTCTTTGCTCTCAGATTGTGAAGGCTTGCGATGCCGCTTCCGTTCGTTCCAGGTTCTCTCTGTTTCAATTTTACTTTCATGTTTAAGTGTGATGGTTCGCGCTTTGAATGAATGGGTGACAGGGATGTGACCTTCATTTGTGGTCGTGCTGGCGTGTGCTCTCTCGGGGCCGTGGCTGCAAAACACGCCGGGGATGATGAGTCCTTGAGGTACTACATGGCTCAGTTCGAAAAGGTGATCTTTTCATTATTGTCTAAGTATGTGTTTGAATTAGCGTTTGTATAGTTTGATTACGAATGAAATTGATTTTGAAGTGAAGTGGTTTAAGTTAGGATTTCATTTTGTTTTTTCTTCTAAAAGCAACTTCAAATTCGGTGTGAATATTTTTATCTAATGTGCAAGTGATCCATAATTGTTTTTCAACTGATTTTGAATGAAATTAATGTGAGAGTGGTTGACAATTGTTTGAACTCAAAATCAGTTCTACATCTTTTTGAATTTAAACATTCGCGGCCGTTCATTATGGTTCTATTAGGCTTGAGCAGGTTTATCGTCCATAATGCTTCTATTAGGCTTGAGGCTAGAACTCTGCCATCGAAAATGGTTCTGTTACACTTATTTAATTTATTTGTTTTGAAGTTATTATTGTAGTGATCTATTAACTGTTTGAGATCAAATAAATGTGATGAATGCAGTAATAAGAATTAACAACCTTTTGGGGTGCAGATTAAGCTGTCAAAAGATCTTCCTGACGAGTTGTTATATGGGAGAGTTGGTTTTCTGTGGGCTTGTTTGTTCCTAAACAAGCACCTTGGTCAGGGGACGGTTCCTTCCAGTTATACAGTGGGTTTGGTCCCAACTATTCTTGTCATGTTTTACACTGTTGTGTGCTGAATTGGGGAGAGGACTCAATAAGTAAAATGGGGTTGTTATTTTTTCAAAAAACTTTCAGGCTATGGTTGTTGATGAAGTCATTAAAAGTGGAAGGAGGTTGGGTAGGAAGGGGAGATGCCCATTGATGTTTGAATGGTACGGGGAGAAGTATTGGGGTGCTGCGCATGGATTGGCAGGGATTATGCATGTGCTGATGGAAATGGAGTTGAAGCCAGATGAGCTTGAGGATGTTAAGGGAACTCTCAAATACATGATAAGCAATCGCTTTTCCAGTGGAAACTATCCCGCTAGTGAAGATGATAGGAAGAGCGACGTTCTTGTGCATTGGTGTCATGGAGCTCCAGGGATAGCCCTTACACTTGTCAAAGCAGCTAAGGTTATAGATAGATAACTTTAACTCACTTGTTAACATATGTTTTCTCAAATGAGAACTTTATGATCGTTTAGGGAGTTGCAAAACTTATATATTTATCCATGGCTTCGTGGGATTAAAATCTCCATTGCGTTTCCTTTCCATTAAGTGATTTTAATCCTTCAGAGAGATACTTTTAATGCTTTGATTATATGTTTTTTCTTGATCAATTCTGCCTCTTGCTTCCGTAAGATGGAAGCACTGTAGAAGGTCTATGCTATCATCATCAGTGCCTTCTATTTTTCATGTCGAGCATTGTCATAGGCATGGATTAGGAATCATTTTCCAATATAAGAACACTGAATGTATGACTTTTGTGTATCATATAGATATAGTTTTCACAAACTGAATTTTGTTTGTTAAATGTTCTTCGTTATCATGGACCACTTGGTTCCATTTTTTCTTTTTGAAAAATAAATCCACAGGTTTTTGGAGATAAAGAATTCTTGGATGCAGCTATGGAAGCAGGAGAGGTGGTTTGGAATCGTGGTCTGCTTAAGAAAGTTGGGATATGCCATGGTATAAGTGGGAATGCGTATGTGTTTCTGTCACTGTACCAACTTACAGGGAATGTGAAGCATCTATACAGAGCCAAGGCTTTTGCTTGCTTTTTGCTTGACAGAGCTCATAAGCTGATATCTGGAGGTGAAATGCATGGAGGTGATAGACCATATTCATTGTTTGAAGGGCTAGGAGGCATGGCTTATCTTTTCTTGGATATGATCGATCCTTCCCTGTCTAAATTTCCAGCGTATGAACTCTGAGAATCTACAAAGTTTGAAAAGGAGGCCTTGTGTTATGCGTAGTCGTATCTCATCACTAAGATAAATGAAGTAAAAATAAAATGAGAGCCAGCCTTCGCAGGGGTTGTGTACATTTTTTAAAGTTTCGAGTTATGTGGGAACTATGATTATGCAGTAGTGTCACCTCTTTATTTTTTGCTTTTGGATGCAATATATGAGAGTTATATGAGATCATGGTACTTAATCGACATACTAGTAGTGTTTGGGGTGTTGATATTTTAATCGTGAATTGTTTAGAGAATCGGAAAATTCATAATTATTAAAAAATTTAACATAATTAAATATATAAGATATGTAAATATGTAATTAATAAACAAAATAATCTCATTTCATTTTGAGTGTTATATATTCCTCTCTATATATACACCACACAATTTCGGTAACATAACCTCAACAATAATCATGGCTATATTTTAAGGGTAAAAAATTGTGTTGGCATTGTTGCTCCTACGGAATTACTGCGGGTTGTTGCTACTACGGAATTACTGCGGGTTGTTGCTTGGACATACTAAACAATTAAAAAAAATATTATATCCTAATCATTAATATTTCATTCTCTTCCTCTCCAACATCTACACCACTCTCAAGTCATCTTCTATCAAAACTCCTGAATGTCTTTAATTTCTTCTTCATTTCTACTATGAATTTTCATCTTCGATTGAAAATTCTTCTTCTTCAATTTCTTCTTCATCTTCTACTATAAATTTTCTATTTGTATTGGTTTTGGCATTTAAATTTCTAGGACTTGGATAAAATTAGTTATAGTTTTTTTAAACTTTTAAATTTTAAATAAAAATAATTATCTTTTTTTTTTTTTTTCTTGGACCTCCCTTTTAACAACAAAAACATTCATATACATCCATCTAAGAGGAATTGTGATGAGAATCAAATAAAGGAGGCTTTTATTAATGAAGGAAGAGGTCATTCACCTTCACATTTGAAGTTCTTCTCAAAATTAAAAGAAGACATAAAATAAAGAGAGGATCAAGCCTAACGCCAAAGAAGTCTACAAGCTTTCAAGAATGGGCTTCAATTAAATATCTCTCTTTATAGTTTCTTTTAAATT
>Ga0123342_1009714_pt1 | contig 11353 bp, 8 predicted proteins | sample Turbeawhitnodule_FD_89960 | JGI IMG/M metagenome (GOLD analysis project Ga0123342, IMG submission 89960) | Root nodule microbial communities of legume samples collected from Mexico - Turtle bean Mexico white nodule | ecosystem: Host-associated > Plants > Roots > Nodule | place: Mexico: Nepantla... | reverse complement strand
TTAGCAAGGTGCTGCAAGGCCCGGAGGTAAGGTACCAGGCCCTAGAAAAGGCAGCATTGGCGGTTGTATTCTCGGCGAGGAGATTGCGCCATTACTTCCAGAGCTTCACGGTACTGGTGATGATTGATCTGCCAATCCAGAAGGTTTTGAAGAAGCCCGATGTGGCTGGAAGGATGGTGAAGTGAGCGGTCGAGCTTTCGGAGTTCGACATCAAGTATGAACCCCGAGGATCGATCAAAGGGCAAGTCTTCGCCGATTTCGTGGTCGAGTTGTCCTCCGAGGTGGCACAGAACGCCGAGGGTGACTTTCGCTGGGTACTCTCTGTTGATGGGTCGTCCAACCATCAACAGTGCCTCGCAGAATGGTCCTGGCAGCACGCCCTTCTTAAATGCATATACCAACATTTCCTCATCTTTGGCCGGCGATCTGACCATCTGCGCCCCAAAGCGATTCAGGTAGTCCCTAAGGGACTCTCCCTGATACTGCCTTATATCAAACAAATCATAAGACACCCTGGGCTGTGCCTTATTCACGATGTACTGCTCGACGAAAATCTTGGAAAACTGTTGGAAGTTGGTTATGTGACCGTTAGGCAGGCTCACGAACCATTCCAACGCCGTTCCCTGGAGTACAGTATCAATACTTGTTGTATTTGAATGTATATTTTGCTTTGAAAGAAAGACTATATTTATAGCTTAAAAATGTATCCGTTTAAGGCAACTTTTCAAAATGAATAAGTTAAAACAAGTTTTCAAAAAACTGTTATGAAAACGTACATTTAACCGATTGAAATTGCGATTTAACCGATTGAATTAGTCAAGCAGTTGCATAACTAATTCAAAAGCAGTTTCAAAAACCTCAAGCCAGCTAAGTGACAAACAACCGATTATCTCGATGATTCAACCGGTTGTTTTCCCTTTGCTAGGAAAAACACTTTGTTTCTTTTAAAACTGATTGATCAAGCTTGTGTAGGAATTAGAACTGATGTTAAAAAATTCTAAACAACCTAATCTAAACCCAAACCAAAAAGCAGCACAACTTCAGGCTTCATGTGGATTTGAAACATCAAATATCCAAAGCTGAACAAAGTTCACCTCGATTTCAGAACTTCGTGGCCGATGAGTCTAACGAGGAGAGAAGGGTAAACTTAGACCTGCTCGACGAGGTCAAGGAGGAAATGCACATCAAGGCCGAAGCCCTGAAGAGAAAGGTAGAGTATAAGGACAAGTCCAAGTTGAAACCTTGGAAGCTCCAGGTCACCGACTTGGTAGTGCGAAAAGCTCACCCCTATCAGCTAGATAACAAGTTGTCTCCCAAGTGGTGTGGCCCATTCTGCGTAATAGAGGTGCTCGGGAACGGAGCATACAAACTCGAGAACTTCGAAGGCGGGACTATTCCCCGAACATGGAATGAAGCCAATCTCAAATTTTATTTTAGTTAATCATACTATTGTAAGCAATTTAAATGTTCTAAGGGACACTCTTTTTTCCTTGTTAGGGTTTTTTAATGAGGTCACCCAATAAAAAGTTATTTGAAAAATATGTTTGTGATGTATGGTAAAGTAAGGTTCCTAATGAACCTCTCCCTTGGATAAATATGCCAAGGTCGAGAAAAGTAAGGTTCCTAGTGAACCTCTCCCTTGTGTAAATACGCCAAGGTCGAGAAAAGCAGGGTTCCTAGTGAACCTCTCCCTTGGGTAAATACGCCAAGGTCGAGAAAATTAAGGTTCCTAGTGGACCTCTCCCTCGGGTAAATACGCCAAGGTCGAGAAAAGTAAGGTTCCTAGTGAACCTATCCCGTGGGTAAATACGCCAAGGTCGAGAAAAGTAGGGTTCCTAGTGAACCTCTCCATTGGGTAAATACGCCAAGGTCGAGAAAAGTAAGGTTCCTAGTTGACCTCTCCCTTGGGTAAATACGCCAAGGTCGAGAAAAGTAAGGTTCCTAGTGAACCTCTCCCTTGGGTAAATACGCCAAGGGCGAGAAAAGTAAGGTTCCTCGTGAACCTCTCCCTTGGGTAAATACGCCAAGGTTGAGAAAAGTAGGGTTCCTAGTGAACCTCTCCCTTGGGTAAACACGCCAAGGTCGAGAAAAGTAAGGTTCCTAGTGAACCTCTCCTTTGGGTAAATACGCCCAGGTCGGAAAAAGCAGGGTTCCTAGCGCGAACCCCTCCCATTGGTAGGATACCAAGAGTAAAAACAAAATCTCCCCCTATGAGAAGAAGTAAGGTTCGTGAAGGACCGTGCTACTTAGGTATATGGGCGATCGTTGGCAGGCTATAGTTGTCAAAATCATGTCAAGACATACAAGTTAGCCGAAGTCATACACAAAACGATTTGGAGGACCTCTTCGTTGGCTAGTTCCTTTACCCTCCACATCTTGGCAAGGAGAAGATTGTTCGCAACTAAAGTTTCCCCTAGTTTCCTTGATATATGCTCCATCAGGGAATCATCCTCCAAGCTCTCCAGCATCTCTTTAACTCTGGTAGATCGCAACATCTTTTGTAGGAAGGAAGATATGTTAGTAGAGGAATCCCACTGGTCTCCGTCCGAGGCGCTTTCTCCTCTGTCCTCTTGCACCACAATGTCACGGGGAGAGGAGGCGCTGGGGGGAAGTTCTCGATAGGAGGGAGCTCAGCCATCCGAGTCTGAAGGCACTGGGATAGCAGCGTTAGCTTTCCTTTTCCTCTTAAAGACCAAACCTGAGCAGGTCTCTTCATCCTTAGAGAGAACAGCTTCAGCCACCGCTTTAAGGTTTTTGTCCATGGCACAAGGAGATGGAGCGGTTTTCTTCTGCACGGCCAAAACGGTCAGGTTTTTTCTTTTCTGAACATCTAGCACCATGCCTGCGTAAGAAGGAAAAAGATGTAAGAATTTAGCAAATACACATGTGGGATAAGCACTAACAGGAGTAAAGGGAAATACCAATGCAAGCCTTAAGGGTTGTACTCGTTTTTAATTAGCTCGGTAATATTAAACACTATTTGGAGGTTGGAGAGGAAGTCGCACACCTCTCGCTCTCGTGGGTGTAAGTCTTCAAGGCATCTGGATTTTTTTTGCCTAGGTTTCTATGTCCTATACAGAGGAAACCCATCCAAAAGATTTGGATCATCAGCGCTGCAGTGAATCTTGAAGAACTTCCCTTTAAAGCCTTTGTATGATTGCTGGAATAATTTTTTTTCAGCCTTTCTATATTCATAGCATTTTTCGCTTTTGAATGTTTACATTGTTGTCCAATTTTTTTTTCTTACCTATTGTGATTGTGTCATATGTTCTTAGTGTTCTAGGTGTCCTTACTTTGATTCTACTTACTTGCTTTTAATTGTGAAGTTTACACATTAATTAGAAACTTGTTTTAGTAGAAGTTGATGTTAAGTTCCAAACATATGATTTCAAGTGTTCAATTAGATTGAATCCACCAAATTTTTTTTTGTGAAAGTTGAATGTTCTTGAAAATGTGCATGATCCAACCTATGATCTTTCTTTGTTATAAGTCACATTAGAAAAAAAAAAAACTGTACCATTTTTTTTTAAAACATTAAGCACATTGACGTTTTTTTAAAACTGCAAAAACAACAAGCTATTTGTCCAAAGAAAACAGTACTGCAATTACAAAACAACAAGCACATGTGACGTTTTTTTTTTTAAAAAAAAACAGCAAAAACAACAAAGAATTTTGTTTCCAAAGGCATCTTGCTTGTCACTTGGTATAAAACTTCCTTTTCAAACTATGGATTCAACTTGATTGGCAAATGTTTTTCAACTTTATGGAATTTTGTATCCTTTTGCATTAGCATTTCTCTAATCATCAAAGTTTCATAGTTAAAAGTTTAGTGAGTTTCTTAGAGTCTTCTTTTGTGCTTTTCTTGTTTGTCTTCTATTCAAAGTTTTGTCACATTCTTTTCCTTCAAATTTGGTTTAGCCTTTTTCTTGTTTTAAGCTTTTCTTGTTTTTCTTTTCTTCTTTCCTCAAGTTTTGTGGTGAATTATCTTTGACCAAGTGTTGAGGCTTTGTCCTATTTCACTTGAGAGTTGTTCATACCACAAGAAAGACCTTGGCTAAGGAAAGAAAAATTTTCTTTGAGTGGTTGAGTGTTTTTCTTTCTTTTGCCGCAAGCATTAATTGTTTTTGTATTGGACTAGACTTCGGACATTTGCATTGAACATCGGCACTTGTGGAGCAGGTCGGCTCGGTGGTCTGGTCGCGATATTGGGCCACGTAAGTGGACCCCCAGAAATGCGTGTGATGAAACCCGTATATATGAAAGCCCTAGTCAGCGAGAAAGTGCATGCATGTGGTGTGTATAGTACATTCAGGTCTAGCACAAGCAAATATCCCCTAAGGACGCCTAGGCCCAAGAGCACTAGGGTTTTCAGGGGAAAGCTGCATGCATAATACATAAGGACTAGGGAGGCTACAGTGACAGATGGGTCCCGTGATGCTGGTACATGAGTTGGTACCCTAGCAGCCATGCTGTTAATATTTGCAGTCCAATGAGGAAGATTTTGAGCGGTTGTTGCGCGATGATTATGTAACAATGTAACCGAATGTCCTCCAGCAAACCTAATTTTACTAGAGATAAGGCTTTGGTGAGAGAGGGGTTGTTACAATGAGGTAACCTAAAAGCAATCTATAAAAGGGAGTTGAGATCCCTGGTAAAGGTACATTGTTTCTAACATTGAAACTGCTTACTTACTTATTGTTTCTATAAGCCCTGACTGACTTGATCGTCGAAGTGTAATAAATAGGTAGGGCCCCCTCTGTTTCAACGGAGCTGCCTTCCAACATCCAAAGGGACGCACATAATCCACCAGAAATAGGAGGAGCCACCGCTTACCGGTAACCAGGTCAACCGACAAGAACATTTGGCATCCACCGTGGGGTTGAAGAGGCTTCTTAGCCCCTCAGCTAAGGGTAATCCACTTCCCTTAGACCTCGACTGGGGGGCTTGTTCCTGTACGCCAATATAATCCCATAGCGCTCAAGAGTCGAGGCCTAGGGCAGTTTATATACTCCCTCACCCCTGAACCCTTCGAGGCGCCTTTTAAGGAGAAAAACTGTGACGGAGTACCAACCTCAAAAGTGGACAATACCTCGGATGCGGTGATTGACCCTAGCGATGTTATCTCTCGGACCTGAGGTCGGAACATTGGCGCCCACCGTGGGGCTCGATAAAACTAGGTCTCATCCATAGTCGTGTTTAGAGCCATCTAGCAACATGAGAAATACAAGACAAGGTACATCTGCACTTGAGGGAGGAGAGAACGTCACCATGAAACAACTCATGGAGACCATCCACGCCCTTCAGCAAACGGTGGCGACATCCAAGACTGATCAGGACAGAATTCTGGCTCAGGTTCAAGCCGAGCAAACATTCAGTCAAAACTGATTCAAGATCGATTTGGATGCGTCACGAACAGACAACGAAGAACTACACAGGGCCAATGAGGAACTGTGCAGAAAACTGCAACGCATGGGGGGAGCGCGTAACAGGTGTGCAAAGTCCGCCCATTCCAGTTAGGGGCTCACCCCATGCCTTTTTCCCAACCCATTTCATGACTCAAAAAATCACCTTTAGAGGTATCGAAGACCCGGAGGCCCACATCACGACCTTACACACCCAAATGATGATCTCGGGAGGAACTGATGCTATGCACTGCAAGTTGTTTATGGCAACATTCTTGGGCACAACATTGGACTGGTTCATCAGTCTCCCCGATGGACACATCACTTCATTTGATCAGTTCTCAACATTGTTTAGGGAATAGTTCATTGTCAACCGGGCTGAAGTCAACCATGCCCACCAGTCACAAGTTCAGAATAGAACTCAAGAAGTTGATCGTCATCCTCAACGTGGCCGACAAGCTGAAGTTGCCTCCAAAGACCGACAGAAGATTGGGGCCAAGCAAGCCTTTGGTCACAACCTGCGCAACTGCCTAACACTCAGACACCAATTGAATGAGTTGCTGAGGGATGGTTTTCTTAAGGAGTACCTGGAAGAAAATCAGGTGGCCCCTACGTCGGTAGCCCCAGCAGGAGATTAGAGGCATGAAGTACCAGTCCAAGGGGAGGTCAACACGATCTCTGGGGTTTTTCGGGAGGAGGATGTACCGCTTCCTAGTGAAAGAAGTACACTAAAGAGGTAACTGCAGTGGAAGCACGGGAGCCTCACCAGTCCCCTGAGCTCGATCTCTACTTCACGGAGGCCGATCTACAGGATGTGGTCCCACATGATAATGACCCGGTGGTGATCTCAGTGGTGACAGTAGGGAAAAGGGTACACTAAGTCCTCATCGACCAGGGAGTTCGACCAATGTAATGTTCTGGTCGACCTTCAACAAGTTGTAGCTGTCGCCTGATCAGCTAAGACCTTATGATGGTTGCCTATATGACATGGAGCAGAGGACGAATTTCACAGACGACACCACATCCCGCACCGTTAATATAAGGTACATCGTCGTCAACGCTCCTTCAGCTTACAACATCCTTTTAGGAAGACCAACTTTATGGTTCAGATTTGATTTGTTTTTTTGTTTTCAAAACAACCCACTCTATGTCATCTTTGATCAAGTATTCTGGCTATATAATGCAAAGAATTTAGTTGTTGTTTTCACATAAAACAACCTGTTGTTCTTCCTTCTCTCTGCTCCAACACCTATCTGCAGTGTGCAAAAGCATCTTCTGAGTTTAGCAATGGCTGAAACTCCTCCCTCAGCTAAAAGCATGAAATCCAGAGTTGTTAAGAGTGGTGGAAAGCTTGAAGGTTGGTTTTTAGGTGATGCTGATTTTATCAACAAATATCTACTCGAAACAAGTAGAAAAAGTGTGAATACGCCCAAGATGGTCTCCTTCACTTGGATGAAACAACAAAAGATGGACACTGTGAGAAACATCCTCAAAGAACAAAGATTGAAGAGATTCCTAGAGCTCACTGGGAACATATATCCAGATTTGGTGAAGGTATTTTACACTAACCTTCATTTCAATGGTGACTCACTCATTTCTCATGTGAAAGGTCTAGAGATGGTCATCACAAGTGATGTATGGGCTATTGTGGCTGGTTTAAAATCATCTGGACTAAGGATCAATAGAGGAAACCTTGGAATTGTTGAAGAGTTCAACAAAATGCAATTCTACAAAGGTTGTCTCAAGAATCCCCAATCCAAAGTAAGGATCTTTTCAGTTGGAGGATTAAAGCTTGAAGAAAGGCTCATTGCCTTCATAGTTTCATGGATTCTCACACCTAGGGGGAGTAACCACTTCACTCTTTCTGAAGAAGATCTCTTGCTGATCTATTGCATCATGAACAAAGTGAAGATTAATTGGATCCGCACAATCAAAGAGCACATGCAAAAGTACATGAGGTTATGTGATTTCCACTATCCCTATGCTATTTTGATCTCTAAATTTCTTCATTATTTTGAAATGTATATAGAAGGAGAACTAGATGAAGTAATTAAGCCCTCCAGTGAGATCAATAGTGGATCCCTAAGTAAGATGGGATTTACTAAAATTGGTGGAAGATGGGTGAGGAAGGATGGTGATCAAGCTGGCCCAAGTGGAACACATGAGGAAGATGAACCTAAAGAAGCAGCACAACAAGATGAACCTGTTGTTGAGGCTCAAGAGGATTATCACAATGATACCAACATGGGAGAAAGGATGACAACCATGTGACCTTTTGAAAGATTGATGATCAATCGTATGGACACCTGTGCTGAAAATCAAAGGAACCTCTATGATATGTGTGAATCAAGATTTAACAATATGGACACACGTTTCTCAACACTGGATGAACAAATTGAAGATATCCAGAAGCAGATTATGGAACTCCAATTTGAAAAGAAGGACAACCCTTATTTTTAAATTTATGGTTTAAGTTTCTAAACAATTTGTTTTATTCTTATATTGTTTTTAATCCTACCTTTTGTCTATTTGATGAGACAAATAGGGGGAGAAGTTTGGTTTTGTAATGTTCTTATTAACTGCTTTCTCTATTGCTTTGAACATTGTTGCTATGAACTTCTTTAACTGGTTTAAATTTGAATTTTGTTAAAATGTTAACTCTGATATACAAAATTTCAACCAGTTATTCCTGCGAAATAACCGATTGTTTATCTGTTTAGCACCTATATATGTTTGTTGGTTTCTCATCTGATTTGGCTGATGTTCCTCTTTGAAAATCACCAAGAGAGAACTAGTTTTTGGTGCTTATTTGATTTGGAATAGATTACCCTGTGTTTATGTGTTTTCTCATTAATGCAGGTTTTACAAATTTTAAACAAAGAACATTCCTAAAAGCATCCCAAGGATTTGTCTCCATCAAATAGGGGGACATTGTTGAACATGGGAGCTTTGATGTTTCAAATTCACATGAAGCCTGGAGCTGTGCTGCTTTTTGGTTTGGATTTAGATTAGGGTGTTTAGAATCTTTGTTAAGATCAATTCTTAATCCTACACAAAGCTTGATCAAACAGTTTTAAAAGAAACAAAGTGTTTTTCCAAGCAAAGGGAAAACAATTGGTTGAATCATTGAGATAATCGGTTGTTTGTCACTTAGCTGACTTGAGGTTTTTGAAACTACTTTTTGAATTAGTTATGTAACTGCTTGACTCATTCAATTAGTTAAATCGTGGTTTCAACCGGTTAAATGTGTGTTTTTATAACAGTTTTTTGAAAACTTGTTTTAACTGAATCCGCCTTAAATGGCTACATTTCAAGTGCTATAAATATAGCCTTCTTTTAAAGAAAAAATAACAATCAAATACAACAAGAATTGATACAAATTTGAGAAAGATATTTGTTTTTGAAAGGAGTTTTTCAAAGTGCAAGATTTCTTTTCAAGCTTTGTTGTGGCAACAAGTTCTGATCATAGGAGTTTCCTGTATTGTGCAAATCCAGGTGTTTTCTATCATTGTTTAGATACTTGTAATAGTACTTCTTTTAACTGCTATGTGTATTTGAAATTCTGTAAAGACAAAGGTTGTTCTGTCTTGAGGTGTTTGGTGTTTCAAAGAGGGTGAGTGAGTCTTGTGGGTGGCAAGGTTACCTCTTTGTGTTGTAATATGGTATTGGTTACCTTTGTTCAAGGGCAGACTTGGCATAGAGATTGTCCCCAAGTCAGATGTTGAAGTCATCCATAGCCTTGGGGAAGGATGTGTAAAGAAAGCGAGTAAACTTTCTAAGTGCACATGTCTTGCGCGACCAAATCGAAAAACCTAATCCTTTGCTCTTGTAGCTAGTCAATGCTCGAGCAAGTAATATATCCTTTGTGGCCAGAAGGTGGTCGGTTATATTATCATCAGTTGATTAAGTTACGATAAGTCATGTTTACCAACACATGCATTGTTGATACACTAGTCGAGATGTGATAGAGATAAACAAGTTAAATAAATAAAGGTACTGATATATATACAAAAAGAAACTAATTACAAGAGGACTCAAGGCTCTACTCCTCCTCATCCACCAATCGCCCATCTACCACGGTCTTGCCCAAACCAAGTTGGGAGAAATCCATTTCAGGGTAGACCCCCGAAGCTTGGGCGATAGCGTCCTCAAAACCTGCCATATATGAGTAGTCAGAGCCTCGTTGACCTTCTCTAGCTTCTTGTCCTTTTGAGCCAGTTCTTTGCCCCTCTTGGCCACCTCCACATTCAATCTTTCCACCTCGACCTGGAGGTCCGCATTCTTGTTAGATATTTCCAAGACCTCCTTGGACTTTTCAGTCAAGAGAGCCTTGGCTTCTTGTTGCAACCTTTGGAGCTCCTCTGTTTCTTGTCGGAGCCCACCAACTTGCTGCGAAAGCTCAGAAACCTTGTGGGATTCCTCCTTGGCTGAGCCTTTCCACCCCCTTAGTTGGGAGATGGCCAGGCAGTTCGCAGCCAAGGCTTGTCCCAGTTGCCTCACTGCCTGCTTCACCAGTTGGTCCTTCTCCAAGCTCTCTAGCTTTTCTTTGGCTTGGGCAGATAGCAGGGTATTCTCGAGGAAGGTGGGGGCATCCAAGTTAGGATCCCACAGTCCTCCCTCTGGCGCACTTGCACCCATACTCTCCTGCACCACTATGTCGCGAGAAGGAGGTGGACTGGGTGGAGGAGCATGAGGAGAAGGTGCGCGACCATCGGAGGCAGAGTGTTCAGCAGGCTCAGCAGCAGCCTTTCACCTCCTCTTGAATACTGGTCCAAAGTAGGTTTCTTCATCATCAGAAGGAACAACCTCAACAACGACCTTGAGCTTCAAGTCTTTACCAGGTGAAGCTTAGGCGGCTGCCTTCATATTTTTGGCCATGGCCGCCAAGTTCTTCTTGTTAAGCATACCCAGCATGTTGTCTGCATAAGAAAACAAGGGAAACTAAGTAAACAGATATACAAGCCAACACCAGCAAGAGTAAAGGAGGTAAAGATACCAATATATGCTTTATGTCCCACGGGGGAGAACTTTTTGCTTTTGAGGGTGGCTGTGTCAAAAACCACCTTCAAGCTGGAGAAGAAGAGGCACACCTCTCGGTCCTGTTGGGGCATATCCTCCAAGCATTTGGCCCATTGGACTCTTGGTTTCTTAGTCCAATACAAGGGGAACCCATCTAGAAGAGTTGGGTCACTCTTATTGCAGTGGATTTTTAGGAAGTTGCCCTTGAAACCCTGTAAGACTGTTGGAAGAGTGATAGCAAGGCTCTCCCAGCCACCCCGTTGAAGGACACTCACAACTGGCGACCTATGTGTTTGACCTCAAAGAAGTGCAAGAAGACCTCCACTGATGACAAATGGCTGAAATGGGTGCAAAGAATGGAAAAACCTCGAACAAATGCCCAGCTATTTGGATGTAGCTAGGCTGGGGCGACATTTATTTCAATGAGGAGTTCTTTTTCAAAGTTATATAAGGGAAGGCGGAGAATAACTTTTTTGAAAACAGTGGTGTAGAAATAGCAAAAAGGACCATTTGGGTATGAGGATTCATCATATCAGATCGACTCATCCTCCCTACAGGGCACTAACTTAAGGCGTCTATCATTCTCCCTACCCAAGATGCATTTTTTTGGACGCTTGCTTTTCATATAAAGCATTATTTGCTCGTGGGAAGTGTATATAGAGGTTTCTCCTAAAAGGATATCAGTAGCACAGGGGTACAATTTACGGTAATCCATCACTCAGAATATCTAAAACAAGAAAGACAAACAAGCAGAATGCAAGCACACATTCAGTCGACGATTCAAGATTCAAAAAAGATGTTCCGTCCGTTTGACCAGGACGTCTTCGTGCGCGACCTCAACCGTCAGCTAAGGACTCCTTCCCACTGATTGCCTGTGAATTCCTGCAAAAAAGAGGACAAAGAGGCGCCCTAGCGGCCGTTTGCACTCCGAC
>Ga0123342_1009713_pt1 | contig 11354 bp, 8 predicted proteins | sample Turbeawhitnodule_FD_89960 | JGI IMG/M metagenome (GOLD analysis project Ga0123342, IMG submission 89960) | Root nodule microbial communities of legume samples collected from Mexico - Turtle bean Mexico white nodule | ecosystem: Host-associated > Plants > Roots > Nodule | place: Mexico: Nepantla... | reverse complement strand
GCTTGATCTTTAGACGCTCCTAGCTTGGTCTTAGATGCTTGGCTTGGGTCTAGACGCTCTTGGCTTGGGGTCTAGACGCTCTTGACTTGGCTCTTGCCTTTCATGGAAGGTTGTGCTTGGCCCACCTTACGGCTTTCCATACACAGATGATGCTGGTTGGGGGCTCCGATGCGGTGCGGTGCAAGTTGTTCATGAGCACTTTGGCAAGAACGGTGATGGACTGGTTCGTCAGCCTCATTGATGGCCATGTAACGTCGTTCTCGCAACTCACAAAACTTCTCAAAGCCAAACACCAACAGAATTTAGGCTCCCCCCCCCCCCTCCCCCCGTCAGTATCCGATGACCTCTTTGATGTAAAACAGTATCAAGGAGAGTCTTTGAAGGAGTTCCTCCACTCTTTTGGAGCGCAAGTGGTAAGGTTGAACCTCACAGAAGAAAAGATGATGGTGCACGCGTTTAGGAAGGGCATCGTGCCGGGACCCTTCAGCTAGTCACTCATCCAAAACAACCCTGAGACCTTCGCCGAGATAAGGCGCCGGGCGGTGGCCCATATAGCAGCGGAGGAAGAAGTTAGTGAAAAGCGCACATGCGTGGTCTCCACGCAGCCGCGCGTTGCAGGTCGTCCTCAAACCCTAAGGGTCCACGAGGCGACAACAGAGATGAAGACTCCCGTGAAGCAGCAACCCTATCAAAGGCCTAATACGAGGGGGTGCGGGAGAGATAATGTGCCGTCAAGGCACGACTTCATAGTGGAATTGAAAGACCTCATCGCTATCCCAAACATAGCGGAGAGGATGAAGGTGCATCCCAAGACCTCATCAGTATCCCAAACATACGACCACCCCATACGCAATTGCTTAGCGCTGGGACACCAGCTAGACGAGTTGGTGAAGAACAATCTCCTAAGAGATTATCTGCAAGAGAAACAGGAGACCGAGGACGTGGCGGCAATAGGGGGTGGTCCGGGGCATGAAGTCCCCGTGCATGGTGAGGTCCACACCATCGCATGAGGGTTCTCGGGTGGAGGTTGTACCGCCTCTCAGCGAAGGAGATATGTGCGAACAGTGATGTCGATGGAAGCACAGAGGACCAACGACGCCTTCGACGTTGACCTGGTTTTTACCAAGGCCGACCTGGAGGATGTCATACCCCATGACAATGATCTGGTGGTAATCTCAGTGGTAACCACAGGAAGGAAGGTGCACCGTGTGCTAGTAGATCAGGGAAGCTCGGCAGACGACAACCTCAACAAACTGCAACTATCTCCTGACATATTAAGGCCCTATGGTGGTTGTCTCTACGGTTTCACAAGAGACCAGGTGGAGGTGCGGGGATACTTGGAGTTGAGGACCAGCTTCACAGATGGCACTGCGTCACGAACGGAGAGCATTAGGTACCTTGTCGTCAACGCCTTCTCTGCTTATAATATGTTGTTGGGTAGACCAACGCTGAATAGGTTGGGAGTGGTACCATCGACAAGGCACATGAAGATGAAGCTACCGGACCTGACAGGAAAGGTGATTACTATCAAATCAGATCAAAAGGAGGCCAAGCGGTGCTACGAGAACAACCTCAAAACACGGTGAGGGATATCTGTGGTCACTAATGGACCGCCGTACATTGAGGAAATTCCCCTGCCCAAGGTCAGTTGCTCCAAACCCGATGAGACCATAGCAGAAATCGCCTGCAGGACCAAATCTGATTCGTTTGGCAACTACGGGGAAAGAGAGATTGGAGAGAGAGTCTCCAACCTAAGCAACGTCCCCGGCCAAACGGCGCAAACCCCGGTTGAGAAGACCGTAGAGTCCAGAATTGAGGTAACCAGTGATGATCGACTAGGCGATCGGTTCGACCCTATAACAGAGACAGGGTCAGTTTCAAGGTCTTACACACAGGGGAAACAGAGTATGCTAAAAAGCCTGGAGAGAAACACCAGGTACCAAGGAATATAGCCCCGATAGTTTCACACCCGGTCACTTCCGTGTGGACAAATTCCCTCAATATAACAAAGATCTTTGGGACGAAGCAAACAGGACTTAAGGCGCTGAAGCAGGGCTCGGTTCCTTGCACATGGAATGCAGCTGATTTCAAGTCTTATTTCAGTTGAGCAAGGATATTGTACATGGTATTAGAGGATACTTTTTTTTTCCCTTACAAGAGTTTTTTAATGAGGTCCCCATATAATTACGGTTGAAATATTTTCTCGAGTAATGTACAATTCAGTTAAGAACTTGTTTTCCTTGCGTTAGAGGTCTTGTGAGCAGAGAGGTAGGTTCAGAGAACACCTCCCCTCTCGAGTGAAAGTGCCAAGGTTGAACGAAATAGTTCGCCAGATAAATCCTCCTCGCCCTTGAGCGAAGTTGAGGTCAGTTAAGGACTTTGCGTTAGAGGTCTCGTGAGCAGAGAGGTAGGTTCGTGAGAGAACACCTCCCCTCTCGAGTGAAAGCGCCAAGGTTGAACGAAATAGTTCGCCAGATAAATCCTCCTCGCTCTTGAGTGAAGCTGAGGCCAGTTAAGCATTTGTTTTCCTCGCGTTAGAAGCCTCGTGGGCGGAGAGGTAGGTTCGTAGAGAACACCTCCCCTCCCGAGTGAAAGCGCTAACGTTAAACGTAAAAGTGACCAGTTAAATCCTCGTCGCCCTCGAGCGAAGCTGAGGTCAGTTAATAGTTATCAGTTAAAACCTCCTCGCCCTTGAGCGAAGCTGAGGTCAGTTGAGAATTAACTTCTCTTGCACTAGAAGCCTTGCGAGCAGAGAGGTAGGTTCATGAAAGAACACCCCCTCTCGTGAGTGAAAGTGCCAAGGAAGAAAACGTCGAGGCTAAATGAAATAGTTCGCCAGATAAATCCTCCGCACCTTTGAGCGAAGCCGAGGTCAGTCGAGAGTTTGTTTCCCTTGCGAAAAGCGCTAAGGAGGAACAACCTAGTTCATAGTTAAAACCTCTCCTCATGATAAGGGGAACATGCAACAAAACACTAAAAGAAATGTCTTGGCACCAGGCACCATGACAAAAGTAGTTATGAGAGTCAAAAAAGAAGTTCGCCATACAGAAATAAAAACAGGTATGAGTTCGGGAAAGTAAAGGTTGCAGACCGATAAAAGAGTTTGTGCATCAGCCAAATACAAATCAAGGAAGGACCCTGGGAGCGATCTTCCCGTTTTCAACAAGATTCGACGCGGTGAAGGGCGTAATATCCACCCCAGGGTGCACACAAGCAACTTGGGCAAGAGCATCTCTGAATCCCTCGTCGTAAGGGTCGAGAACGTCTCCGGTCAGCTCAGCCTCAGCTTCTTCAAGTGTGGGCGAAGGCGCACTGACAAGAGGTTTCCACGTCTCTGGAAATCCCATGGAGACTAGTGAGAATGTCAGTTAACGTCGCTCGTTTTTCCTCACTTAGAACCATACATGCGCACACATTCCAGAAGAAACATGGAGATAAAGCATGCAAATGTGCGGAAGAAAAGCTCAAACACGACGTTACTATAACAAGAATCTGCACCTCTTAGAGTTTGGGGTTTCTTGAATCAAAGGAAACCCAGAAAGTGAGGGTGATTGATGCAGAGATTAAGTAACATAGGCAGTTATCCAGAACCAGAATCAGTAAACAGGTGTGAATGGGAATCAGAGTTCATACCTACGGTCGATAGCGAGAGAATGTGAAATGCATAAAGGAAGCGCGAGAATGCTTGTGGAAGAAGGTGAAATGATCAAAGGGTTTCAGAGAATGATGTAACAAGCGATTGGACGCACGCATTTTCTAGAATTTAAAAGCAAACAAAGAAGCGTAAGCGACGTTAAACCCTAGCCGTTGATCAAAGACACGTGCGTATTGATAAGACAGGCCTAGAAAGACGTCATTTTGGCGTCGTATTTACGTCCTGTCGCACAGAGCCACGTAGGTCATCCAGGGCAAGGACTTAGCCTCTTCGCTAAACGAGTTGCAGCTCGAGGCTGGGGGGTTTGTGTACCGACCAGTCCCCGGGCGTTGACTAAACCACTGGTAATGTTGGTGCCACGTAAGCGGGTCCCACGAGCAGCGCGGACTGTACCTCGCGAAGCACGTGCGCCAAGGAACCAAAAGTGGTTAGACATCGGTCATCAAAATGTACCGACTTGCCACTATACAGCGTGGAAAGGTCGGACATCGGAAACTCAAACAGTAGAGATGGGCCACGAGAAGTGGATCCCAGATCGCGCACCAGTTATCAGTAAGGGAGAAGCCTAGATCACGAGTGCCCATGAGTGTAGAGTGGACGACACATTTTGGTGTGACACAAAGTATAGAGCCACTGGAAGGATGTGGCATGCAAGGGTCACGTTCAGGGGCGAGCTGCATGTATGGCACATGAACAGCTAGGGCACTCCCAGAGGCGGGTGACCCCAGAGATCAGGTGCACGAGGAGACATCCAGGTGGTCATCCCGTCAGAGGTTGCACTCTAATTAGAGACCCCATGCGCTAGGTTATCCTGAGAGTAAGGTAACAACTGTGTTGGGCCCACCCATCAGAAAGGCCCATTTCAGGTAAACAAGAACCCTGGTTTCAGTCTATAAATAGTAAGTTAACAAACTTGACAAGGGAGAGTTCTTTTGCGCCGTAACACACACAGTAGCAAGATTATACAGTTTTCGATGTTTCCTAGCCCTAGTACTGACTTGAGCGTCGGAGTGCAAATGGTCGCTAGGGCGCCCTTTGTCTTTGTGTTTCAGGTGTTCATCACAGGAAAGGCACACACGAACGCAAGGACTTTGGACCTAAGAGTGACGTAGGCGTACAAAGGCGTTTCGAGTCAACCGGTAGGAACAATTTTCTTAAATTTAAAAAAGTGTAAATGAATATTCCACATCTCTAAATCAAAATCATTCAGAATCAAACAATCAATACTTACAAAATCTTACACTTCAATTATATCATAATACATTTCAACTCATTCATACTACCATTCAAACACTTCCAACCTCAATCAAAACACATTCATTAACTTTTCAAATTCAACATATATTATACAAAATTATCAAAATAAACAATTTCACATCTAATTTAACTTAGTACACTACTCAAAAGAAAACAATTAGACAAGGAGATTTTGAAACTGGTGACCACATCACCCCCACAGATCTTTTAGCCTAGAGTTTTATTGAAAATTAAAACTAATTTCCCTCACCTAAAATTGAGTAGGTGGGCTCACAAATAACTCAAATCCTATAAATCCCAATAATAGCTTAACCTGCGACACAGTCATGATAAAAAAATCTAATTATATCACTAGAACTCTAAACTAACAAGGACTAATCCTGAAACTCTAAAATTCACATGCAACATACCAACCAAACCACCTAAAGATTAAAAACCAACTCAAAGAAAAATTAACAAAAAATAACTTACTCTAACTGAATTTTTGATAAATAAGTCTTGTAGTAATTACTATTAGGAGTCACATAACGGACTCTGATCATATGATGATAAATGTGTTTAGAAAGCTAGAGAAAAGATAAAAAAAAGAAAAAGAAAATAGAGAAAAAAATTCTTTCAAATAAGACTTGAATAATTAATTTTTTTATTTATATGCTATTTTTTATTTTAATAATTTAATAATAAAATATTTATATATTATTTAAAATATAAGAGTTCTATTTTATACCTATTTTCTTTATCCTTACATTTTATCTTATACATTTCTTTCTCATTATACATTCATATATTTCATTATACTTTCTATCTAAACTACTTAGTGTAAATTTAAATACAATTAAAATATTTAAGACATTTATTTCAGTTATATTATAATTTTGCTGTTAAAAATATTTATTTATAATTATTTTGTTAAATTTAAAAAAGTGTAAATGAATAATGTGATGGCGTGGGTGTTGTATAAACCCTTGGCAGTGAGAAGGATGGAACAAAAGCAGGAACTGAAATTACAGTGCCGAAGCAAAAGCTTAACTCAGCGGGCTTCAAAGGGAGAGAGTAAGTAACCGAGGTACCCTTTCTCCCTTTTCTGTCGTTTTATTGCGAAAATCATTCATTCGTAGCGTCGTTTCGTGTATCTATGTGGAATATCTGTGGTTCACTGAAAGAAGATTAGGAATGGGATTTGTTTATCTCTGTGCCCATAAGCGAGACTAAAATTAACCTTGTTTTTTCAAGAATCGTACACGTGAATTTGAGTTCTTGGTCCCTTTCTAGTTCGCAGGTGGCTTCTAACAATTTAGAATCATGTCCTGGTGCACCATTGAGTCCGATCCCGGTATGCAAAGTTCATGGCATTTTTACTAGGGTTCTGGGTTCATGCAGTATTTTGTTTGATATAGATGCTGATTGGCACATTGTTTTAGAGTTTGATTTTGCTTCTTTTTTTCCCCAGGCGTGTTTACAGAGCTTATTCAGCAAATGCAAGTGAAAGGTGTACAGGTATTTTTGTTGGACTTATTTTATTTTTCATTGTTTTTAGCTTGGTCTTGATGTGGGATGTTGGTTTTTGTTTCTTGTTTAGGAGATTTTGCTTCCCTAGGGGTGTGGTTGGGAATTGGGTTTTGAAGGGTAAGGGAACGGGACAACAATTTTTTTATTTTTTATAAATTAATAAATATTCCCAATTTTAATTATCTTTTAAAATAACATGATAGGTTTTTTATTTTTTTTTAAACATTGCATAATTGTTAACCTGGAATTAATAAATTACCCTCCCCTGCTTGTCCCTCTAAAGCCTAACTCCCAAATACTCACAAAACCTAACTCCCAAATACACACTGAAAGATTTATTGGGGGATGTATTGCATTCCTGGGAATATTATGCTTAGGAATATTATTCCCATGAACAAATTTGGTTGGCATTTAGTATCAACATTACAGAGATATTTAATTGACAATTTTTTCTATTTGTTAGTATTGTTGTTCAGGTTGGTTTTTGCGAAATCTTTGTTTTGCAGTCTGTTGTGTACTAGCATCTATAATAATAACCTGTTGAAGAGAATAGAGGGAGAATACAACCAAGAGAAGCTAAAATATCCTCCAAAAACCTTATAAAATGATACAGAAGTAAGATGAACAGAATAAAGGTTGCCGAGCCTCTAGGTAGATGGTAGCTAACTCCCTTGAAGCAATCATGAACCTATGAGCACAGCAGCAATAAGAATAGATTAACACAACCTATCGTGTAATAATTTTAGCAGTAAAGAGACTTTCCTAAAGATGCAAGCATTTAATCCGACCAAATTCACTAAAGAACTATGTAGACTTCACATACTCTTTCGAAAATGTCAGCCTCCTTGTTTTCTCAAAATTTGTAATGAAGTAATGAACCATCAGAAGTGCCTCCAAGCTCCAAAAGGACACTCTCCGCTCAAACAGATATGTTAAAAGGTTATCGCATGGTAGATGAGCTTAAACAATGAAAAGGGCTGCAGGTCAATCTAATAGCAATAAAAAGTGGAGTTAAAGAAGACGATATTTGTAGAATTTAAGGGCTTGTGAGGAGGTGGAATACCTTTATCTGAAATTAGATTTCTCATAAAAGTTCTCTGGGCAAGCGGATTGCTTTTCGAACTGGAAAGTATGACCTATAGGGAAAATGAGAAATTATGCAGTGGAAGTGGAAGGGGAAATGGACTGTTTTTCTACTTCTGCATGTCCTTAGGAAAAGCTTTTACACTGTCAAAAAGGATTTATATTCCTGGGCACGAGTGAAAAAAACATTGTTGATTGCCATTTTTTGCCAATTCAGGGCATGGTTGTTTGGAATTATTCTGAGTCTGTTAATTACAATTTGAATTTTTCAATTCGATGACCATGGAATTTATTAAATTTGTTGATCCAAAATAAATCTGATAAATTCTAGAGCATATCAAAATAAAAATTTTTCCTTTTGGTTCTAGTTAGAATATTTTTTGTGCATGCTTTCCTCAGTCCTATATGCCTTGGCAGGTTGAGGAACTATATTCTTTGGACATTGAGTCTCTCAACAGCCTAAGGTTGGTGTGCTATTTCAGCTAGTTTTGAACTTACATATATTGCGATAATTAATTTATGAATGTTTGCCTTCTATCTGTCTTTGGGGATTTTATTCTCGATTTCAGGCCTGTTTATGGGTTGATTTTTCTTTTCAAATGGCGTCCAGGAGAAAAGGATGACCGAGTCGTAATCAAAGATCCCAACCCTAACTTGTTTTTTGCTAGCCAGGTTAATTGTTACTTCTTTAATAATTGAAATCCAAAATCATAATTGTTTTCTGCGTGATTTTACTGATCTTGTGGTTCATTTGTAGGTAATAAATAATGCTTGTGCAACCCAAGCGATCTTGTCCATTCTTATGAATTCACCAGATATTGACATTGGTCCAGAGCTGACAAAATTGAAAGAATTTACCAAGAACTTTCCTCCTGAACTAAAAGGTTTGGCCATCAATAATAGTGAAGCCATACGAACAGCCCATAATAGCTTTGCTAGGCCAGAACCTTTTGTTCCTGATGAACAAAAGGTTGCCAGTAAAGATGATGATGTTTACCATTTCATAAGCTATCTACCTGTTGATGGGGTGTTATACGAGCTTGATGGATTGAAGGAGGGTCCTATCAGCCTTGGTCAGTGCACTGGTGGGCAAGGTGATTTGGAATGGCTGAAGATGGTGCAGCCTATGATACAGGAGCGCATTGAAAGGTATTCCCAAAGTGAGATAAGATTTAATCTCCTGGCAGTGATCAAGAACAGGAAAGAGATGTACACTGCTGAGCTGAAGGAGCTTCAAAAAAGGAGGGAGCGCATTTTGCAGCAGCTGGCAGCATCAAAGTCGGATAGACTAGTGGACAATAGCAATTTTGAGGTACTGAACAATTCCCTCTCTGAAGTGAATGCTGGGATTGAAGCTGCTACTGAGAAGATCTTGATGGAGGAAGAAAAATTCAAAAAATGGAAAACAGAAAATATTCGTAGGAAACACAACTACATACCCTTTTTGTTTAACTTTCTAAAGATTCTTGCTGAGAAGAAGCAGCTGAAGCCCCTCATTGAGAAGGCCAAACAGAAAAGCAGCCCGTGAAGAATGTTTAATACAAAACCTTTTATGTGGATTTCCCCGATATGAGTATCACGTTGCACTTAGTTATTTTTTTAACATTTTGTTAAGTACTGATGCACAACCCTCTTTGGTAAAGATTCATTAGTTCTATTTACTATTGGTTCTGGGTTAAATAATATACTGTTAGGGGATGAATTTAATCTTCAAAGCAAATCTTTACTCCCCCTCCTCGTATTCTCTGTCTGCAGTTGAAGGACATAGTTCAGGAAGACTGGTGATATCAAACTCCTCCTGTCCTCTTTACTAGTGAATAAGAGACATTTCCGAAATATTTAAAGAAACCATCTCACTGATCTCACGAAAACATCTCACAGATTGTTTGACATTCAGAGGAATATGAAACATGAATGTTTACCGTGAAAATTTGATCCGTAAAACACTGGTTTTTCAATTTCAGACTATCGATGCTCTAGGGTCTTGATTCTCTGGCTGCCCCATAAATGTCTTAATTCCACATTTGCCCTTCAGTAAAAAAGTTAAAAAGCATGAGGCATTGGTTGTGGAAGTGTGGCGGTGTTGAAGTTGTTGGTTATTGATTGAAGAGAGTGAGTGTTGAAGGCGCCAGTGGTGGTTGTGGTGGGTTGGGCTGGTGATTGTTTGTGACAATCTGAGGTGAGTTTTCAGCGATGTGTTTTTTGTCTTACATTTTTTGTATATGTGAATGTGGGTATTTTGGATAGAGTAATCTGGTGCATCTACGGATTGCATAAGCATTTTAAAAAACTAATTACTTTTTGATTTGGATAATTTGGAACTCCAATCTGGATTCGGATTAACATATGCGAGATGCGGATTACTAATCCAAATCCGGGTTAGAAGTTCTGAATTACCTGATCTGAATTTGGTGTGAAGGGTGTTTATTAATGGATGACTACTGGACTATCCAACCCAGGTTCTGGAAAAAAAAACAGTGGCGAAATGACCTTCATTGAACCACACAGTGCAAGAGAACAATCCAATAAACACAAATATTGACCTGTACAAGCATACAATCACAATCGAAGGAGCAAAACCTTTGAATCTCTATCAAGAACCACCACAAATGAGACCTTGAAGGTGTTTCATGATGCAATATAGCTTGGGGGTCCCGTGGGGTGAGAGAAAAGAATAGAGAGAATAAGGTGAAATTTGTTTAGAGTTTTAGATTTTTTATTTTTTATTGAAGGAAAAAACAGTAATTTCATATTTACTATTGGGGTGCCTAAAAAACACATGGGTGCAGGAAGAAGCACCCTGATTCTCTTTACAACTGAGTTGGATATATGATAATGGACCAGGCATCTTTTAAGTTTTTTCGTTTTCTTCCTGCACCTTTATACTTTTGGTGAAAGTCATATTTAACTTTAATGAAATTAAAATTTAAGTCCAAGTCCTTGCACCCTCCAGTCTCTTCTTCTTCCTGAATTATATAATTTAAAAGTCATTTCTGAATTAAAAAAATAACTTTTCAAATAGTAAAATTTAAAAGTTAACTTTTTATTCTGAATTGTATAATTAAAGTCATTTATAAATCCAGAAAATAAACATATTTTTGAAATTAAAACAAATATGAAGGAGTATGAATAAAATATGGAGTAGCAAATTTTTGGTTAACTTTGGTCCAAGTGTGCAACCGATTAATATTTGATCTTGTGTAATGAAATTGCAAATTTACAGGTATACGTTTGCATGAAACCTTCCCGTTTGTAAAAGGAAGTATATAAAATATAAATTGCGAATCACTCCAACCTTGCTGTTGTATTATTAGTGGGTGGTATTTGGAATGATCGTTATATGATTTAAATTAACACAAATTAATAACTATAGAGGTATTAATTACCGCCAATTGTGTGGCTTGCAAATAAAAAATATCCATAATTACGAAACAGATTTATCTAGCGCAGCACCAACCAAATATTTAGAACGGAATACTTCATTAGCATTAGCATCACCACTCCCTAAATATAGTAAAATTTATAAAAATTGTGCAATTCACTTTTAAAAATACATTTAATTGACAAATAGCAAAAAAAATTATAGAAATAAACATGAGTCAAAGTTGTTAATGGTATAGGTAACATCAATTGAATTCATTATCTACTACTTTTTTTAATTAATGTTGTCAACTGAATTGACAACGACTTCAGTTTAAATAAATTGTAAAAAAATTAAACACTGAGTTGACAACTTAAATGTATTTTATTTGAATTGAAGTTGTCAATTGATGGATATCCACTAGGAGAGGATTTTATTAATGAAGGAAGAGGATTTTCACCTACACATTTGAAGTTCTTCCTTCTAGTC
>Ga0123342_1009712_pt1 | contig 11355 bp, 9 predicted proteins | sample Turbeawhitnodule_FD_89960 | JGI IMG/M metagenome (GOLD analysis project Ga0123342, IMG submission 89960) | Root nodule microbial communities of legume samples collected from Mexico - Turtle bean Mexico white nodule | ecosystem: Host-associated > Plants > Roots > Nodule | place: Mexico: Nepantla... | reverse complement strand
TATTTTTTTATTTTTTAAAAAAAAAAAAAAAACACAATATATATATATATATATATATATATATATATATATATATATATATATATATATATATATATATATATATAAAAGAAACTTGAAACCAATTTTAAAATATAATTTGTAATCTCATTTTGGTAAATTTAGATTATTTTTATTAATTTAATATGCTGATTAATATTAATTAAATTGCTTATTTTTCGTTTTTCATAATTTTATTTATATTATTAATTGTATTAGAGCACATAAAAATATAACATGTTCAATTATATTATATTCTTGTCTTTTAAATTTTATTTTATTGCATTAATTGTAGTAAAGCACATAAAACATATTTATTTAAGTGTATTATGATAGAATGATTTGGTATTCAGGGAAGAGTACCATGGGATACAGAGAGAACGGTCATTGATATGATGATGAAGAGGATTGATATGATGATGAAGAGGAGGTGAAGGAAAATGTTAGAGATTTCTTTGAGGAAAAGTTCATAAAAGGTGTTTAGCAATAGGTCAGGTTTGATAAGGTTGATTTCAATAAAATCACATATGAACACAATGATATATTAGTTGGAGATATAACCGAAGAGGAAATAAAGTGTGTTGTGTGGAGTGTGATAGTACAAAAAGTAAATAAAGTGTGTTGTGTGGAGCTGTGATAGTACAAAAAGTCTGGAACCTGATGACTTCAACTTTCAGTTCATTAAGTTTTGTTGGAAAGAGATTAAAATGGATGTTATATATAAGGGTAGTGCATAACTTTGAGGTTAGCGAAAGATGGCTAATGGGGACAAATAAGTCTTTTATGTCTTTGATACCTAAAGTCGATAACCCTCAGCATTTGAACGAGTTTAGACCAATATCTTTGGTTGAGTGCTAGTACAAAATAGTGGCTAAAATTATGTCCTTGAGGTTGAAGAAGGTATTGCATAAAGTCATTGATGTTCGACAGTCTGGGTTCTTGGAGGGTGGGGACAACGTTTTAGTAGTCAATGAAGTTTTAAATGAAGTGAAGAAGAGAAAAAGTTGTTGTGTTTTTTTCAAGGTTGACTATGAGAAGACGTATAACTCAGTTAATTAAGAATTTATTTACTATATGCTAGAAAGGCTCGATTTTTGTGGGAAATGAATTGATTGAATTAGAGCTTGCCTTGAATCTTCATCGAGAGGATTGGGACAAGGAGATCCTCTAGTGCCGTTCCTTTTCCTTATTGTGGTAAAGGGTTTAACAAGGGTGGTAAGGAAAGTGATGGAGAAAGAGTTACTAGAGAGCCTGATCATTAATGACAAGTTGATAAAGATGAATATGCTTCAATAAACGAATGATACTTTTTTTCTTCTTCTGTAAAACGACCACTCAAAGCGTGTTTGCTATCAAGGCTCTTGTAAATTGCTTTGAATTGACATCAGGATTAAAGGTTAATTTTCAGAAGAGTAATATTGAAAGGATGGGGAATAGTCCACAATGATACAACGTTTTGCAACTATTTTGAATTGTGAGATGATGAAGACTCAATTTAAATATTTGAGGCTGCTAGCAGGGGGTGTCACAAAAGAATCAAGTTCTAGGAGGGAGTGGTGGAAAGAGTGAGAAACAGGTTAGGGAGATGGAAAGACAAATTTATTTCAATGGCAGAACATTTGTGTCTGATTAAATTTGTGCTATCCTCTCTTCCTCTTTTTTACATGTCGTTATTAAGAATGTCAACGATGATGGCGAAGGATATAATGAAGCTGCAGAGGAACTTCTTGTGGGGATGAGACTCAGAAGGCAGGAAAATAGCGTGAGCTTCGTGGATAAAGGTATGCAAATCAAAAGAATTCGGAGGGCTAGGAATGATAGAGTTGAGACGGTTCAACATGGCTTTTTTAGAAAAGTGGATTTGGTGCTTGGGCACTGCTAGGACTCGAAGTAAGGAAGGTGGATGAATTTAAGGTCTCAAAGAAATGTTAGGTCAAATTTGCTGTGGTGGAGGGATTTGTAGGAGGTATGAAATTTTGAGTGTTGGAAAGGTAAGTTTAAGGATAACCTCATTTGGGACGTAGGGAATGAGAGGGAAATTTGTTTGCGGGAGGATAAATGGTTGGGCAAGGAGGTTCTTAAGGACAAATTATTGATGCTCTTCTCCGTCTGCTATTCTAGGGACTCCAAGCTCTAGCAAGGAGGGGAGTGGTACAATAATCTTGAGTGGTCTTGGAAGATAGGATGGATAAGACATTTGTTTGAATGGGAAAGGAATTAGGAACAACTAGTTTTGCTCATGGGAGGGAAGTGCAAAAATGTAGTAAAAGAGGATCAGTGGGTTTGGAAAAAAAGTGATTCAACAGAGTTTATAGGCAGATCCAGCTAATGCAGCAGGACCATCTACGACTGGTGTAGATGATGAATTTAACACAGAGTTGAATGATTTTCTAAGGGACGACTAATATGGTTATTTCTTTTCAATTTTTTGTTTTATTTTCATTTTTTCTTATTTCTTTTGTTAGCATTTGTTGGTTTAGTTATCTAATTGTATTAGGTTGGAATATTTTCCTGTTATTGTTTTCTTGAATTATTGTTATTTTTAATTTCTAGTTTATTTTTTCGCAAATAAAAAAGAACTGGAATATTAATTTGTGGAAAAAAAAGATTTTGTGTTTAAATATTAAATAGTAAGATGAATTAGACACGAGTTAGAAAAGAAAATTTGATTGAATCCCTATTCAAATGTAGTTGAAATTGTGATACATGAAAATTTAACAAGATGATTGATTAGGACAGAGAATGACAAAACAAAAAGTAATGAGACCAATTAAACTAAGTGAGTGTGTGAACAATTTTGAAAGTTTTACTGATGAATTGACAGTTGTGGTTGCTTAATTTTTATTTTTTGTTACATCATAAAATAACATGAAAATGATTGAGGCATTTTTTTTGTGTAAATTAGGAACCTAGGGCCAAATAACCAAACTTTATCTTATTAGAATTCCATTTTTTATATATATCCCCTTTGGGCCAATAATTTTTCTTATTATTGCACCCTAACCTTTGATGATATATTTTCCTACCCTTTAGCATATTTAAGGAAGGAGATCATAGATGCAATAAATATAGAAAAGGGAATGGTTGGTTTTGTATTTTGAAAGCTCAAAAAGTTTAAAATAGGAAGAATCTATTCCTATTAACGAGAAAATGAAAAGGAAAGAGAAAAAAAAATTCATGTTGAAAATCAGAAAAAAGTAAAAAGAAAAATGAGGAAAAGTGGGAAGTCAAAAGAAAATGGTGATTAGATAATAGGTTCTATAATTGGATTATAAGTATGTTCTTTTTCTTTAAGATATGCATTTTGTTATCTAAAAAACCAATATTTTTTGGAAGCCCAACCTCATTACAATCCTGGAAAAGACCTCAAGATTCATGTTTCTAAGATGTTTGTGATTTGAAGATGAAATGAAAATAACTGCGAATTGTTATGATTAAGTGAAAATAGAGAGAAAACTTACTTGTGAGCATATGAGAAGAAATTCCTTAATGAATTGTCATTTATTTGTTTTGTTTTGATCCTGGAAGTTGATTGTGTCTATATTTTTTTATATTTGAATTTGGAACCATTTTAAATTTCTAATTTAATATGTTGTTCAGTAAATTAAGGTGTTTTGATATTTAAATTCAAATATATTCATTGACTTTGCTTGAGGACAAACAAGATTCTAAGTTGGGGAGAGTGATAAGTGCCTAATTTTAGTAATATTTCATATTAAAATGTAGGCACTTATGAGTATTAATTGCTAAAATATATGTAAAATAATCCATAATTTATGAATTTATACCCTTTTACATTTTTTATGATCTTTATTTGAATAAGAACATTTTATTCCCATATTTGGTGTTAATTTCATGTTTCTAGGGAAAAATGGAGATTTGGACTAAAAAAGAATGATATAAGCTAAAAGGAGAAAGCTGGAAGGCACAAAAAATGCACGAAAAGAGAAAAAAAAAGTCCAACTCAGCACTGGAGCATCTCGCTCAAGCAAGCTCATTCTCGCTTGAGTGAGAATACTCTTGTGAAGTTTTGGGAAAATAACGCTTTTCTCGCTTGAGCGAGAATGCGTCAGATTAATTGGGTTTATTTTATGTTTTATGAACTAGCCCATCAGTGTGATGCTAGACGTCACCTAACCTTATTAAATTAGGTTAAATAGGGGGCTAGAGGCTCAACCCTAGTGTGCCACATAGAGAGGAAAACACCATTTAGTGATTTGTAACCAATTGGGAGAATGGAAGGTGCTAGAAGTATGTGTGGCTAATTCTACCCTTTGAGATTGAGAGTAATTTTTTCGAACTCTTATGTATTGAGGTGATATTTATATATGATATAATATTTTGTACTTGATTGATTATTGGTATTGTTTTTTTGTTTATAACTCTTGATCTAAAATCTTAAATCTGATTGGAAAGTATTTTTAGGGTTCTGACTTACACAACAATACTTAACATATTTGAGTGTTATGAATAAACTTAATATTTTAATTGCTATTAATGTTTTTGCTTGATTATAAGTTGTTTTTATAAATATGGGAGAAATCGATATTTAGGAAACATTCTTAATAATTTTATATTCGAGGAATCGATAAATGAATTTTATACGGGCATCAATTCCAATAAAAAAGTCAGCACTTGTGCTAATTTATATTCAGTTCAATTGTTCTTGAACCATCCATTTGAATTTTTAGGTGTTCAATTTGAGTATACTGTTTGCTTTTACTTTTATTTGAGTCTTATTGCAATTTCATTCGGTGAATTTCAATTTTAGGTGAGTCATTTTAATTTTTGAATCAAGTTCAAGTAATGCCTAGTCATGTTCTTCCTAAAATGTCACTAAATCTGTGTGGTGCCTTTTTCATTTGATTTTGGTTGTTTGCTTTATTTTGAGTCTTAACAGTAATATGAATTTGAACTTTGGTTTAGGGTTTAGGGTTTGAGCTTTGGTGCATTTTATTTTTACAAGTTTGAGTTCTATACTTGTTGTTAGATCCATACAAGTTCAATTTTCTATAAATTATATTTTGTCTTTGAGATTTCAATTATGTTTTTAAATTCAATTAGGTTTTCTCTATTTTCCAGATTTTCGTGCTGACCGAAAAAGTTTATCATAATTTGATTTGTTGGTGAAAAAATATGAAACTCTGGATTTGAGTACTAAGGTGTTGAGAAAAGTGAAAAAAATAATTACATAAAAATTTAAAATATAATAAATTTGACAAATGAAAAACATACAAAGTGTAAAAAAAAATTGGCTTTGAAAATTTGAATTGAGCAGCGAATTTGAAAATATTATTGCAACTAATTGACGCACTGTTGCTATGGATTTCCAGTGCCAATATTCAACTTATACATTGAACTTTTAAGTTAAAATTTCAAAGTCTAATTTCAAATATTATGTTCAGAATAAAGTCAGCAAGTTGTGAAAATTTTCGTAAAAAAATTATGTAATGCATTTTGGTTTATTTCATCTATTCTAGACCCTTTCTTTAGGATTCTATTTGTGTGCTATCCTTTTTTTTTAACCTTAATTTTTTTTTTGTCAATTTCTTGTCTACTAAGTTGAAGTCATGTCTATTATAAACTTTCTTTGAAGTTGACCTTATTTTTAAATTGAGCTTTTGTTGCTTTAAATTTGTTTGACCTTTGTTTGTGGAAGTGATTGAATTATCTTTAATGAGTTGTGGAGCTGAAAATTGTGGTGCAAGCTACATCATTAAAGAGGTAAAAAATGGACACCATAGGTTGAATATCCTAAGGAGGTAAAGCAAGGGAGAAGCAACCTAAAAGTTACACAAACACAAGGCAATAGGAGCAACAATTTTTAGAGTGCATAAAAAAGTTGTTGAGCTAATTTCATTGTATTTATTTTTGAGTTGTAATTGCTTCATAACTTTTACTTATTGGATTAATTGTCTTTTTAGTTCGGTGAGTGTGTCTTCAAGGTCCAAGGTGCTAAAAAGCCTCACCTAGTAAATCGTCTAGTTTAAAGTTGTCTTGTTAGAATTTTCAATTGTTTTATTGCTTTTCATATTTTTTTTCTAAGGGTTTTCATCTTTGGTTGTGCTTTTAGCTTAGAGAAAGGTTTGTGAAGTGTTGTGAGATAGTCTCAATTTAGGAAAGGTGATAAGTGCCAAATTTCTGTAATATTTCACATTAAAATATAGGCACTTATGAATATTAATTAATAAAATAAATGTAAATAACCCCTAATTTATGAAATTATACCTTTTTACATATTTTGCAATTTTAATTTAAATAAGAACGATTTATTCCAATTTTTTTTATTAATTTCAGGATTGTAGGGAAGAATGAAGATGACTGGGCAAAAGGAGAATATACAAAGCTAAAAAGGGAAAGTTGGAACGCACCAGCACTCACCAAAGCTCGCCCAAACTCGCTCAAGCCAGACACCACCAGTGGATCTCACTCAAGCGAGATTGCTCAAGAAGCGTTGGGCCTTTTTACGTGAAACTCGCCCAAGCGAGCCCATTAACACCCAAATGAGAATTCACTTAAGTCCAAGCAAATTAGGTTAAATAAGAGGCTTGAGGCACAACCCTAATCATCAGTGATCGAGAGGAAAACACCATTGAGGGAATTGTAATCCAATTGGGGGAATAAGAGGTGTTAGAAACCCTATAGGAGGTAGCCGTCATCATGTGTGGCTAATTCTACCATTTGGGATTGAGAGAAATCTTTTCAAACTCTTATGTATTGAGGTGATATATAAACATAATATTTTGTTATTGATTGATGATTGATATTATTGTTTTGTTTGTAATGATTGGTTTTCCATGATATCGAAACTTAGATTTGACTAGAAAGTACTTCTAAGGTTCTGACCCAAACGATAATGCTTAACATATTTAAATGCTATGAATATATTTGAAATGTTAATTGCTATCAACGTATAATCTTAATGATAAGTTGTTTTGATAAATATGCGAGGAATCGATATTTAGGAAGCATCTTAATAATTTTATATGCGAGGAATCGATATTTAGGAAGCATCTTAATAATTTTATATGCGAGGAATTGATATAAATAATTTTCATACGGGCATCAATATCAATATATCAAAGGACACAATATTGTCATGCTAATCAAAATACAAAAGAGTGAGAAAAATGAACTCCAGTCTCTACTTTTCCAATTGAAGCAACAAATTATTTGACTTGTTTTCTTATTAATCATTGTCATCATAACAAATCTCAACAAACTTTTATTATTTTGTTTTATATTTAGTAAATATTTTACTTGATTATTAAATTGTTCATTGTGGGTTCGATATCCATCCTTAGGGACAAATTATTACTTTTGACAACGCGATGCACTTTCCGTAGAAAAGTCATCAAAAGGCTTGGTACTTAAGCCATCATAGTGATCCACCTCCCTTTCCTGGGAAACTACCTATTTCACTAAGCCTATTTTTCTCTTTGGGAATTGCTTCTATAGCAAATTTCTTTTAACATGTCTAAACATACATGCAATCTTAGTGAAAGTGATTTGAGCTCTACTAAATTTATTTTGAAACAAATAGCTAGAGATATTCAATCACTTACACTAAGATAATTAAAACATGAGAATCAAATCATTAAAGAAAAGAAAGAAAGGGATTCCCATCTTGGAATTCTTGGGGAAGAGTTAAAACTTGTTAAAGAAAGAGATGAATACACAAAAAACATTCTCACCCATCTAGTTCTAGGTTTAGTGACTCTCATGCTAAGGAAGAGAGTCTTAGAATCAATGACTAATATCAACCTACACCTAGGAGAACTAGAAGAGAAAGTCAACCAATTGAGACTAGGGTTGACCTACCTTATTTTTAAGGTAGATAAAGACATAATTGAAATGTGCTGGAATTTTAAAGCAGAAAATCAACTAAAACAAAAATTAAGTAAAAGATAACCATGCTCTGAATACCACATGATGTGAGTTGATTTTAGATTGACACATTTTAGATGTTTCACTTTTGTTTATGCCTTTTGGATTAGCAGAATATGGTGAGAACCCAAAGAAGATTGTCACTGGACATGAACTTAGTGGTTAAGAAAGTGTGAAGGTTCTCTTCTAGAGAGAAAAAGAGAAAAAAAATATACAGGTGAAGATGATCATGGAGAAATGGAAACAAAAATAAGATAGTAAATAACAAAATGATGATCGAATACTAAAAGAAGAGAAGATAAAGAATACAAGTGAAAAGGAGCAATGGAAGAGCGTAAAGGAAGAAAGCAAAAGAGAAAGATGAGAAAAGCTTATGGAAGATGGTGGATGATCACGCCACTTGGAAGCATGGAGAATTCCAAGATGAGTGGTGAAGAGTCGCCACTTGGAGTATGCTCTCACAAGATAAGACCTAAAATTTAGGAGAAACACTCACTCAAGCATAGTTTTCTTATTATGTTCATTCCAATGTGTCAATACAAGAGGCAAGACACTTTATTTATAGGTGAGAATGCCTTGGAAAACAAGAGAGGGAGAGGGGGTAGGGGGCGGCTAGGTCTAATTCCTAGGTAAAATTTTGCACCTTTTAGGAAGCTTCTAGAAGGTAGGTTAATGAGTGCTAACCTAGGAGGCACATGGAGAGAAGGTGGGTTTGACACAAACCCAAATTATACTAAATACACCCTACTTTAATGAAATTAAAAATAAAGAAAATAGTTGGTGCTCAACTCCAATTATGTGGGCTCTGCTCTTGGTAATTCTCTAAAATAATAGCCTCTGAAGCACTGGCTATGGATTGATCCTGACCTAGCCCTGGGTCCTGTGTCATGCTCATGGTCATCCTACTAGAAGGTTGGGTTAGCTCATTGGTTGCTCTATCTCTCAGGGTTCCATCACCTAGCCACCTTAAGCTTTCAATCAAATGTTATGTATTGGTGGACTGCCCTAAAGAGAGAGAGACGTCTCCACAAGGACCCTCCTCTTGCCTATTGGAATGATATTAAGGGAGCCTTGAGACGCCGTCATATTCCTTCATACTACAATAGGGAGTTGATGGACAAGCTCCAAAGACTGCAACAAAAGAATATGAGTGTAGAGGAGTATAGGAAGAAAATGGAGTTTTACATGATGAGAGCCTCTATTAGGGAGGAAGAAACCACTACCATCTCTAGGTTTCTAAGTGGACTTAGTCTTGAGATAAGAGACAAAGTATAACTTTTGCCCTACAGGGACTTGAATGACTTGATCCAACTTTGCATAAAAGTTGAGAAACAAAATTTGAGAAAAGGGTCAAGTCGCAAGGAAAGTTCTTACTCTAGCTCTTATCCCAAGAAGGAGTATAAGAAAGAGAGGGATGAGAGTTTTTCTAAAGATATATCTAAGTTAGAAACTCCCAAAAACATAGAGAGAGAGAGAAAGATATGCAAACCTCACATTTCGCACTAGAGATATCCAATGTTTTAAATGTCTTGGTAGAGGCTACATAGCATCTCAATGTCTCAATAGGAGAACCATGATCCTACGGGGAAAAGATGAGTATAGTAGCCAAGATGATGAGTTTAGTGAGGAGGAGGAGAAAGAAAAGAGTGAGGGGCATATCCTTGTGAGGGGAGATTATTGATTAATAAAATAACCTTCAACAATCAAACTAGTGTGAAGGTTGAAACACAAAGAGAGAACATCTTTCATACAAAATGTAAAATTTTAGAAAATAATTGTTCTCTCATTGTGGATAGTGGCTCTTGTTACAATTTTTGTAGCATTATGTTGGTTGAAAAACTTGATATGCAAGTTATACCCCACCCAAACCCTATAAGTTACAATGGCTGAATGAAGATGGGGACTTAACTATAATAGGTAAAAGTTAGTCTTTCTGTGAGAACTACAAAGACAATGTTTTATGTGATGTAGTACCCATGGAAGCTTGACATATCTTGTTGGGAAGGCCATGACAATTTGATAAGAAAATCATCCATAATGGTCTTACCGACAAGATCACTTTTACCCATAAAGTTAAAAAGTGTGTACTTTATCCTTTAATACCTACACAAGTGGTTGAGGACCAAGTACAAATGAAAATAAAAAGATAAAATGAGAAGAAAAAATATTGAAAATCAAAGGATAGTCCTTAGGGACAATGCTGAGGCTTGGGAGAAGAGTGCTCCTTCCCACAAGGTCATTCAGATAGAATAAAATTTGCAAAAAATTGATGTTAAAAAAATTCTTCTATTTGAATAATTTGATGTAATGCCACACTTTCAAAACCCAGTGTTCTACCTCCTAGTGCCTGCAGCTAGTCTACCAAATAGAACAATATACAAAAATAATTCGGAAGAGACTAAGGAGGTAGAATACCATGTTCAAGAATTGTTGGAGAAAGGCTGGGTCCATAAAAGCCTAAGTCCTTGTGTTATACCTGTTTTGTTGGTGCCTAAGAAAGATGGCAAGTAGAGAATGTGTTGTGATTGTAGAGCCATCAACAATATCACCATCAAATATAGGCATCCAATTCCTAGACTTGATGATATGCTTGATGAATTCCATGGGTCAACAATATTTTACGAGATTGATCTCAAAATTGGTTATCACCAAATTAGAATCAAAGAGGGTGATGAGTGAAAAACTGCTTTTAAGACAACGTTTGGACTATATGAGTGGTTAGTGATGCCTTTTGGTCTCACTAACGCACCTAGCACTTTCATGAGGCTTATATTGTTGAATCAAGTGTGTTCAAGCTTTGAAGAATCCAAATCCTTTTTGTTTGATGAAAGGCTGAAGGTGCTTGCTGTTGCTGATGTGCTTTAGAATAGGATCTAGGGTAGATTATATTTGTAATCCACGTTTTGTTGAATCAAAAGCTTAAGTGTTTTCAAATCTTTTAAGATTAAAGTGTTTTTCAAACTAAGTGAAAAACAACCTGTTGTTTTGTCGAAAGAACCGATTGTTTTATACTTAGGTGTTTTTGAAAAAGTTTGAAAACTGTTTTGGATGGTTGACTTGCTGCCAAAACCAAACAACCGATTGATTCGCTATTTCAACTGATTGTTTGTTTAGAATCTTAACAGAAACAATTTTGGTTGTTAAAAGAGCTTTAATTGATTTCATAACTGAATACGCTCCTGCTTTAAATTCTTTGACCAAGATTTGAATACTATAAATAGTTTGTTAATGTTTTATAACAAACAACAAGAAAGAAAAACATATTTGAGTTTTTCAAAGAGATTTTGAAGCATTTGAGTTTGAACTTTGAGCTTTGGTTATTCAAGAGAGAAGTGGAATAGGATTACTCTGTATTGATTTCAGTTGATTCTGTAATAGTGTAATTCGTTCTGTGATTTGTGTACATTCTGGTGTTGTAAAGCCAAGAAG
>Ga0123342_1009710_pt1 | contig 11356 bp, 6 predicted proteins | sample Turbeawhitnodule_FD_89960 | JGI IMG/M metagenome (GOLD analysis project Ga0123342, IMG submission 89960) | Root nodule microbial communities of legume samples collected from Mexico - Turtle bean Mexico white nodule | ecosystem: Host-associated > Plants > Roots > Nodule | place: Mexico: Nepantla... | reverse complement strand
TTTAATATAATTATTAATTAATTTTTATTTAAAATTAATTTTTTTTTTTTTTTTTGTAATATATTTATAATGAAATTAAATTTTATAAATAATTAAAGGAATTAACAAAGTAATTTAGCCTTATTATTTGGTAATTTTTTTGGAATCTTCTATTACAATTCAAAACTCCATTCTAACATTAGCATCATTGATAATTCTTTAAATGGAGCTTTGGTGATTAAATAACTGAATTTTATAAATAATTAAAGAAAATAGCAATTTAGACTTATTATTTGGTAATTTGTTTCTAATCTTTCTATTACAATTCAAAACTCCATTCTAAGCTTAGCATTGCTTAGGTTGTGCACTAACAATTCCTTGAATGGAGCTTTGGTGAGAGGAAAAATTGTTTTGTGTGATGGCTATGCTTCTTCTGTACGTGTGGGATTTGCTTCTGGAGCTGCTGGTATCATATTCCGCAGTACATTGCCTTTAGTTGTTGCAGATGTATTTGCATTGCCAGAAGTTCACATTAGCTCAAGTGATGGGCAATCCGTATATAATTATTTAAAGTCAACAAGGTACAAACTTTTCATCAACACATAAATATCATACATAAGTGCTATAAAATTTTGCTCAATTATTCTTGAATTAACTTATTTATATGTCATGTCATCGATTTGTAGTAATCCAACAGCTATCATATCCAAGAGTTACGAAGGAATAGACTCAGCGGCCCCTTTCATTGCTCGTTTCTCATCAAGAGGTCCAAATACGATCACTCCAAACATTCTTAAGGTAACTTCATGGTACAATATACAATGAATCCAACCAATTCAAGGTCATTTGCTTATATATAAGTTATCTCTTGATGGTGTAGCCTGATATAGCAGCTCCAGGAGTTAACATTCTGGCTGCATGGTCTCCAATTTCTCCTATTTCTTCAGTTAATGGAGATAGTAGAATATCGTATTTCAATATAATATCTGGAACTTCAATGGCATGCCCTCATGTTACTGCAACAGCTGCTTACGTCAAATCATTTCATCCCAGCTGGTCTCCTACTGTACTTACATCCGCATTGATGACAACTGGTAATGGTCTCCTTGCCATCCATGCATGCTAAACTTATTTTATGCCTTCCATGGTTAATTTAAAAAGACTAATTCTTTCTTTTCTTTCCTCACCTGAGTTATTGTTGGAGTTTTTAATTTGAATACACACATATGATTTCATTTACACATATATAGATATGGAACTTTTATTTTTGTTGTGAGATCATGAGTAACTCATTTCCTTAAATATGATAACCTAAAACCTTATGCATTATCACCCTAATGTACATTTGTGTTGGGAAAAACTAGATTAAGTTCAATTATTTTGTGGTATATCTTAATGGCTAAGTATGTATATGTTTACTACCAAATTTGTTGGTTTATCATTTACAGCTACCCCTATGAATCCTGCACTTAATTCGGATGCTGAATTTGCTTACGGTGCGGGACAAATCAATCCTTTAAAGGCAGTAAATCCTGGACTAGTTTATGATGCTGGTCCGAATGATTATATTGAATTTCTTTGTGGAGAAGATTATAGTACAACAATGTTGCGACAAATTACGGGAGATAGCAGCACTTGTACATCAGCAAATAGAGGATCTGTTTTCAACCTTAACCTCCCATCTTTTGCTCTGGCAACCGCTCGCTCAAGTTACAACCATGTCACTTTTGGTAGAACTGTCACTAATGTTGGATCAGCTAGATCCACATATAGGGCAAGAGTATCTGGATATCCATCTTCTTTAAACATCCAAGTAGTGCCAAATGTTTTGACCTTCACATCTGTGGGTCAGAGGTTGCCCTTCATCCTTAGGATTCAAGGAACCATTAATACAAACTTGGTTTCTTTTTCTTTGACTTGGGATGATGGCACTCATCAGGCAAGGAGCCCCGTTGTTGTTTATGTTCCATAAATTCTCTGTTACCAAGGCGAATGGTAATGATTGTGTAATTTGTTGTTTGTTTCTCTTTTTTTTTCTTCCTGTTGAAGTTTAGTGAAATATTCTGGGTGTGTTGTAAGCCACAGAACTTGTGATAAAGTGCTATGTAAGCCAAGAATAAAATCAAGATAATAATTACTTGATCCAAAGTATTTTCTACTGCTCTTTCTGAGTAATTTAGATATCGTTATTATATTGTATGCATACATTCATTATCATTGGTTATTGAAATGAGAAACCGTCTATCCTTCTTAGTAATATAAATGTCATTATACTACGATTTTTTACCTGTTCAAAATATAATATTTTTATTATATAAATTTGGTTTGATAAAATATAGAAGGATTTAAAATAATGGTGTCATAAATCTATACTATCGTCTAACTTTGTTGGAATGAATGTCAAGTATTAAAAGAGTGAACATATTTAACTTTTTGATAATTTAGTAAATTATTATTTAACACTATACCAAATTTTCTCTGTTTCCAATAAAATCAAACACAGAGAGAAACAAAGATATACAATTTTATAAGAAAAACTCTGTATTTAAAATATACCACCTAAGGATATTAATATAGAAAACAGAATACAAAACCTTTGTACATTGGCAAACACTAGATGGATTTTGTTACATGCTTAACATATTTAAAATTAAGTTTAAAAATTTACCTTTATTTGGATATCCATCTGCACATAGGGCAATAGTATCTGGATATCCATCTTCTTTATCCAAATAGTGTCAAATGTTTTGACCTTCACATCTGTGCGTCAGAGGTTGTCCTTCACACTTAGGATTCGAGGAACCATTAATACAGACATGGTTTCTTATTCTTTGACTTGGGATGATGGCATTCGGCAAGGAGCCCCATTGTTGTTTATGTTCCATAAATTCTCTGTTACCAACGTGAGATTAATTTGTTGTTTGTTTTTCTTTCTTTTTTTCTAGGTGTGTTGTAAGCCACCAAATGTATGATAAAGTGCTATGTAAGCCATGAATAAAATCAAGATAATAATTACTTTTATCCAAAGTATTTTCTACTGCTCCTTCATATGTCGTTATTATATTTTATATACATTCATTATTATTGGTTATTGAAATGAGATCACATTGTGTAAATGATATTTTAAATCATCATTTCACACTTAAATAAATTATTATTTTATTATAATATAATATTTTATTTTAAAAAACGGTTCTACAATGTTTGTTTTTACTATTTTATATGTTAAAACCTTATTTTTCTTAGTAATATAAATGTCACTATACTGTAGTCATCCATAATCCTTCAGATAATGACAGCTATAGTAATAACCAAATAATAAACTCTTATAAAATACTTTTATCACAATTCAATTAAAACTAAAGAAGAAAGGAGGTTCATGAGATGTATCTAATTTATTAAGATTCTTTTGAGTTGTGGTAAGTGTAATCACAACTTAAAGAGAAGATTTTATCATTTTGTAAGGTAAGTTTTGTACTCATTCATATATATTAATTTGTTCTTATTTCTAGTAAATGTGAAATCTTAAATATATTCCTTTGTGTCAAAGATTGAGCATCTCCAACGCATGTCTAGATATCTAGTTAGGATAAAGTCTTATTCCATATTAATAAGTTTATTAATGTTTAGTTTAACATCACAAAATTAACTTATAAAATGAGGTTTACATTTACGACTTCTGTAGTATAATTTGGCTGTCCAATCTCCAACCATTAATCTTGAGTAAAACCCAATCAAAATTCCGATTAGAGTTACTAAATAATATGCTAATTTAAAGACCTTAATGTTGGAGTTTTCACTTGAAAAAGAACTTAAGATACCCAAATATCTATCCACTACCTTTCTAACTTTTCTTTTAAATCCTACTTCTCTAAAGTATGTTTATAATTTTGTTCTTTTGATTTATTGACTAATAATATGTAGGTGAAATTCAAGATACATTTTAAATATTACCGTCGTTTCCTAATTAATATTTATTTTAAAAAATGGATTAATAAAAAGGCGGTTAGAGTGTGAAAAGTCTATAATGAAGTAAGTCTAAGCTATTTTGAATTTAAATAATTTAATATTGATTGAGTTTTTTTTTATGACATTTGAATAAGGAAAAAAAGAACCTTACTTCACTTCAATACAACAGTCAAACTCAAAGAAAAACTATTGTTAGTGTAATTTATTATAAATAGTGTAATTTATTATAAGATCACAGTTTTCATTTATAAGAATTTTTTGTTTATTGTTGATTATGTATAAGTATTTTGTTTCCTTTTTTTTCATTATTTGAATTGTTTGTTAATAAGCTCTATCTAACACAAGTAGAGAAATCAGTGATTTTCAAAGGAAATAAATAGGAAAAATGGAATATAAAAAAACATTTTGATAGGACTGATTTTAATAAACATCAATAAATAGCAGAAAAATTTCAGTTCATGATTACGTAATCAAATTTTTTTATTGTTTACGATCAGACTATATTTTATATGATCATTTGAGGCCTACAATACCATTTTTCTTTCATATTGTTCTGTATTTGTTTTGCTTTGGAGCTTGTTTTGCTTTGGAAGGTTAATGGGAGGGAGAATATTATATATATTATTTTTTTATTAATAAGAAAAAATAAATAAATATAAATCATTTTAAGAGTGATTTAATCTTTATACATTTTTAACATTATCATTCAATCTATCTAACAAAGACAAACCCTTCTCACAAACCACAAAATATACACCTTACCAATCTATAGAAAATTATTTACTTTTAATTGAGTAATACAAATTAAAAAAATTAAACACGAATTTGAAAAGGAAAAGCAAATTAAACTGAAAAAATTTTAAAAATTACCTATCACTAAACTTTTAGTTGAGCCAGAGAGAATACCTCAAAAATACATATATGCTTTGTTACCAGATAGTATCTTCAATCAATGATAAACTAGTGGAACTCACAACCCCTTGATTAGCTTCATTCTCTGCTTTGAAGCACTCCCAAATGAAGTCGAATCCCTTCCAAACACGAAAAACAGAGGTAAGAAGACATAATACCTTTTAAATAGAAACTTTTCGACTATTAGACAAAAGAAGGAACACGTGTGGGTCATTCATGAAAATAATTGACTATTTATATATTTATAGGAAGCCAAACGTCTCCGACACACAAAACGACATTATTTATGAATCGCAGAATTTAAACCCATCCAACGACACACAACAAAAGACTCTTCACCTCAACCATGTCAGTTGTAATCATCATGCACGTGAATACAACCCTTCACTCATAATAGCATTAAATGCAAAAGACTTTCCGTCCAACGACTATAGGAAATACCAATAATAAAATTATTAATTGAAAAATCTTTCGGTTTGAATGCACTGTAAGAAAATTATGAAATAAAAATTAACTTTTAGAAATTAAAATAATTAGTTGTAATAGTAACTAAATTAAAGACCATTTTAGAAACTAAAAAAAAATTGGTTTCTAAATTAGTTTTTATTATTTTCTATTATTGTTAAATAATTTTTAAATTGGTATCTAATTAACAACTAAGATTTTAGATACTAATTATTTAGTTTCTAAATTTAGTCTCTAAAACTTCGATTGCTAATTAGATACTAATTTAAAAACTATTTAACAATAATAGAAAATAATAAAAACTAATTTAGAAACATTTTTTTTTAGTTTCTAAAATGGTCTTTATTTTAGTTTCTATTGTAACTAATTATTTTGATCTCTAAAAATTGGTTTCTATTTTATGATTTTCTTGTAGTGATGGTATAAGTAGCCAAAATTATTCAAAGTTACTCAATGGTCAAGGTACGGAGAAACCAAAAGTCTGTCGGGAACTTTGAGATTTCCGACATAACGGCTACCAGATTACAGATACGTCTAATCAGAAGAATGCAAATATAAAACCCCGTACACAGAGTTAAAATCAATTTGACAAGCCAATACGAATACTCAAAGTAAAGGTCAAAATATAAAGTGTGAACTTACTAAATAAAAAATATAAATAGTAAAGAAGCCCAAAATTGAGTAGTATAAATAGGTAGTTTAATTAGCAAGTAAGTAGAGTGTTTTTTTAAAGAGAAGATTACTTAATATTAAGAAAAAAAGTTTATTCAATCTAATTGAATCCAAATATTGTGGGTTATTATATTTTAAGTGTTTTGATCAAACTCATTTTAATCAAATTAAAAATCATTGTTTAAAAGTTTAGGGTTAAGTTTCGATATTAAACTCAAATCCAATCCAACTCATATGTTATATAAGACATATTTTTTAATTTTAGTATATGAAAGATGAATATTATAAGAAAATTACATATACTAGCGAGTTTTTTTATTTTATTACTTATAGATAATTATGTTTAATATTAAAAATTTAATAAAATTGAATAAGATTTATTAAAATTAAATCCATCAATTAAATATACAAATGAGAAAAAATATTTTAATAAATTTAATGTCACCATTAATATTAATTAATTAGAACGAATACAAATACATCATCTTCAAGTAACCATCTCTTTTTTCTTTTACATAAAAGAGTCAATAAGAAAAAAAAAATACGGTTGTTTCCATCTTTCTCTTTGTACTTCCTCCTGTGGTCTTCTTTACCTCTCTGAATTAATGACTTTTACACCTTCGTATCGAATGAGTTTGAAAACAAAAGAGAAACAAGTAAATAAGCTTAATAAAACATTTATCTCTTTTTAGTTTTAAAGGCTTAAAAAAATTATCTTTGATGACACAAAAGAAATGGTGAATGATTAATGTTTATAAAACAATCATTTGAGTCTTTAATAAAAAAAAAGTAAAAGGGTTTAGGGGAAAATAGTGAAGAAATAAGCAACGACATCATGTGGATATCTAAAATGCATAAAACAAAATGTGGTTAAATGTGGTTAGGTTTACATTGTAGTGTCTTATGAAAAAGAATTTGAGAAACGTACTCATTTGAGAGTGAGAAAACAAAGTGAGTGAGGGGAATTGGAGAAGAGAACACGTTAGACAAATAACCATTTGTCTTAATTCAACCAATGGATCAAACTTCATGCCTTTGATGACAACAATTGTAAACCAATACAAAAACGCAATGTGCGTAAAGAGGATGGAACAATGGAAACAAAACCAGAAAAAATAGAAAAAAAAATGAGGATCAGAGTATGTATATATATATATATATATATATATGTGTGTGATAGAGAAAAGGAAAAAAAAAGTGTGAGAATGGAAGTCTGTATCTCAAAGAGACAAAAGGGGATCAGAGAGAAGGGAGAAAGCTTTAAATACATTAATATTCTAACTGATTTAAGAGAGGGAGAGGTGGGTTGTTGATAGATAGGGAAGTGAGAAGCTTTTGATAAAGAGGAAGATGAGAAGTTTTTTATAGAAAGGAAAATGAGAAGTTTTTGAAAGAGAGAGAAGTGAAAAGTTGTTAAAAAAGTTACGTTTGATTTTCAGATTATAAAATAAATAAATAAAATAAGAGTGTACCAAAAAACAAAATGATAGAAATGTCCAAGATAACAATAAAATGACATTCTCCTTTAAAATATAAAAGTTACGTTTTATTATATATTTTTAAAATAATAAAATAAAATATTAGTATGAAGATAAAATGGGAAAATAAATGTGTAAAAAAAAAACAGTTAAAGAGGAAATCCCCTTTATATATAGAAGAAGATATAGATTAAACATTATATTTTTTTTTACTTTCTCCTAACTTTCTTACTTAAACATTTTTATATCATCTTTAATTAAAGTATCTCAACTATTGTAATTTCTATACTTTTATATTATGACATTCTTTAGTCATCTTTTACTTCACCAATATACTATAATCTAAACTTTCTTTCTAATGGTTAATAAAATAAAATTTTAAAAAGACTAAATTTAAAACTAACCCAATCTCATCATAAAACCAATTTATAAAATAAGATTTAAAACTACTTGCATAATATAATTTAATCTTATCTTTAATTATTAATTAAAGTAAAGTATTCTTATAATTGTAAAACTCGAATAACAATGTCAAGAAAAACATTTTAGCTTAGGAAGTGAATTTCAAATATCTTATAAAATACTTTTGCATATCTTTTTTTTTTTTTAATTTAAGATTTGATTTGATTACTTACCTTTATCTTTTCTTCCTTCACTACAAGAAACATTTATGCAGGTTACTAGTTTCTCAGGGCTTTTCATTTAATCATTCTTGTGTTTTTTCAACCATAATTATTTACATATATTGTATTTATTTATCTATATTTTTTAAAGTATTTTTTCAATAAATAAAACAAATAAATATATATAACATTCATCAATTAACATGATATACATATATATAACTAAATTAAAATTTATACAAAAATATATCAAGTAGACACATTGAAGTTCAAACTCAAAAACAGAATATGAATTAAAAAACTATGAGGAATTAATAAAAGAAGAATACTACTATGAAGTACTGCAAATGAAAACCTAACATTATTTACAAAACCCAAAATAGGACAAAAGTCATTTCCACATTATATTATACCAGTAGGAATACAGGCACTCTCACGCTTGTGTATCTACATTTTTTTTTAATTTTTTAATTTATATATATTTATGTTTAATATTAAAATTTGAATAAAAAATGTCATTATTCGCACACTTATATTAACAATATAAAAATTTATAATACATAATAAATAAATAAAAGTCATTATCATCATCATTATATAAAATCATTATACTTTGATGTCAATTGGCTTAACCAATGCGAGTAATTAATCATCCTTCTAAGTAATATATATTTTTAAGTGATTAATACTTATGAGACCAATTTTTTCAATAAAAAATAAATAGACTTCTAAAAATTTATTTTCTTAACATATAAATATATTTCTATAAAAGGAGAATGTAAAAACTAAAAACATGACAAATAAAGTACATCTCTTATTGCGTTGGTAAATTTTCTGATTGATGTTATTGGGTAAAAACATTTTTAAAAAGTATAATGTTAGAGTCTTATTTTATTTTCTGGACACATATTTCAAAAAAATTTTTAGGATTTGAAAATTTAAAAATTGCATTCAAGTAGTTACAAAATAATTAAATAAAATAATAAAAGAGAACCAACCAAGAACGTGATGTGCACAAACAAGCTTACTAAATATTGATTTTAAAAATTAAAAAAAATATTAATTTTAAAAAGACAAAAAAGCAGTTTTCAAAATCAAATCTCATAATAGTAAAATGAAGAAGTAATTTATGGAGAAAAAAAATAGTTAAGGAGGAATCCCCTTTATTATAGTAATAGACTATTCATTGTTTAAAATATTTGTCGATAAAATAAAACTCAAAGATTATAGTTTTTAAAAATGTTTTTACCCAATACCTTCAGCAAGAAATTTTCCCTAGGCAAGGCAAACTATACACTACCGAGACTTTATTTGTTGTTTTTTTTTTATTTCTACAGTAACTTATAACCAATTTCAAAGGAAAGACTTACTTGTTTTATTTGATTACTTTACACCCAATCAATAAAGACATTACAACTATCTTTCTCAATTGATCCAAGGAATCCATGAATGCATTCTTTTGCCTGAGTGTTGCATTGGGGACATTTTCCAACCACAGGAGATCTATAAACTCAAAGACAACCAAACCAGAAATCTAATAAGCACATATTGTCGAAACAACCCAAAAACTGCTAACAGAACAAAATAGGTAGTTATCCTTGTTCCTTACTGTTTGTTTCAAAGGATAAACTATGTCACTTTTTAAACATACTGATAAAGAATCTATATTCTGTTTTTATTGGGCCCCTGTATTTTTGGGCTTTTTCTCTTTAGGGTTTCTGTTTTTTACTTTCCAGCACCTACATACACTCTTGTACCGATTGAGCATAATAATATAGAAAATATATCTTTCTCTTTCGCTCTGTCTGTTGCAATTCATCACTGTCACTTTCTATCTTTTTCTTTTTGGTGCAACATTGGTTTTGCCTTTGGCTTCTTGGTTCTTTCTTTTGTCAAGCAGGGCATCTTTCTTCCATCTTATTCTAGCTTATGCAGGTTTGATCTAACAACCCCAAGGGCTCGCGTCAACTCTGTTACATACCATTCCAATGTGTTTAACAAAAACTAAGTACAACTACAACAACAATCTAATATAAATAAGTAATTACAATAAAAGTAGACTTTACTATACAATAGATAGTATAAAAAAAAATTATTTGAAGTACGTTTTAGATATAATGCAGTGTGGTGGATAAGGGGTTCGGGTTTGTCGGGTTGATGGCAAAACACTTTCTCTAAAAAGAGCTTTGGAAAGCCTCACATATTCCTTCACCAAATGAGAAATTCGCTCTTATGATATTATAAACAAAAAGCAAAAAATATAATAATTAATTAGACAACAAGTAAGTACATAAAAAAAAATATCCACGAAACAGAAAATGGAGAATCTTTGTTCATGGATTGGATTTGCCAATTATTATAAGAAATAAAAAAAAACAATAATTATATACATACTTACGAATTTGTGAGCACCAACTATGCAGAAGCCATTGAAAAACAGTACTAACTAGTTGATTTCGTGGTTCTTGAAACGAAACTACTACTTCTGATATTTTGAATATGAAAATAGAAAACGAAGTTTAATGGGTTATATAGCCTTCAGTTTAGTTTCAAATTTAAAAATATTTAAATTTTTTGAAAATATTAAAATTTTGAATTTTTTTTTTTTAAAATTAACAAAATTCAAAACTTTGAAAATTTTGAAGTGTTTCGGAAAAGCTTTAGGGTTTGAAAATTTAAATTTTTTTGAAAATGTAAAAAATTTGAGAAAATAGAAAATGTCGCATAATAATAAAATGAAATTAAATATTGATATGAGGATAAAATAGGAAAAAATTGAGGGAAGTTAAAGAGGGGAATCCCCTTTATATATTTAAAAATTTTGAATTTTTAAAAATTTAAAAATTTTGAAACATTAAATTTTGAAATTTGAAGGGTTTCGAAATGGTTTTAGGGAATGAAAAATTTAAAAATTTAAAAGTTTTGAAAATTTAAAATTTTTGAAAAATTTAATGTGTTAAGAAAATGTTTTAGGGTTTGAAAAATTGAAAAATTTTAAACTTAAAAATTTTGAAAAAAATAAAATATGAAAATATAAAAATTTAAAAAAAAAATGACGTAATGCCCATAATAATTTAATAAAACCAAATATTGATATAGGGATAAAATTGAAAAAAAAATAAGGAAAGTTAAAGAGAAGAATCCCCTTTATATATAGATAGACTAGTGATATATATATATATATATATATATATATATATATATATATATATATATATATATATATATATATATATATATATATTTATATATATATAT
>Ga0123342_1009709_pt1 | contig 11357 bp, 8 predicted proteins | sample Turbeawhitnodule_FD_89960 | JGI IMG/M metagenome (GOLD analysis project Ga0123342, IMG submission 89960) | Root nodule microbial communities of legume samples collected from Mexico - Turtle bean Mexico white nodule | ecosystem: Host-associated > Plants > Roots > Nodule | place: Mexico: Nepantla... | reverse complement strand
TATGTATAAATTATATTAATAATAATATGTATAAATTATATTAATAATAATATGTATAAATTATATTAATAATAATATGTATAAATTATATTAATAATAATATGTATAAATTGTATTAATAATAATAAGTATAATAAAAATGGTATTATGACCAAAGAACTTGTCTGGTCTAGTGGTTGATGTTTCCTTAATCTCTAAAGAGACTTGGATTTGAGTCTTACCTATTGTAGTTTGCTTGTAGATTGCTTCCAATATTAATAAGCATAAATAATTAAAAAATAATAATAATGTTTTTTTTTGCATTACATACGGATTTTGGCTGTATGTAATTCTAATTTTTCTTGTAGTAGATGAAATCACATCTATGGAAGAAAAGGTGGCACTGATTTGCTAGTACGGTTGTTGGAGGCAAGGCAAGAGGAGACGTGGTGAGAGACATGATTATAAGCATGATAATAAATGATATCATCAACATAAAATTAACAAATCTCCATAATCATTAGTCTTTACATAAAGACCATGATCTGATGCACATTTTTTGAATCACAGTGGCATAAAGAAATGAATCAATTCTTTTGTTCCAAGCTCTTGGTGTCTGTTTAAGACCATATAAAGCCTTAGTTAGTTTGTACACCTTCTCCTCTTTTCAGATTGTATGAAATCCGGCGACGGCTTTACATAAACCTCTTCATCAAGTGGGTCGTTTAGAAATGCAGACTTGACGTCCATTTGGTGAATTTTTCATTGCCTTTGTGCACATAAAACAATGATTAATCTAACTGTTTCCATTCGAGCTACAAGAGAAAATATTTATTCATAATCATAGCCTTCTCTTTACTCGAATCCCTTCGCTACCAACCTTGTCTTGTATCTATCAATCTCATCATTTGCTTTCACTTTAATATTGTACACCCACTTCATATCAATTGCTTTGTGTCCATTTGGAAGATCAGTGATCTGCCATGTATTGTTTTTCTCAATCGCCATCAATTATTCATTCATAGCCTCTTGCCATTTGGGGTGTTGAATGGCATCTGTAAGTCTCACGGGTTCTGAATTTGCAAGAAAAGCAAAGTGAACCAAATCTCCATTGTCATCAACTTCATCATCAAGATTTACTTTGCAATCTTGAAGGTATACATGTTGTCGTTGCTGCCTTCTCAGTCGCTCCATCATAGTTGCAATTGGAGCTGCATCATTGAATTACAGCTTCAGGTTGAACTACAGGTGCTTCAACAGTGACTTCATCTTCCACATCATCGTTCGAAACGTAAATATATCATATTTTCGAATCCATTTCAGCTGTTGCATTGCATTGTCATTCCTCATCTTCAGCAAATGTAACATCACGACTGATAATCACCTTCTTTGTCATTGAATTGTACAGTTTGTATCCTTCATGCTTATATCCAAAGAAAATGGTCTTCACTGCCTTATCATCCAACTTCGATCTTGCTGCCTTGGGGACATGACCATAAGTAATTGACCCAAATACCTTCAAGTGTTGCACATTGGATTTGAATCCACTACATGCCTCAATCGAAGTTGTGTTAGGAACACTCCGAGTGGGTGATCTGTTTATCAAATATACCGCATAAGTTATGGCTTCAGCCCAAAAATAATTTGGCATACATTTCGCTTTAAGCATGCTCCTCGCCATGTTCATGATTATTCTATTCTTTCTCTCAACAACTCCGTTGTGTTAAGGTGTGTAGGGACAGATTATGTTATGCTGCAACCTAAGTTCTCCACAATGTCTCTTGAACTTATTAGACTTGTACTCACCCCCTCCATCACTACGCACCATCTTAATTAGTCTATCACTCTGTCTTTCAACAAATGCTTTAAATATTTTAAAGCAGTGGAATGTCTCATACTTGCTTTTCAATAAATCTAGATTTTTCTTGAGAAATCATCAACAAAGGTTAAAAAATACTTATTACCTCCAATTGATGAAATGTTGATGATGAAGTTAATTTGGTCTCATATTGGACAAATCAGATTTGAGGTCAACATATTTGTATTTAAAATCTAAACTAGTATATTGGCAAATTTAGAAAGTAAAAAGATTTTGAGTTAAAACTATAGAATTTTATTGTTGTGAAAGTGATACTTTTGTAAATTTAGTTTTTAAAAAATTACTAATTATGTAAAATTGTTATAACATAAAAAAAAATTATTAGATGAAAATGAACAAATTTTAACACTTATAACTATAAAAATTTAATTAAAAAACATTTTTATAATTAATATTATTATATATATATTTATATCATAATTTTATTATTAATAATATTTTTATTAAATATTTGTTAAAAATAAAATAATAATTATTAATATTATAATTATTTAATAAATTTATTTCTCTAGATAACATTTTTCTATTAATTGAATTAAATTGTATGTAAGATATTTTATAATAAAAAATATTATACATAGAGTGAATTGAGTAATAACTTTATTTATAAAGAAAATGATATATATATATATACAAACAAAGTATAAAATGTGATATAATATAATAAAAAAATAATAGAAATAAAATGTATTATTATTATATATATATATTAATTACATAAATAAAAATAAATAAAACAATGCCAAAGTAGGAAACCACCAATGTATCACCAATGTAGTTTTCCCACTAATACTTTTGCACCCAGAGAAACCACTTTTCACACCCATCTACTCTCTCCTCCCCTTCTCTCACATAATTTCTCTTTAACAATGGAACCTATAAACAAACAAAATTTTAATATTATATAAATTTTATGTATGACAAATAAGACTAATTCATAACATAAATTAAATTATAAATACTCCAAGTTCATATAAACAACATTTAATTGATTTTTTTATACTTTACATATTTTTATTTATCAAATTATGCATATATAATACATTATAATGCACATGTTGTATTTAATCAGTAGTTATTAGAGAACATTTTAAGATAAAAATTAATTTTAAAATTACAATACTATTACGTAAAGGGATATATCATCTCATATTCTTTTAAATAATTTTTAATGTTTTAAATCATATATTGAATAAACGATTTATAAAAAAAAAATGTCAAATCCATTTACGATTTCAGATAAAAAAAACTCCTATATTTCATATAGGATTTTAACTCGTATAATTCATATATAATTTCAATGTAAAATAATATATGAAATATATATTTTTAATTTAAAAATACTATAATCTGTCTAATTAAAAAAATTAGAAAAATTTGAAACTCATATTTATATACGATTTTTTTTATCTAAAATCATATATAAAATATATATTTTATAATAAAATAATAATTTTCTATGCAGGAGGTTTAAGTCAAATAATAAGTCGTGTATCAGTAGGGTCGTTGTGTAACCACCGTGTTAAAGATAAGGGTAAATTTGTCCATATATTAAATGTTGCCATGGACTTTACACATTTTAATGCCCCGAACCTTCCTAAAATTCTCTTCTCTCTAATGGTCTATTTATAGTAGATCCTTGAGTCTCTGAACTACAAGAAATTATCTTTCTTGCCCACTTCAACTCTGATTTTACCATGAAAAGCAACAAAGCATACCTTGTTCTAATGGCATTTCAGTTAAGTTGTATTGGAATCAAGTATGAAGCCTCCAACACCAATCCTTTCCACCAATCAACCCTCTTTCTTCTTCTCACTGCAATGTTTTCCCATGTTCTTGCATCTGCAGCTGACATCAACAACCCAATCACCACCATAACATTTCATTTCTCAGGATTACTAGGATGTCAAACACTGCTCTGGATTCTCATTGCTCAGCTTTTGTGGTTCTCTGTCATCAACTTCCTTCTTTTACTAATAGTCAAATTCTTGTTCTTTGACTACCTCACTCAACTTCTCCTTTTATCCTTCAACTGCATCACTCGGCTGCTCCCTCCAACACCTCCAAATATTGTTGAGATGCCAAATACAGAACCGCAACCTCAGGAATCTCAGGTGTAGCAAATGTAGCATAAATATGGACATGGAGATATATCTCTAAAATGTATGTCACCGACACGGATTTGTTTTTCCTGGCCAAATAGTTTGTAAAGGTCTTGTTACTACTCAGATATTCTTATATTCTTAGCTAGCAGAGGAATGAGAGCAGAGTATTGATTTTTCTATGTTTTTATTTATTGTATGGAGATTTTATCTCCACTAAAAATAAAGACAAAACAATTAATGAAAATAAATACATTTGATAGTATATTTGAATGCAAATATGTTATTTAACCAATTTTCTGTGTTCTTTTTCTTTAACTCGCCAATAGAACTGAAAAAACAGTCATGGATGTTGTTCTTCAAACCAGAGGTCTTCTCTCTCTCCCCACAAACCCTATTAAAAATCCAGTCTAAATATTTGAATTTGAATACGGAGTTAGCATTAATCTTGTTGACTTTTCAACTGCAACTGAAATTGCTACATCCACAATGACAACTGAGTCATGGCGATTTGCAACTAGCTCAATGGATAATTTCTCCGTTGCAACACCGTTGACGGAGCAATCAGAGTCGATACAGAGCCTGCTTCCAAGGATCCGATCCTCAGATTCACCGAAGCTCTCCTCGCCTATCAGTGTCCAAACGAAGTCAACGCCAGAGTGGGTGCGTATCGCGATGACAATGGAAAGTCTGGGGTTTTGGAAAGCGTTAGAGAAGCAAAGAGGAGAATTGCAGAATGCCAATTCATGGAGTATCTCTTCCTCTGGAAGCCGATAAATGGTTGAAGAAGGGCTCAAGCTGGCAACTCTTAGTTCATAAGGATAAAAGAGGTGTTTTTGAACATCATGATTTTTTATTTTTTTTAACTAAAATAAGTTCGTTTTTAAAAAAATTACCAATATAACAATGAAAATTCATATTAAGTTGGCACGATTTTTTCACATCATTTCATGCAAGTTAACAGACTTCTGTCATGTCAATTCCTGAAATCATGTTAACTTGACACAACTTTGTCCATGTTATATATATATTTTTATTATTATTATTTTATTTTTTTAAATTTTTTTTTATTTATATATTGAGTAGTAAGTTATCTAATTTTTAAATATTTAAAATTAATTTGATACATAATTTTTAGAGTATTATTTTTAAGTAATAAAAAATTGGATAATCGTGTATAAATAATGTTTGTCACTAATATAATATTTTAATTTGGTTATTAGATTAATAAAAAATATGAAAAAAAAATTATTATATTTGGAAATATATAGAAAAATAAGAATTAATTATTTGGAAAATAAATAGAGAATTGTGGGGAAGTTTCAAGCTATATGTCTACCTTGTCCACATATAATTGTTGTTTGCTCATTTTTTCATTTACCGCTAACGACATTTATCGCCCCAGTATACCGTATCCAATATATTTCCAAGACTTATGAGGACTAATTTAATCCATGAAATAGATGATTCAATTCTAAATAAACCAAAAAAATGTTTATATTGCATAACCAAAGATTATAATAGAAGCAATTGTCCGCACAAACAAACTTAATAATAAAATTAATTTCAAATTTGATTATTAATTTCCTCATTTTCCTTACCTAAATATTTATTCCTTTATAAAAAATGACGTGGATAAAATCATGCGAACTTGTTACGACTTGAAGTTTACTTGGTGCAAATTAAGATTTATCTTAAACTTTATCTAATAAGTGGTTAAATGCAACAGGTGCGCATTATAATATATTATATATAATTTAATAAATAAGTATATAAAGTATAAAATATTTTTTTATTTAAATGTTGTTTATATAAACTGAAGTGCTTATAATTTAATTGAATGTTGTAAATTTTATTTTTGGGTTAATTAGTCTTAGTTGCCAAAGTGAAATAGAACTAGGTTAAATACTTACTATTTTAGTTAAAATAAAAAGTAACTTTTATGACGATTTTAGTCTGATCACACATAATAAATATCTACTATATTAATTCTAATTTTAATAGTCATAAATACTAAATTTATGATTATTATAAAAAATACTTCATATTTTTTTATGACATATAAAATACATCCATCATAATAAGTTTCTATTGATTTTTATTTTTTACTAGTGAAATAAAAAGAAAGTTTCCATACAAGATTAGCACATAAAACAAATTATAACTACTCCAAGTTCATAAAAACCACATTTAAGTAAAAAATATTGTATACTTTACATAGTTTTATTTATCAAATTATATATAATATATTAGAATGCACACATGTTGTATTTAATCAGTTATTGGAGAATATTTTAAGATAAAATTTAAGTTTAACAATAAAATACTATTATGTAAAGGGATATGTCATTTGATATTCTTTTAAATAATTTTTAATGTTTTAATTGAACAAATTTATCTTTTAATAAATTAAATTAAATTTTTATTTCAAAATAAGTAAATCATTTTTTTTAAAATAATGATTGTATAATTTTTAATATTACTTTTATAAAATTATATATATATATATATATGTGTGTGTGTATTTTTTACAAAATTTATCATTTAATAAATAATTTTTTTTTTTTGATTTTATTTTTTTGTTAATAAAATAAAATAATTTTTTTTCTTTATTTTAAAATAATTAAATATTTTTTTAAGTTAAATATTTTTTATTTTTTTAAATAATAAAATATTTTTTTAAATAACAGTTAAATAATTTTTAGGTTTTTTTTCCAATGTAGTGTAATTTTTAAAGCTATTTTCTGAAATGGAAAAAAAATGGAAAATGAGTAAATCATAATACGATTTATCAAACGAAAATCGCCAAATCCGTTTACGATTTAAAAAAAAAAAACTCGTATATCTAATATACGGTTTGAATGTAAAATTGTATATGAAATATAAGATTTTTTTTTCTTAAGTTATAAATGAATTTGATAATTTTCGTTTAAATAAATTATATATTTAATATACGATTTATTCATTTCTGGAAATTGCTTTTAAAATTGCACTACATTGGAAAATTAGTGCCAAATTAAAGGTAAGAATAAAAGAGAAAAATGTACATAACAAACAGTTTGAAACCCTTCCAAAGTTTTTTATATTAGTTTATTAAATTGAAAAGGCTTGGATTATATTTTTTGTATTATTAATAAAGTATTTTTATAATTTATTTTATATATTATTGTTAATATTATTTAATTTTATTAATTATTATTTTAATTGATAGTGTATATAATATAATAAATAACTTTAATAAAATTGGAAAATAAAATAATTTTAGGTAATGTATTTGAAAAGATAATTAAAAACTTAATTTTGAATCTCATTTTTCATATCATATGTACAAAATATAAGTGTATTATTGTTAGTTGTTTTTAATTTTTTAAAAAGATAGTTATTGTCAGTCGAAGAGATTTTGTGGTCAATTTATAATGAAAAACTTTATTAAATCAGATTTTATATATGTAAAGAAAATAGTAGACATCACAAATATTTAAGAAATTTTTAATTAATTTCTATATTTCAATATGTTTATACCTTTTAGAAGTGAATTAACATTTTAAAATAAATATTATTATGCTATATATGTTTTGTAATTTGTTGTATTAAATTTATAATTTGATTTTCTAAGTCCATTAATTTTACATTTTTTATTTATCTTTTTATGTGTAATTTAGTAAAATAGTTTAATTTAAACTAAAATATGTAATATTTTTTTTTATAGAATTTACTTATGTACTATTTAAAATAAATAAATTTGAAAATTTAAAGTTGTGAAAATAGTTGTTAGAGAAAAAAAATCATACATATGAGATAATGTATGGATTGATGTTTGTTTGTGTATTAAGTATTGATGCTTATGTGTAAACATAGATATCCTACTATTTAAGTCACATAAACTAAGATATCAGGTAGTGAGAAGCTGATGGGAAAGTTCATGCACACGATGACATATGAGATGTACGATTTGAGTTGTATTGAACTTACATTCATCTTTTCTATTGGATTCGCTAGTAATTTAAGTTTTGGGTATTGTATCAGATTTTAGTCTCTGGTAGGACTTATTTAATACAGATTTCCCAAAAGGCGTCAATTGTTATTTTGTTTTGTTCAATACACTAGATGTGGATGTGTAGATACATGTGAGATCTATGTGATTGTTTTATGTTGAGATTTGAAGAAGATTGAATAATTGAGAAATTAATCAATGTAATTTGGTTTGCTCTTTTGATTGAATATCTATATTATAAAATTTTATTTTTACTAACTTATCCTTACTTTTCTTGTTATATTGTAAACTGCGATAACTATACTATATAAACGCATATGATGATGATTCAGGTGCAAGAGAGCCTAGAAGACTTTAGTTTTTTTTAGCTATAAATTGAAAATTGCACCTCATTATTTTTTAAAATCCCAAAATTACTCTTTTCATTTTATTTCAAAACGCAACGCATCTTCCATGATAGCGTGGGTGATTTTAGAAATTAGATTATGGGAATGAGTTCCAGAATTAAAAAAAAATCTAGAATTGAAAAACCATAATAAAAAAAATTACATTTCATAATGAAGTGTTTCAAGATGAAAAGTTGTTTTTTAAAATAGGATTTCTAGAAAAAAAAAAAAAAATTTACTCGGGAGTGAGTGCATTCTAGAAGAAAACCTTTAAGAATCATTTTCATCATTTTACGTTTTTGACATGAATAATAAATTTTATATTATTTTATTAAATAATGATACATTTTTTTTCCATAAGATATTATTTAAAGAACCTGAATTCATATAGTTTGAATTTTGTATTATATTATAACTTATGTGTTTATATATATGTAAGAAGAACTGCCAATAAAGTATATTTAACATGTTATTAACAAACTCACTTATATATAATTTTTTTCTTGAATTACGTAAAAATAGAAAAAAGTAATGTTTATTATTTTTAAAGTACATATAATTTTTTAATACATAATAGTGAGTAACTCTAAAAGTATAAAAAAGGATTTGATAGTTTCAGTATTTTTTTTCTTTGAAGATGATATTTTTTGTGAACATATTATAGTCCATCAAAATTGTAATTATAATTTCAAAATTAATATATCAAAAATAAATTATAGTTTTAAAAGGATAAATGTTACATTTAAATTATTGAATGCAAAAAATGTAAAAATAACGTAGAAGTATTATTTTTAAAACACGGTTGTATTTCAATTTATTTATTTATTTAATTTTTTTTAGAAACCAATTTAATTATATATTTTACCTTTTAACCATATAAATATAAAAATTAAAAATAAAATGATAAAATTAGTTTAAAAAAACATGTGGGACAATTCACACACGTTATATATAATTAACAAATTAAAATAAGATCATCCTTGGACACACTTGCAGAGGGACCACAACCACATCGCTTTCAAGCAAATTAAAATGAGAGTAACAGTTCGAATTATCAAAGTACATTCATATTTTTTTAATTACGTGGAAAGGTAGTTCGGAGAAGATTTTCGGGTTGCCAATGCTAGAAAGCTAATTGATAAAGAAGAGAGAGAAAGAGGAGAGAGAAAGACGAAATGACAGAAAGAGGGAATGAGAGAAAGAAGAGATATAATTTTTTATAAAACTGCCACTTTCAAGCAAGCAATATAAAACTGCCACTTTCAATCACTCTATAACATAAGTAATATTTAACGCAAACTTAACGAAAATAACCAGTATATATTTTTTTTTAAAAATATTTTTTTTAGAAATCACTTTACTCAATATTAAATTAGTAAATTGAATATTAGTCCTAAATATATAAACAAATAAAATAATTATATTTTTTTAATTAATATCTTTTAGGAGATTATTAATAAATAATTATTTTCAAGTAACTCTTTAAAGAAATAAGAAAAGCTTAATAGAAATATATATAATATTAAAAGTAGAAAATAACTGATTTTTTTATAAAATCGAATGAAAACTTAAAGAAAATGTGTAGAGAGAAAAAACAAAATGAGTTACTTATATGATTTATTTTGAACCACAGAAAGATGAAGACACGACTTGAGAAGCTCATCACATCAAGTTTGTCTCCTTCTTATTCCTCCCACACTGCATATTTCCATGGTAGCCTTGCTTCATTGTTGCCATCCAGTGATGTTATTTTGTAAACACTTTTATATATTTACAAAACTAGCACTATTTTGTGATTACAATCTTTGGATCAAAACATTTTGGATGACCTAATTTGGTCTCATATTTGGATTATTAAATAAATGTTTGAATAAATCATATTCGAGGTTAACATATTTGTATTTAAAATTTGAACTAATATACGTGTTTGGAGAGTAAAAAGATTGTGAGTTAAAACTGAGTTTTATCATCGTGAAAGTGATACTTAATATTAATTTTGAAAAAATTACGAATTATGTAAAATTGTAATAACATTAAAAAATTATTATATCAAAATAAACAAATTTTAACATTTATAACTAAAAAAATTTAATTAAAAACATTTTTATAATTAGTATTATTATTATTATATATTTATCATTATTGATAATTTTAATAAATATATGTTAAAATGAATTATTCTCTGGATAATTTAATTTTAATTACTGTTATATTTATTTATGTATTTGAAAGTTTTTATTTATTTATTGAATTAGATTATATGTAAATACATAATAATTATGTGGATATTTTAGAGGATATTTTATAATAAAAAATATTATATGTAAAGTGAATTGAACAACAAATTTATTTATAAAATATATAGAAACAAATATAAAATGTCATACCATAAAAAAATAAAAATAAATATATATATATATATATATATATTATTATACATATTAATTACATAAATAACAAAGAAAAGAAAAATCAAAAGGAAAACCACTTTTCATGTGCGAATCTACTATTTCACCTTATATCTATTAATCCAAAACTATAGATATTCTCTCAAATAATTTATCTTTAACAATATAATCTATAAACAAAGAGAACCTTAATATTATATTATGTATAATAAATAAGACTAATTACTAAAAATATTTGATCACTGTGCAATTGTGGTGAAGTCAGTGAAGAAGGATTGGGGGCCTAAACCGTTTCGCTTTGTTGATGCTTGGTTCTTGGAGAGGGGTTTCCGTGAAATGGTGAAGGAGAAATGGTCCTCTTACCCCGCCGAGGGGAATGCTTTTGTGTCTTTCAATGAGAAGCTGAAGAGGTTGAAGGGAGATCTCAAAATTTGGAACAAGGAAGTGTTTGGTAACATTCAATCTCAAAAAAGCTTGATTCTGCAGGAAATAGAGGAGTTGGATTGTAAAGATTGTCTGGACGGACTGGGGGAAGATGATAGTTTGAAAAGAGGCGAACTGGGGAGTCGGTTGATGGTTATAGATAAGAAGCTGGAGTCCCTTTTCTGT
>Ga0123342_1009708_pt1 | contig 11359 bp, 5 predicted proteins | sample Turbeawhitnodule_FD_89960 | JGI IMG/M metagenome (GOLD analysis project Ga0123342, IMG submission 89960) | Root nodule microbial communities of legume samples collected from Mexico - Turtle bean Mexico white nodule | ecosystem: Host-associated > Plants > Roots > Nodule | place: Mexico: Nepantla... | reverse complement strand
ATAGAAAAATAATTGTACTTAATTATTTGTAGAAGAAATAATAAAGCTAATTAAAGAAAATAAGAAATATTCTAGAAAACATAAAGCTTATGCAAAATAAATGGTTGATTGCCAAAAGTAACAAAGAAATTATTAAGTAAATGATTCACTGAAAAAGAAAATAATAAAAAGTATTAAGAATCATTCCAAAGATCACATGCAAAAATATTAGTAGAAAAAACATTCTGTAATTTAAATATATGAAGTAATGTAAATTTCGACTTTGAAAAGGTAAAATATTAATTTTAATCCTTAAAATAACTTAATTTGTTTGATACAAGCCTTCTGTAACTCATTTTACTAATTTTATATTAAATAATTTAATTTATATTTTAATATTAAAAGATAGTTTTCATTTAGTTGTTTTAAAAAAATTGATTGTTAAAGAATTTTTTCCCTTACAGTTAATACAATGCGGCAGCGCCACCATCAATTCTCAAAGACACTTGCTTCAGAAAAATATACATAAATTGACAGTTTTCAAAAGATTAGTGAGCATCCATATAAAAACTTCATCTGAAACTAAACTACTGAGCATGTATACTCACTACCACGCATAGAACAACAAAAATGCATCACTTTTGGTTGCAGACATTAATTATTGTTTCATGAGATTCTGCATCATCTATTCCTGTCAGGCATCAGCTCCTCTCCAACCCCAACAGTGCGAACCATCAACTGAGAATTCAATGCAAGAACACATATACAGAAAAAAAAAAGGAAATTAAATCACTGAAAAAATAGCTTGCAGTTTCACTCACTCCAGATCTTTTAGCAAAAACTTCCAGACTAAATTAACATGACAAAGAATAAAAGTGCTACCATAATCTGAATGACCGTTAAAATCAGAGTGATAATGCGAATGTCTTAATATTTAAAGCATACGGCAGCTTCAAAATTGAGTGTTTGGAGCACTTATGTGACTGTTATGGGGATTCTTTTTATTAAAGTGAGCCAAATTTTTAAAAAACTGAGATTATTTTTAAAAAAATTATACTTATGAGAAAGTCGTGATAGGTGACATTATTTTATTATAAATAAATCATACTATATTAACACAACTTCACTTTTAACATATCAGAAAAAATGTTACATTGACATGACTTTTCCTTATTTGTTGTAATATTTTCAAAAACAAAAAACATTTTAATAAAAAAAGGAAAAATTACCCCCACTTTCTTAAGAAAACCGCTGTTATGGCACTTTATTTCTTCTCTAAAAACGGGTACATTCCATAACCATTTGACTGCAGAGGTTCATTACAATAGTCCAACTATTAATATTCAAAATAAAGAAAACGGAAGAAAAAGCTACTCCATACATTCCAGAAATCAATAAATATTCAATTAATAACAAATTTAGATAAAAATATCTCTTTTCAATATAAATCATACATATTGATTATTCTTAATTATATATAAGGATATTGTTAAAAGAATAGCTTAAAAAACACTTTATAATAAAATAAAATAAAAAACTATAAACTATTAAATAATAATCATAACTGTAACGTAGACAAAAGAAAAATGATACACTAAATTTAATTTAATACAAGAAACAATTACAAGTAAAATACCTTCCAATCATTGAAGTCAAATCGGAATACAAAGTGGCTGAAAGCAACATCCCCAGAAACAACTGAATTTGCAGCAGGAGCATTCCTTGGTGCTGACATTGAGCAAGTGGATGAAAAAAAAACATGAGGGTGAAATGTAGGCTAACTGTGTAATATGAGTTCAGAGTTAGTATAAGCATTTTCAAAATAACTCACAAACTAGTTGCCATCCAGCCTCATTAACTTTTATCTCAGCACGACCATCTCGGACTAAAAAGGATAAAGCAAATAAATTCTCCACGGTTTGTCCAAATGAGTTCCTATTCAAAACCAAATTTTCAAGCTTCACAACTTTATTCATCCTTAAGATGTTAAACATAGTTAACATATGCTTATCAGTCTCAGTTATCTCTTCCCCTGAACCTCCACATAGCTGCAAAAATATACAGTGATATAATAAAACAGAAAAGATTAGTATGTCATATTACATAAAAATCACTGAATTTATAATTCTGAACAACAGAAAAAATCGTAGCTTCAATATAATTCCATATTGTTGACTACGGCTCAAAGATTGCATCTTCATAATTATCTCACCACAATTAAATGCGAGGTAAACCGTAAGAAACTTCAAATCATGACAATTACAAATGGAAGACTTGAGCAGCATTTAAAGGTCTATCAAAATGAAAACCACTTGTGAACTCGATCTTATTTTCTCTCCTGTTTTATTTCTAGCAAAACTGTAGACTCAAATAATAAGTTTTACCTCTTCAGGCCGCGCAAATTCAGTGGATCTCATACGCTTTCGACGTTTAATGACCGTCTTCTGCTCTATTTTAGCATCCACTGGGCCCATCCTGAAGAAGCAAATTCGAAATGAACATCCAAAGAAATACTACAGTTGGATAAGAAAGAATTCCCTCCTATATACGGAACGGACACTACATTGTACAACACCCATAACCCGGTCTAAAAACATCTGACACTGCAACTCCAATATCATTCCAAGCTACTGAGTTTCTCCTGCAATCTTGTGTGCTATTATTTCGTCCAAATTGTCCTCCGAACTTTCTAAGAATGTGTGTAACAAAGTCTGAAGGAGTTATTCCACCATTGGCAGTAGTTCTCACAGACATTACCAAGGATTGGGCGATTTCCAAAAGAGCTTTTGCGTCAGCTACTTGTTCTCTTGGTTTTGTAACTGAAATTAGACAAAACATTAGAAAAATTAAAAGCAAAATTTAAATATGAGAAACAAAGTAAGTCGTGTGAACTACACTGGAAAAACTTGGTGTATTATATTTGTTACTATGGGGCACAACTAAACGAAACAAGATTAAAAAGTTCTATTTTAATTTACCAGAAAATTGTAGAACAGAGTCAATTAACAAAAGGGATAGTTTTGGATGGTGTTGTGAGTTTAGACGTACCTAAAGAAATGATATTTTAACAATCATAAAGTTATATATAATTCTTAATGTGATTAATTTAAATATAAATATATATAATAAAAAATAAATTTATAATTAAATAATATAAAAAATATTAAAATAATAATATTAAGGGATATAATGTGATTGAATAAAAAAATAAAATTGTTAATACATCATTGCCAACGAGCAAACATATTGGGGTGTGGATTTAGGCGTATCCAAACGAGCAAATGTGCATAACGTGCATATGGGAGTGTATGTGGAAGTCGTCATATATGTTGACTTATCATTCTAGTTCTTACAAGTTGCACCTACTTATATTATAATTTCGCCATATATTCAATGAGACCTATTTCCAACAGACATTTTATATAAAGATTTATATATATATATATATATATATATATATAAAAGTAATTTACCAAGAGTAGTAATCAATATGGTAAACTTAACAAATTTTGTTAAAATAAATTATAATAATATTTTATGAAATAGATTTACATCTAACAAAATTTATAAAACTAGCTTATAAATAATAATGTTTAATATAATCAATATGAATCTTCAAAAGATATTGGCAAATAACATATCTTTTCGACTAACATAACAATCATGTTGCATGTGTATTTTCAATACTCTAGCTCATATGGAGACATACCTTACATCCTATCATAACACCAAAGATGCCTTGATATTTACGTTTCCATACAAATCAATCAATAAATTATTTCTTATACACTTTGTTTAAATAAGAGGAAATAGGCTAGTTTGAACTATGGAATTTGCAGTGAAATGCATGGAGAAATTGTGGGAGTCCAAGAAGAGCTATTTCCGCACTCAATTTATGAGCTCTTTTGTCACTGAATTAATATGATTTGTTTAGAAAGTTAGCAATGAGTTTGAACTTTTCTTGTCTTAATTAACGTGGCATTATTCCTCTTATCTGCCAACCAACATTTCTGTATCATCAACCAAACTTTTATGTGTCACCCGTGATGAATACATTAGGCTAATTCATATGAATTAATTGGTACATATTTGAATATATATACCATTAACATGTTTTTTTATCGGCACAATTAACACGTATATATTATAGGTAGTGTTCCCAACATAATTGATTACTCCCATGCCGTAACCGTGTGTTCTTTTGTTAGAAAATCTCCATATTTTAATGACACATAAACGATTAAATATGTGGCATAATCAGTTAAGTACACACACTACTGAATGTAAATCCAACAAAATGGAAATCCAATTTTGTCAATATCAGTTGCTTCTTTTCCTACCATGTATAATTTAACATAATAGGAGCAAGTGACACAATGATCATTGTCTAAATAAACAAACTACTTTTTATTTTACAATAAAAGATATGCACTTTCAAAATTTCTAATAAAATTTTATCTCTTTCTACTATCTTTTTTTAATTCATATGACCTAAATTTCTATTTTAATTATTTTTCGTTCATTATTTTTTTCATTTTCTCACTTTGTATCATTCCATTCCTACAAATGCTTACTACAGACATTTTGATAAATAGAATTTTTCATCTACTTCCATACTTGGTAAAAAAATGTCTCTTGGTTAGAAGAATTTAGAAGCACGTTTTAATTTTGAATGATGATAATTAATCTTTAATAATTTTTTTAGTCCTCTAATCCTTAATACAAAGTAATTTTAAAACAATTTACACATATAAATTAAAGTAAATTAATTTGATTGGTCTGCTTTAAATTTTAAATAGCTGATGTATTAACTTTATCTTTATTATTAACATTTTTTAAAAATTTGTTCATTATTTATTAATAAAAACACACATGTTTTGATGATCATAATATTTGATAGAGACAAATAAAAAAATGTTTCATACAAACTATAAAATGCCTTATAAAAACCATCAATTTCTTCTAAATAATATCTTTTATTAAGGACCAAATTAAGAGAGCATTTATTTATATGAAAACTACGGTATTTTAAACTTGGTCCTTTTATTTGTTCACTTCAATTGATAACTCTTATTAATAATACGATTCAACTAATGTGAAAAAAACTTGTTGAATAAGTCACATCATTTGAACAACTCATAAAAAAAGAAAAAGAAGTTTTAATAGTAAGAAGAAATCAAGTACTTAATACTTAATTTCTTAAAATGATTAAATAGATTTGATTGTATATAAATTAGTTGATATTCACCATTTAACTACATGGGGACACAAATTTCTTTTTAATAACTTATAACCTTTAAAGATATATGAATTAAAAAGAATATATTAATAAGTAAAGATCTCAGATTACAAACCATAGGATGTAGTAAACCCACATTTCATTAGATGATAACAAACCCTCCCATGGTGGATCTTTCATGCCACTGATATTAAAAATTCTTAATTATATATGCCGTCATATTCATTATATATTTCAAATATAGTCAAACTCATTGTCTTTTATCCATCAAAAATATATATTTAAAATATAGTCAAATACATGCATTGTTTTTTTATCCAGAAAAAATATAGAATGAGTTTGAAGCAAGAGATTGTATGTTCTATGTGAATAATCCAATTTGACATGATTCTCTCGTGAAGAAATGATATTTTGAGTTCTATACAGTGTTGTGATTGATTTATATATAAATATATATAATAAAAAATAAATTTGTAATTAAATGATATATAAAAATATTAAAATAATAATATTGAGATTGTAATATATTTATATATAAAAAAAAAGTAGGTTGTTAATATATCATTAACTGTCTGTGCTTATTGGATGAAATATATACATGTTTGAGTGTAAATAACAAGTTCGGCAATATGCTTAAAGTTAATTTGGCAGTGTTTGGAATTATTAATTTAATTTCCACAAATAGCTATAGTTCATCACAAAATCCCCAAAACTAATCAGAACCACCCACGCATTACCATACAAAAATAAATAAATACCTTGTTGATGTAAGCTCTCCAATTCACTAAAGATGGAATCGAACTTGTCAGAGTCAGGCCTAGCAATTTCTTCCCTTTCATCTGAAAAACCAAGAGGTACACATGCAATCAAAATTCAAAATGCTACTATTCCATTCCTCACAGAAAATCGAAAACGACACAGGATTGTCGGTCATTTTGTACATTTGAGTGCTAGCTAGTAAGGACTATTCGAAGTGATAGAGGGAAACTAAGAGTACGAATTAAGCAAAGCGAGTCAAACGAAATTACCATGAATCATGTTTTTGAAGGCCAGGTACCGAGAACGAATACCTCGACGGCATTTCGGAGTTTGGTAATCACCGTCGTCGGTAACGGCGTGGAGTTCGGAGTCACGTTTAAATTTGTCGATGCTGCTGCAATCACCATCACCGTCCAATTCGCATTTCACGTTGATCATGATGTTGTTGTTAAAGCGAACAGTGGAAGGATTTCGAGAGCGTAATGTAGAATGAGAAAGGAAGGGACTGTAAAAGTAACAGAAAGAAAAGGGAGGAGAAGCCGAAGAGGCTCTCTGCTCCTTTTATATAGTCCTTGAAAGACAGTGTTTGGTTTGTTAGAGAGGGTGATGAGGTAAGGGGATTGGTTAACCGTATTGGCTTCCACCGGAAGATTTAGAAGAGTGTGAAACTTTTACATTAATTATAAAAATAAAAAAATGTTTATTTCTCTTTTCTTTTACTCATTTTTATTAATAAGGTGACTTATTCGTTAAAATTTATCTTTTATACGTATCCTCGCATCACTCTTCTAGTCTGCCCAATCCTCTTCTCCAATCATCTCCCTCCCCCAACATTTCTCCCTCCTTTGCTAAGATTGCATTCCAGGTTAGTTTTAATTATATATATATATATATATTAATTATTTACTTGTTAGATATTAACTATAGTGTTAAGATTTAGGTAATTATTAGTACAGTTAATTTTGGTTTTTAATAATATGTCATGTGTTACTTTTATTTATTTATTTGAAGTTTATGTTATTTTGGTTCGTTAGTTTGAGGGAATTGTATTCATTTTATTATAAATTAGTTGAAACCATGTGTGATAAAGTTTTTGTATCTGCTTTTTTAATTTGGATGAGTTGAAGTTGAAAAAAAAAAATTATATTGTTAAGAAAAATGATGAATATTGATTAATTAATAATTTTTTTTTTAGTTTGAGTTTTTCTTTCTTTTCAGATTTTTTGTCTTCTTCTTTGTTTGGTGGTTTTGGGATCAAAAATTATAAAAGGGTTCAGACTTTCACTTGATGGTAAATGTAAACAAAAAATGATGATTTCATTCAAGAATGAGTTTTTTTAAGTGATTGATATGAATTACTGAAATACTCCTTCTCATGATTTTAAAATTTAAAATTTAAAAGATAAAATAATAAAATATATTAATAAGAATAAAATCAAAAAATATATACATTAAAAAACGGTTATAAAAAAAATAAAAAATTCTCTCTCTCTATATAAGTATAAATGACACTATTATTGATGTTGTTTGTTATGAATGATTATATCCTTCTTATGGTAAGGGAGAAATCTTAAAGATAAAAGAGCCTTTGTATGAATTTTTTGAATTTTAATAAATATAAATGTATGAAAGTTATAAAAAAAAAAATATAATAATAAACTTACATTCATTGATGAATCTTGACAACACACGTAGTTGTAACACATATGTATATATGGTTTAATTGGTATGTACAAAGTTTTTTTTATCTATACAAAATATTAAACTATCAATTATTTATTTCTTAATATTATATTATAAATGTATATACTCTCTTATATACTTATATCTTCTTGTAAAATTATAAAGTATTTTTATCTCTACTCCATCATCATGATATCTCTAATAATTTAAATTGTAGTCCTAAATAACAAAAAGTTTGACAATGACAAACAAAAGCCTTTGGTTAGACACTGATTCATGCTTCATTCTATTTTTTTAGTTTAAGTAAATATTCAAAAGATTAACATTTCCCTTTAAAGAACCAAATTGATAGGAATCTTGGTCAAGATTTTTAAAAGAATTTAGATAACTTCGAAAATGCCACTCATAATTCAATTTCCTATTCTTATCAATCACCTCGTTAACCAATAAATCTGTGTCCATCAAAGTAATTTCTTATTCATCCGTGTCAAATTCTTTCTCATTCGTGTCCATCAAAATAATTTAATTTATTTTATCATAAAGGTTTTATACTAAATGTAAGGACCGATAAAAAAATAGTCTTAAAATAAAATGGTAGAATTAAAATGGCACTTTAATATTTTATTATTAAAGTGAAAATGCTATATAAATAGAAATTTAGTTATTCAGGTTTCATTTTAAAAGAACTATCATCTCTCTAAAAATTCCAACCTCCTCGCTCGTCATATCAACGATCGAAGTCCGCCATTGGACTCCTGGCAGTAAACTCTACAAGTTTAACCGATCAAAATCTTAGATAGAGTAAGTTCATTATTGACTCCTTTTCCTTTGAGTTAGTTTGGATTTGGTTACGTTGCCTTTTAGTTTAAGTTTGCATGTGAGGTTTTTATCTTCAGAGTTAATCTCTGTTAGCTCAGGGTCTTAGTGATATAGTTAGATTTGTGATCAGGACTCTGTGGTGCAGGTTAGGGTATCCTTAGGCTTTTGGTGGGTTTGGAGCTCTTAATGAGTATCTGCTAAAGTCCAGGTAAGGGAAGCTAGTTTAAAATTTTCAATAGAACCCTAGGTTAGAAGATTTGAATGTGAGTGTGACGTGGTCACCAATTCCAAATTTTGTTGCAAGATTTCTTGTTTTGAGTAGATTGTAATTTGATTGAAATTGAAAGTGTTGTGATTGAGAATTGGTTGTTTAAATTTAAACGGTTTTGGAATTAGAAATCATATATATGTATAGATGGACATAATAACTCAATGATTCAATGAGAGTGATTGTATCATGCTGAACAAGAACTGTCAATGTAATGTGTAGATTTATAAATTTATGAATTAAATGAGATGTTGATTTATAATCTAACAGGTATATTAAGTTATGCAGAATTTTTCTGCATATTTCGCTCAAGTTAGATAATTCTAGCTCAAGCTAAAATTCTAGGTGCTCTCGGGTTGAGTTTAGCTCAAGCTAGATAATTCTAGCTCAAGCTAAAATTCTAGGTGCTCTTGGGTTGAGTTTAGCTCAAGCTAGATAATTCTAGCTCAAGCTAAAATTCTGGGTGCTCTTAGGTTGAGTTTAGCTCAAGCTAAAATTCTGGGTGCTCTCGGGTTGAGTTTAGCTCAAGCTAAAATTTTGGGTGCTCTCGGGTTGAGTTTAGCTCAAACTAGATAATTCTAGCTCAAGCTAAAATTCTGGGTGCTCTCGGGTTGAGTTTAGCTCAAGCTATCAAATTATAGCTCAAGCTAAAATTTTGGGTGCTCTTTGATTGATTTTAGCTCAAGCTAGATTCTCTAAAATAAAATAAAATCTATTTTTTTCTATATATATTTTTTTAAAAGGTTGGTTTATTTCTTTATGTATAGTTATAAATTATATAGACTTTTATTTCATGTATATTTAATTGAACATCTCTTTAATTAGACATTTATATGATTAGTAGATGAATTGTGGTATGTTTTGGAAATTCTAAAATTTTGTATGATTTGATTCTTTGATGTTGGATTTTTGTGAGGTTCAAAGTATGAATTTTAATCAAGACATAGTATTTTCAGGAAAGAAAATACCGTGTTAAGATTGTTTAGGATGTGCATTGACTAGGGATTCGTCTAAAAGGAGATATCCTGACTCTACTGAGATAATAGAATCATATAGATGAAGTTATTCAGGTGGTGAAAGTCGAAGGAGGTTCATATGAATGGGTAAGTTCTTTGAAAGATAACTAACTTGACCTGTTATATGAGTTAATCCTGTCATACTAGGAGAGAGATGATATTGAGATTATTTATGTGCATAACTGTGCGGATTTCACAGTGATGCAGTAGGATAGGTGCAGATTTCTGAGTCTAAGTCAACGCACGAGTCTTCCAAAAGTAGAGTCAAGTGTCAATGTGTTATGAGTCAGTAAACGTCTGACATGAGAAAGATGAATATTGAAATTATTAATAGAAACTTGATGGTTATGTGGAATGCATGAGAAAGGATGAATTTATGTGGATGTTTAAAGTTATATTTATGTTATAAGTTTTAAAAATACCTAGCTTACCCTTTGTTTTGTGTTTGTTTTTCTTTGATCTGTGATGATCATGTATTTTACACGGGAGCAGATGATGTTACAGGTGATAAAGTTTCTCGATGAGAAGATGGATGATGGAAAATGATGGAAGAGGGCCAAGCTCAACCTCCCATGATAGACAAGAGCCAAGCCAAGAGCGTCTAGAGCCAAGTGAAGAGCGTCTAGTGCAAAGAGGAGAGCGTCTAGTGCAAGAGGGAGAGCGTCTAGGACCTATTACTAGGTCCATGGCCAAGCGAATCTATGAAGACTTGGGCCAAGCTACGAATGGAAGAGAAAGCTACTTGTATATGCTACATGAAGGCCCATCAAGAGTAGCTTAGTATTAGTTGTAGTGTAAATAGCACAAACTTGATTCCATGAGGATTTGACCTAGATTTGCTAAGATTTGGTACGTTCTAGAAGGATTCCTCCACTAGGCCAGCCATGTGCCATGGTTTCCTTGTGATGACATTTACATTTCATTTAGAAGGCATTTGCTTATCATTAGGTTAACCTTTATGGTCCTCCTTAGCCTATAAAAGGGGGAACCAACATCATGTATTTTCAAGATTGAATAGAGTATTGTTATGCTGCCAATTTTGTGCCATAATACTCCTTGCCTTGCATCTAGGTTTTAATCTTCATTTCACCACCTTCAAAGGGGCTGGCCGAACCTCCCCAATTCCACACTCTTCATGCACCTTCAAGGCACTCATACTTCTTAGGAAGACCTTGCTCATCTCCTCCACTAAGCTTCCACAACCTTCATCATCAAAAATCAAAGAAGAGCTCATAGGAATGCCATCATTTGGTATCATGAGCTATGGTTCTTCAAAGATGAGTATCTCTTTGCAATTTTCTTTTTGAGTTCTTCTTATTTCCTAGTTTTTCATCTTTATTCCAAGTTGTCTTGCTGTTTTTGTGTTTTAATATGATTTGAATGCTTGTTTATTCATTTCAATCGGTGAGTTTGTTCAAAATTGTGCTTGAACATCTATTTTCAATTTTGTGTAGGATTCTTGATATCTTTGTATTGCTGTTTTTATTTTTAGGTATTTGAGTCTTGCTTGAAATTTCATTTGGGTCATATGATGTTCTTGAGTCTTTTCATTTTATGAATCCATAAGTTTTGTCTAAGTCATGTGTTTCCATATTT
>Ga0123342_1009707_pt1 | contig 11360 bp, 8 predicted proteins | sample Turbeawhitnodule_FD_89960 | JGI IMG/M metagenome (GOLD analysis project Ga0123342, IMG submission 89960) | Root nodule microbial communities of legume samples collected from Mexico - Turtle bean Mexico white nodule | ecosystem: Host-associated > Plants > Roots > Nodule | place: Mexico: Nepantla... | reverse complement strand
TTGCGTAGGTGAAAGATAGGATGGTATTTTGTAAGGCAAGTTACTTCGGGGTACTTGCTGCCTTTTCTACTGCTAATGAGGCATCCTTAGGATTTCATTTTAAGGGTTAGATCATAAGCTAAGCGCACCCTCCTCATGATTGCATGGAGGATGGGTTTAGTGGGTTTGTAAGCTCAATCCTGCTGCTATGATGTAGCCTCTTTATGGTTGCTCAGTGGTATAACCAGTTTGTGGTTTGTAAAGGGGTTGAGATACCCCTAAAGTATCCCTTTTAATTTAATTCATTCATTGCTGAAAAAAAAAAAAAAAACTGGAGTGGAAACTTTTTTTGAATATTAATTGTGGTGAAAGGTATGTTAGATAAACGTTTTGTTCAGAGAGAGCTATTAAAAAGGCAGAGAAAACTCATGTTTTCTGAATTATATGAAAATAGTTAATATTGAATCCATAAACATATCATACAGACGGTAAAAACAAATTAAGCATATATATTTGCAAATCCTTTATTTTTGAATAATTATTTAACGTATTTTAAAAATGGCACACAAACCCTATAGATTACTCCTAGAGACCCAACTTCAGCATTGTTTATTTGTGCAACTTTATTCTTTCACTTGCACTGAAAAATTGCACAACATATTACATACATGCAGATGCATTATTTTAGCATCAAAGACACGTCTAACAGTTTTATTTCTAAATAAGAAGTATCAATCTTCTCCCAGAGAATAAGGAAAAGAAAAGGACCACCTCGTTGTTTTCAATCCACTCTTTTTTGTTTCCCAATCTTTCTCCTTTGGGTCACAATACTAGCAACACAAATTTGCAACCCCAAAATACTGTAAACTAACGGTCCTCTACCATCAATCTGAGAATATAACAGATTAATGGCACAAAACATCAGTTCATGTTTTTTGGGGGCACAAAATTGTAGTACCAGCCCTTTTTTCCTCTTCTTTTCCCTTCTCTTCCCTTTCTCTTCCCCTAACTAGAAAGGGGAGGATCAATTTCAACTTTTCCCAGTTTTTGCAGCTCAAGAAGCATTTCAACTGCAGCAGAGTCAAAGGAGCTCTTCTTATCACTTCTAGCTTCTCCTTGGCACTCTATATTTCCATACTTGGGTATGCACAAGGTAATTTTTGAAACAAAACAGTTAAGTCCCTTGGTTCCTTGCAGGCCTTCACAGGATTCAAATAGAGATCTGTTACAGAATAAAGGCTAGTCAAATTCACCTGCCATGGCATTACCAATTGTATTATCTGCACATCATATGTGTTGCATTGCACCCCACCATATATAAACAACAATATCATTTACAGTATCATTTTTTGCCATATCAAACCTATTTTTGAAACACTGATGTTAAAGGTTTAGGGATCAGTTCTGTTCTCCACATATTATACACAAACGAATCCTGCATGTAATTCTACATAACAAATTCTAAAAGATTCAACCAGCTCAAGCAGTTGAAAGTACAAACTAGTTGCTGGACTCACCTATCTTTATATTCAGTTGAATCAAATGTAGGCACTGGCCACTGTAGTTTCTTACACACCTCAAATAGTGTGGTCCGTGGTCCTCCCTTTTTCATATTAATTGATAAATTAACTGTGTAACATGAATAAAAAATGAAGTTAATCCATAGGTAGTTATCAAATTAATTCTTACAGAGAGTGATAAATTCAGATGTCTCACATAACTGATATAGTAGATATTTTTTCATTCTTCATAAAAACTTAAAACGGGCAAAAATTATATGCATGGTACATGGAGCATGAGAATAAGAAAATTGCATGATAGACAATGGAAATAAACACATCACTTCCATTTGCTCTAATTTGTCAGTTTGTTCTTAAAAAACATTTAACAAGCCATACAAAGACACAAAGGGAGAAAGTTTTCCAGAAGTGGACACTGTCACGGTGATGACAAAACTTGATATCAAGCAAGAAAAAGAAATCAGTGGTGCAAACCTGGAATGGAAGCACTAAAACCAGAGTCGTCATTGGAAGAGTCTTTGAGAGGCAAAATACTTTCAGTTGGGTTAGTTCCATCCAATCTGTTCCTTTTAATTACCGGCTCCGAGGAATGTTCTTCAATTAGAGTAAAACAAGTACCAGAATCCCTTTTCAGATGAGGTGAATCAGTCATATGGACAGAATTATCTCTTTTTCCCTTGGACATGAAATTACAATATGAAATTCCCCGCTTCTGCAGGATTACAAGTATAAGCCAATTGGTCATAAAATATACAAATATGGATACCAGTAGTATGGAAACAATAAACTTGAAATCTAAATTTTTTTGAAATCTAAACATCAGAAAATGAACCATCACTAAATACTAAATAAACTATTCACTGACTAAAGATTAACAAAGATTTTAGAAGACTGTTAAAATAATGTTTGTTATAGTAGTGTACAACTTACATAAAGCTGGTTTTGGGTGTACCTAGCTTTATGTTAAGGAACAGAGGATGGAACATTCCTCTTTGAGACATACTTGTACTCATCTATATATATATATATATACACACACAAATATATCAGCTGAGAATATACTTCTTAGTCATCAGATTAAAAAAGATATCAAAGTCAATCCTTCCAAAGTTTGTTGACTTATTGTGTCACCCGTTATATGGTCTATATTCCTATGCTGAATGTCTAGTACATCCGGTCCTCGATGTGAGAAGTTGTATTGGAGATCTCACATCGATTAAAGATGTCGTCAAATTATAGTATGTAAGTGGATACAAATCTTACCTTATAAGCTGATTTTATGAGATTGAGTTAGGTTTAAAAACTCACTTTCTAAGAAAAACCTTAACAAAAGATTCTGGAACACAATCATAAAAGAACAAACCTCAAGATCCTTCAACAAATGAAATGAAGCTTCTCCTTTTGCAGTTTTTTTATTTACCCCCTTTCCTTCACGAACCAACAGATCATTTAGCAACTGTACACTAACCTCAACATGCACCATGGATCCCTTTTTTTCACAATTTTCATTTACTTTTACAAAATACCCAAGAGAATCACACAATTCATTTAATTCACGATATGGAGGCAATTCAAGTTTTTCAGGTGTAACTATGGGGGATAATAGGGGACAGAAAACCTCCCACACTTGGTCAAGACTGAGCTTGGTATCAATTAGCAAAGCCCCAACAATACTTTCCACTAGATCTCCAAGTGCCTGTGACATTTATAACAAAAACAATGTTACAACTTTTGAAGAAGTGTTGCATATATGTTTTGTGCCATATGCTTCAGGAATTTTTTTATTTATAAGTGACAATCTCTACATAGAAAATTAAAATAGGACTTTGCTTGATTCTGTAAATCTTCTAGATTCATGTTGCATGCATGAAGAAAACCATTAAAATGTTTAGATATGTGAAAATTTGATTTATTCTAATCCTACTTATAAATATTTGACTAAAAGAATTGCATTTATTGGTTTACCATTTTCTCCATTGTATGTATGGGTAAGAAAGTAAAATCATCGAAATAAAATGAATTTCATTCATCTTTGTTTGATGTTTCAAACATTGAAAACAATTTACAAATCAATGTTAAGCTAATAATATTATTGACTGTAATTAAATATGTAGTTTGTATTCTATATAAGATAAGATGACTTTATCTTTTATCTTTTAGATAGATTTTTCTTTTGAATATATATAGGTACACGTGCTATAATCCAATCATCAACAAAACCAACCTTCGGAGCTCTAATGCTTGGAAGTGATCTAGGATCTGATTCAGAAATGGCCTTCGCATATTCTGATATTTGGCTCAGTAATAATCCCGAGCCATGTAGGAGATGCTGGTGAAGGTTATGTCTAACAGCAACTTGAGCAAAATTGTCATTATTGACAGAAGCAGATCGTAAGTCAGTCAACACCCCTGGATCAATATCTGTGTGACTCTGATATAGATGCCATGTGATAAGCAGGTCCAACACCGAATCACCAAGAAATTCGAGTCTCTGCCCCAATATCAATAAGTAGCATTATAGGTGTACAATGTTAAGAAACTTTATAAGTTAAATATCAATAAACTACTCAAGAATATATGAAACTTCACAGCTACCTCATAACAGCAGCCAATACCAAGTTCTTTCTCCGACAAATGTGTGATAGCCTCCAGTAAGAGTCCCTTGACAGAAAATTCATACCCAATTTTCTTTTCAAGGCATTCAATCTCACTTTCTTTTAGCACGCAACTATGCAGAGATGCAGCAGTGATTGCTTCGTCAACCAAGGATAGTTCAAGTTCAGTGCCAATTCCAAGCCATTTCATCACATTGAGTGATGCAAAGAGTCCACCACCCACATAGTATGCTCCTATCAGAGCTTCAACACAGTCAGCAATAGTCTTAGAACACATCCAGCGGTGACCCCTGTCACAAAACTTCCCAACCACAACTTTTGGATCCTCGGTGTGGAATTTAACATCTAAAGGCACTTCAAGGGTATCCAATCCACAATCACAACAAACAGGGTGTAAAGAACGCTGTCCTGGAGCAACCCAACGACGTGGTTCAAATGCAGAGTCTCGAATATAACCCTGACAGATAAAATGACAGAAAACCATATATTAATTCATTCCAATGCTTGTCCATAACTTAAAGTCTCACAATGATAACATTAAAAAGTAAACAACAAAAATAAAGGTGGGAATTACTAAACAGGATGGTCCGGGCACTGAAGACTTTTCTTAAATTTATAATTTTTCTATCTGCAAATGTTAATCTGTAGAAAATAATGAAACTAATCACTCTCAAACTTACTGAATGTAATATTATTAGAAAACTTATTCGTAAGTAAAGACTGTCTATGCTTTATAAGCTCAATTTAAGTCACGTTTGTAGTCAACGTGGGACGAAAGGGGTGACAACAACTAAGGCAGCTTTCTAACAAATATTGATACTGATACATAACATTAATGGAATAAATGAATGCATGGCGTGAAATTGTATTTCTTAGAATAAAAAAGTATCTTAGCATTTGATCCAGATTAATCATCGGTTTTTAACAGGTATCAAAATTTTCATCTGGTCAGAGTTTGATTGTCTCGCAAGACAGAATTTGTTTGGCTCGCAATTGATTATTAGAACTAGTTATTACTGGGTTTGTGCTTGGTCCACATTTCACGAGCCTTTAACTAACACAAACTTTTAGGCTATGAGACAGTAACACAAAAAATTAAAAACAAAGAATACCTGTAATTTGCGATCTATTGCCAGTTTATGAAGTGTTGAATTACAAACTGCTAGTGATCGTCTGGTAGATAATTGTCCTTCGTGTTTCTTGGGATATTTAAGAAAGAGGTGACAGCTCACCACATATTTCAAAACAGAATCTCCTAGCAACTCAAGACGTTCCATTGAAAAGCTTTCACTGCATCTCAAAGTTGTAAGTGCTTCTAGAATCTAACATTTACAAAAAGCAAAAACACATAAGATTATCATGATGAAAATAGAAATCAACAATCAATGAGTACTTTTATCCAAGAACAAACCAGTGAGCTATTTATGTTGGACTTGCTAGTTTGACCATCTATCTCTTCTCTAAGCTGACTAGATAACATTAACGATTCAATGCGGTACATTAGAGATGGTAACAAGTACAATGACCTCAACACGTTTCTTTGAAAATCAAGAACAAATAGAAGCTCAGGTGGGACGTGGACATGTGCAGGCACTTTGGAGGTTGTAGAGCCAATTTGTGATGACTTGTCTCGTCCATCTGCTCTTCTCAAAGAAAATATCACAATCAAAGTTAACCATGGTCATGCAAGGATTCAAATAAATTCTATCAAGACAGAAAGTAACAGAGAATCTCAGATCCACTATCAGTTCTTTCAAATCATCATGGAGTAAGATGTAATTCCATACAACAGCTTCAACGGAGATGGTGAATTTTAATTTTAAATGAAATTTTACTAAAACCATAATACAGAAATGTGAAACAGCCTATAAGAGCCACAAGATGAAAACTTTAACTAGGAATAACGAACCTTCCTCGTGGAAGTTAAAAAGAAGATTGTGTGGATTATGACTTTGCTTTAATAGTAAAAGAGACTGTCTTGGATGTCTCAGTGTAATCCCATACCTGATTAAAATTTGAAGTTGTTTAGTCAAGTATACTAATAATGTAGGAATGACAAAGCCAGTAAAACCATGTGTAAAGGAGGGAATAAAACAAATTATTCACCTTTTGCTGAAATAATCTGAGAAGGTAACGTGGTCCTTGGACTTTTCACAGAAAGGACTTTCAGCAGATAAGTTACTGTCGATGTCAATAATACAATATATTTTTCCAGTGTGAATGGCCAAAACTAACGTGTCTTTTATATTGTCAGCATCAACCACACAATTAGCAAAGTGAATCTTGTTTGTTCCAACATATTCAATCTCCATTGAACTGGTATCCTGAGGTGATGTGATTATTCCGTTATCATCACAATCTCCAGTGCCCAGAGAAAATTTCCTCCTTAAGAATTCAATAGCAGATGCACAAGAACTGATTCCATGCCAATTAATTTGGAAGGCTCCCCCACAAATACCATTCAATTTCTCAAGTGGTAGAAGCAAATATAAGTGTTTTTCTCTCCACAATGATTTTGTGTCTTTTTGAAGTAAAAATTCTGTTCCTCCTCCTGCTGATTTTGACCTAAACACCAATCTACCAAACAAACCATTGAAAAAAAGCTCATGGAAGCATTTTGCTTTCATCATCTGTAGAGAACAAACAAAAAAGGATCAAGTTAACTTCCAAAACAAATGTGATTAAAAGATTATAGAGACAGAAGCTATATATGTCAGATTAAACCTTTAAAACCTTATTTTTATACCTGTTTAGCATCCAAATCAACTTGCCCACACGGAGAGACAGAAGCTTTCACGGTCTTTGAGACTAAATAAAGATCTGAATCTATATTTCCCACATCATCATCAAGCTTTGACTCAATCAAAAGAACAAACCCAGAGTATATTTCACTAACAATACTACATGCAAACTCTAGTTTATAGGCAAAAAATCTGGCTGCATCATCAAGTTTGTCTCCCCATGCACCATTTAGTGCACGAATGTTGGCTGTTCCATGTAACTCCTTTCTTTTTGTGGTTCCTTCAAATGTCAAAAGCAAATCAAAATGCATTTTAACACAAACCAACATCCAGTAGATTCCCATACAAAAGGAACAGTTCCACATTGTCACATTCCGAGTTAGGCACTATCAAGGTAGTCAAATATGAGATTAAGGTTAGGACCATCAAGGGGTCACAAGATCTTAAATTGTGGGATCATAATACGGATCATAGATTATACTTCTCCATATATATGATATGTATGTGTGTGTATATATATATGTGTGTGTATATATATACACACATAAAATTTAAAAAGAATAGTCACAAATGTGAGTAAAGGAGAAAAAGTGAAACGAGTGGTACCACGTAGCTTCACCTATAGTGTGGTCGAGCAACTAGAACAGCCACAACTAGTTAGGTATTCTTTAGGGGAAGGTGGTTGCTTAGCGGACAAGAAGGAAGGATAACATAACATCAATTACATAGTTATGTGAAACCAAACGTGTGTGAAGGAGAACAATTTATTTTATTGCCTTGGGTTTTAACCCAAAAAGGGTTTTATGCAATGCAGAACCCAAAACCTTAGAATGCAAAACAACATGAAAACACGGCAATTCCGCCATTTCCATGATCTTCAACAAGGATCCCACCAATCCCACTCTGGCACAATCTTGCATGGGCTCTAAATTGGACATGGTGGGTGGAATCGTGTTAAATCGCAATTTTGACTACAGAGCACCATGCGCCTTAAACATTTCAAACCTGCAAGCATACTCATTCAATTCATGGTTGTCAAACTTACGGGATTATGTAAACTCATAGGAGTTAACCTTAACCAAAGTAATACATAAGCATAGTATCCAATCCAAATATAACAGTCATTGAAGGTTGATAAACTCATAAGAGTTTACCTTCTACCAAATAAATTGAACTAATTCATCACATCCTTGCATTTGTTCAATAGTATCTATTTATTTTATTTTATTTTTAAATTCAAAATATTGAATTAGAAAAAAGAAATTAAAATAAAGGGACACATGAAAAGCTCCCAAATAAAGACAAAAGGTGCATGCTTTTATGGTAAAAACATCTTTTTCACTATGTGTGAAATTGAAGCTTTTTTATTATTGATTCCTGATTATTTCCCTATCTGGTAAAAAGAAACCTTTTTTACCATCCAAAAAACAACTATTTAAAAAACATTTCATACAATCCAAATAAACATAATGTCTATAAATAACTTCAGCAAACATACATAAACATGAAACTAATTTTGTCCTAATTGATTTAAAAAACAATTATACATATAATCAACAGATGGAAAATCTGTAGCTTATGCTAATCAAACACACATAGGACAAAAGGTTTGACACATTCAAAAAAATCAGAATCATTCAAAAAGTTTGTCGAGGTTATGTACAAACAAAATACATGATGGTGATGATTTGTTAGTATCTAATATGAAATCAATTTTGATGTGGTTCATTAAGTAAAAAAGGATAGAAATTGTATTAGAAGAACTACAAATGGTATTTGAAATATGCACAACCATTGTTTGGGAAATCTAGGGTGTCAGCAATATAATGCAAAATTTAAATTAAAACAAATATTTAACCACAGTTCATAAAAAATAAAAAAAGTTAGCTGATAATTATACCTGCCCCCGAACTAGATTCTTTATTTTTCACAATATGGTCATCTTCTGAATGATTTTCAATTAATGGAACCAAATGTTCATTTAAAGCACCCATTTGATGCAACTTCTTACAAGCTTCAAAACAAGCAAGATGTCTTGCCAAACGAATATCTTTTCCTGAAGGACCAATTATTGTCTGGAGGGCTGAATTAGATGGCAATGTTAATTTACATTGGTAACCCCCTTCCACTGGCAGAAACACGTAACTGGGCTTTGCAGAGGAGTACCTAATCCAAATTGCAAGAAGAACATAAAGACTATGTTTCAAATAGTTAAAAGGAAGATAGGCACAACAGGATCCAATCTTACTGATCTCGTGGAAGTGTTCCACAGTATCGGTGGATAAGATTAACACTAGAATCTAAAGTCACAGAAGCTCCGGTAGATTCCACATAGTATGCCTCTGTTTTCCCCATCGTACATACTCTTAAACTAGATTCATGGTCCTTATTCATAGATGCATCAGTCATGGAGCGCTCACTCCTAATGATGTCAAAGAGTTGATTTCTTTGCTTCAGGTTTCCCCTGTAGATACAAGTGTTAATGCTGATAATTAAGGAAAGCAATTAGAATAGAATTACAGGGTTTAATATACAGAAATCAATCAGAATTATGCAATTTGGTTTGTAAAGTTAATACTAATATATGATATTCAGGCCTAGATTAGTGTACAGAGAACTAATCTCCTATTCCTATTGAAGATCCTCATGTGTATCTGTTTCAAATCAGAAAAATATTCATTTTTCTGCATTTAAAGGAAAGATCATCCTCTGATTTACAGGCCTAGATTAGTATACCGAATTAATCTCCTCTTCCCATTTATACTTTCTTACTATATCAATTTTGAATACATGAAAAAAATTAACTTTTATGCACTTAAATAATACACACAAACACCCTTGAAAATAAAATAAGTACTAAGAGTGTTCTATGGAGAAGGAATTTCCAAAAATCAAAATCAAACAGGTTGTGACAATCAGAATACTTGCCTCTCCAACATCACAACAAATTGGGAGTTAGCCTGCCTAGATCTTCCACGAGATTGGACATAACTACGAACCGTCTTTGGGAGGTCAAACCGTATCACACATGAGCAGTTTGGCACATGAATTCCTTCCTCAAGTACATCAGTAGTAAATAATAGATTGACCTAAACAAAGCATTAATAATCTATTTATTAGATTCTCAATACCAACATTTAGGACAAATTTATTGCACATTACTTATCACATGATGCAATAAACAAATACCTTTCCAGAACGAAAAGAATCCAATATCTCCTTCTGCCTTTTAGGAGCCACAGCATCAACCGATGTATTGTTTCCAGTTAAATAAGAAACAGAGAAATGAGAAATCTGGGGAACTTTCTTTGCAAATCCTTCAATCACCTTAGCTGTAATGATTCTATCAACAAAAATAAGGCACACCACCTGACTAGATTCTCTATAAACAGAAAGAAACACATTACCAATTTGCCATATTACTTATTGTTTCAAAGGAAAACTATTTATATAATAGATCATAGTGTCATACCCAAGTGATTGGAAGATTTTAATAAGTTCAAGTAATTTTGGAGATATGTATCCCATATCTTCTGCCTTCGAATAATCAAAATCAACCCCCAAAATATTTTTATCAGCTGCAGCAATATTAGTTAAATCAGTTGGCAGAGATTAAAATGAATAAACAAATTTACCATGCCTCGTAAGCATTTATAGCATGCGTCATTTCTAAAAAAGATGTCTAAAAGGACATGCTACTGTATCTTTTTGGCTAATTATGAACCAAAAACAAAACCAATTAGGAAGATCCATTTATCCACAACGTTTTTGCTTTGCAACAGATTGCTTCTGATGTAAAAAATCAGAATGCACATATGGAAAGTGTGTCAACATACACCTTCATACAGAAAACAAAGCACTATAAAACAAAGAAACACGAATAAAAAATTATTGCTGACATAAAATATTGCTATATATTAAGCATCAGCAAAATCTTGCATATTATCATGAGTAGACTTCATAAGAATTTTTTAAAATATCCTAGTAGTAGATAAACTGATGAAACTGATGAAAATATACTTGCAATCCCAATTCTGAGATTTCATGAAGATTCAGAAAGATCAATAGCTCAAATAGGGGTACAAGGGAAGAAGAAACTATAAAAGAAAACATACCTAGATGGAGGGATTCTTCGATTAATTTTATTACTTCTTCAACAAAAGTTATACACTGAAGATGACATGTTCTGTAAATTTCACACATTCCTTCAGTTTTGGAGAAATTCTCATGACAGATTTTAACTGCCTGCACAAGTATAGACACACTATAATGTATAAGTATACTATACACATTGTTGGAGATTCCACATCAATTAGAAATACGGCCAAAGTATAATACATAAGTAGTTGCAAATCTCATCTTTCAAGTTGGATTTCTAAGGAAGTGTTGCATAATCAGGAGAATTATGTTATAATTAAGTGCAGATTCCATTTTATATTTATTAGGACAGATTTGTTAGTGATTTGATTTTATTTGATTTGTACAGCTTTAAACACTCATTATTT
>Ga0123342_1009706_pt1 | contig 11362 bp, 4 predicted proteins | sample Turbeawhitnodule_FD_89960 | JGI IMG/M metagenome (GOLD analysis project Ga0123342, IMG submission 89960) | Root nodule microbial communities of legume samples collected from Mexico - Turtle bean Mexico white nodule | ecosystem: Host-associated > Plants > Roots > Nodule | place: Mexico: Nepantla... | reverse complement strand
TAAAAATAAATAACATAAAAAATAAGATGCATTTGCTTTTATAAGTTTAATATGAGGTGTGAAGAATGTGTGCATGGAGGTGCAAGAAGAAGCAGCCTACTTGGTGCTCTCTTTCCACCCAATTCAATTCAGAAGATAATATTATTCTTAACCTGTGAATCTATGAATGGATTATAATGCTTAATCTAGACCAGACTAAATTAATTATAATTAAATAATTTTTATAATTAGTGTCACTTTGTTATAATAAATAAAAGGATACAAATTTCAGATAATTAAAATCACATTATAAATAAAGTTATTTACAAAAAGATAAAAGAAGTTGTTACCAAGACTAAGAGGGCTACATTTAATTATTACCAGTGGGTACATAATCACTGTCATAGTTATGAAGTTAGTAAAATAACATTGTAAAAATTTATGAAAGTTAAATATAGTCAATAGTTTGTGATGTACTTTTCAATGATCCATGGATTCACTTTTAACTGAGATGTCAAGTTGCATAGTGATGCCTAATACGAAAATTTTATAAAAATAAAAATAAAAATATTAATGATTTTCTGACAAAGAATTAAGTGCATTCATTACTTAATTAATCTCAATAGTGAATTTAAAATAAATTGAAAAACAGGCTAAGGTGGATCCTTACAATTTTTTTATCTCACAATTTTTTTAATATATTTTATTACTATTGTTTAATAAATAATTAAATTCACTCTATATACACATGTAAACCACATATATTTCTTGAACTAAGAAAATAAGTTTTCTGAACATATTATATTACATAGGTGAACCACATAATTACAATAATAAAACCTAAAAAAAAATAAAAAAAATCTTGTAAGTTACACACGTTCTTCACATTCATGACATGTGTTTCTTGAGTTACTCTTTATTCCTAATTCATGACTTGTTTTTCTCGAGTTACTCTTCATTCCTACTTTATGCTCATTTCTCACTCTCACATGTTATGTTATGTTTGTGAATAAAGGAAGGAAGTAAAACATAAATATATTATATACATAATCAAAACAAAATAGGAAGACTTTTAATTTTTTATAACACATGTCATTTAATTTTAATAAATAATAAAACATAAAATTAAATTAAATTAAATAATTAAAAAATTATTATTTTTATCTTGTGATTTCTCACTTTCACATGTTGTGCTATGTTTTTAATAAAAATAAATAAAACAAAAATATATTATTTCTACTCATTTCTCCTATTGTGTATTGTGTTGTATTTATGAAAAATAATAATAACTCTTTATTGTACTACTTGACTTTGACTTGATACTAAAATATTTTTTTTTTAATTTTTATGTTAAACATTATTATACAATTTTTACATCTCAATAAAAACAATCATAAAAAAATATTATTAAGAAAAACATTAAAATATTAGTTTCATAATATAATATTTTGATTTCATAAACTTTTAGTATAATATTTTTTTATAAACAGTTTTTAATTTTGACTTATTTATCATAGTTTTTTTTTTAATTACGTCTCTCAATATCTAATTAGATTCGATTCTTATAGTTTATTTTTAGACTTTAACTTTATTTGATATTCCTGATTTTAATTCTACTTGTCATGACCGTGATTAACAACAAATAGATCATGTAACACGTTGAACATCATTCCAGAGTGAATATATTTTTTTGTTACAATGGATAACTAGCTGCGAGAATTAAATAACAGGTTTCATGAGAAAACAATGGAACTTTTAACTATAAACAATGCTTTATTTCCTAAGATGCTTATAAGCTTTTAACATTGAGGATATATATGCACTATTGCCAACAAATTTTATGCTTTGGATTTTAATGAAGACAAGATTAGTTTGAAATTTCAGCTTCATCATTTTATTATTATTTTATTATTGATGCTCCTAAATATTCAAATTTATAGATTTTATCATTCATGCTTAAATTGTATTAATCTTTAGCACGAACATGAAAATCAAGTACATTTTACTTGGTTGAAAGCTTAATTTGTGTTATTTTAACTTATTTTTACAACTACAAGAGAAAATTAATTTTCTACTTATGAAAATAAGATTGCAAAATAAAATTATTACGAAAATGAACTTTAAGCCTAACTCAACTCCATAAAACCGACTCATAAGGTTGAGGGTGGTCATGGATTAGATCAAATCCAATCCAAATCCAAATATTTGGAATAGCTTTTAAATTCATATCTATATTTTTTATAAAACTAATCTGGATTTTTACATGATCCATATCCAAATATTTGGATTGGATTTTAAATCCTAATCCATATTTTTTTATAAAACCAATTTGGATTTTTATAAATCCAAATCCAATTCAAATCCATATTTTTATAACTAAATTTATATTTTCTAAAAAAACTAGCAATATTAATATAAAAATATGTAAAAAAATTAATATCATATAAATATTAAGAAAATATAATAAAATAATAATTTAATAATACTAAAAATTAAAATTACAGAATCAATATTGAGTGATACAGAACAAGTAATTATATAGAATTACAAACTATACATAAAATTGGTGATTTTTTTTTTTTGTTATGGCTAAAGTAATGAGTGTAAAAAATTAACCATTGAATTTATATTTTACTTAAAATATCCTTTAAATGTAAATATATTTTTTGATAAAAATTTTTGGCACACGGATTTTTAATGGATTAGAGAAGTATAAAAGTGGAGTATGTTAAGAAATGGGCTTTAAGCCTAACTCAATCCCATAAAACCAACCTAACAAATACTCGATAGGATAGGCTCGAAATGGCTCTGATACCATGTTAAGAAGTGGGCTTTAAGTCTAACGCAACCTCATAAAACCAGCTCAATAAGGTGAGGTTTGCACCCACTTATATACTATGAAAGAGTCTAATCTCTAGTCGATGTGGGATTTCCAACAGAGTAGTTTGACAAAACTAGATTTTTTGCCCAACCTTAGCACCCACTTATATACAATGAAAGACTCTAATCTCTAGTCGATGTGAGATCTCCATAGAAGATGAATTTATTGCCCACAATATAGTTATTTACATATTAAAAAAAAAAAGCTAAAAATTCTAATTATGATTTAACTTGTTGAGTTCAAGATTTTGAATGAAGGAATGACAATTTTTTAAATATGTGTTTAAAAGATTGTTATCTTATTGTTAATTATTTTGAATTATCAATTTGAAATTGAATAAAAGACTTAGATTAAGAGTAATTATTTTAGTTATATATGTAAATAATTATTCTGATTAATGCAATTCACTATAATTGTAGCAATAGAACGTGTACAAAATATGATTTCGTGTCTGTATAAGAGTTACCAAAAGACAATATCATCTAAAACTATTTATTTCCTCTTTACATTTGTCCTTCCTTCTTCGAGCAACACTAATTTTCATTGAGAAATCTAAGAAATGAGGCTCCAGCTCAAATGAAAATCCATATAAAAAAAATTATTTCCATCCAAATGTACCAATACAAATCAAAAGGTCAAATTGCCACTCATATTTTGAAAAGAAAAACTATAACTACTAAAAACTATGACTACCAAATATGTTTTTATCCACCTTCTAGGATTCATGATGAGTTAATGAATATACAAGAGAAAAAAAGTAAGAAAATCACAAGAATCATGATAAAAACATATTGTTACTAAAATATAGTTTATATTTTCTTCATTTAAATTTATTGGAATTGTCTGAAAAATAAAAGGCCAACAACAATTGAAGTTCAAATTTTGATAAATAGATTCTTCATCAAGTAAGGAAGAGATGTTGGAAGCATGAGAAACATTTCTCTAATTTTTATGGGAGAGTTTTTTCTTATTTAATTTTTTAATTTTAAATTTTAAATCTTTTTTTTTTTTTTTCAAATTCACAAGGAAAATTGAATTCTAGATTTTCATTTGTAAGTAATTAGAGACATATTTAGGTATCACTTGGTTGAGAGTGTGGTACAAGTTATATACAAATTTGAGTTTGTGAGCAAAATACATATGTAAAAGATTGTCTATTTTTGGATGTTATATGTAGGACTCTTTGAGAAATTCACTGAGAAACTTGTTAAAATTCTTATTCTTATATTTCATATTTAAGAAATTAAATCAAATTTAATAACCATAACCTTTTCCGGCTAAACTATGCGTAGATCTTTATCCGTTCACACCAGATACATTACTCACTCTTGTTCTTATTTAAAAATTACTTCATTTTCTTGAACTCAGATAGATGAAAGCGTTGTTAACAAACATAGTTCATGTCATTGGGATATCCTTCTCATAATCTCTTTTTCATCTAAGTAGTTAATAAATAGTCATTTAAATGTTCTTTATAAAATAAAAGATTGCAATAGATACATAATTTAAAAAGAATCTTTCCAAAAAAAGAAAACAAACTATTTCGATAAACCTTATGTGTTGAATGCACAATGAAGCCCAATAAAACATCCCAACACAGAATATATGATGCACAACAGTTGTTAAAAACGAAGGGCATTGAAGAATATAATGTTGTGTGCGCCATTTATTTCAAGATATAATATTGTATTTTGAAGAATAACATTCTCAATAATACTATAATATTAACAAAAAATGTTCCATATGGTCCAAAACTTGCCAGTTGAGAGAGTCGAAAACAAAATATGATGCTCCAATGATTCTTTCTTTCTACACCTCCATACCTTCTCCATACCTTCTTGTGTCATTCCATACTAAATATGAAAATATCATTTTATCCTTTTTTTTCCACCCCTTGGATTTGAAATAATAAATCTATGGATTATGTAATCCGGATACATAATCTGAAAGTCAATTTCATATTTAGAAAAGACTTCCAGATTATGTAATCCGGAAGCTAATAACACATCTGAAAAAAAGCTTCCAAATTATATAATCCAGAAGCTAATCTTATGTATAGAAAAGACTTTCGGATTATGTAATCCAGAAGCTAAATCACAAAAGACTTCCGGATTACATAGAAGCTAATTCTGAATCTAGAAAAAGATTTCTGGATTATGTAATCTGAAATATTGAAAAGGGTATTTTTGGAATACAAAAAATTTATGGAGGTGGCACAAGAAGGTATGGAGGTGCAGGAAGAAGCAGCCTGCTCCAATGTTATGACATCTTTCTTAACTTGTAAATATAGTTCAACTTATATTATCCAACAACTCAAAATTCAACAACTAAACAACTTAGGTACATAATTAAGGTTATTGAGATCTGAACACATTTTAAAACAGATTACAAGTAACAAAGAACACTAAGAACAACATATGTCAGCCTATCAGACAGAGTAATTCTAAGAAGATTTAAAGCATCATTGAGATGCTGCTACATAAACATGATATCAGGGTAAAGTTTTGGATAGGGCCGCTTCAAGCTTTTCTTTCAACTGAATGGCAGCAGCCTCCCCTCCCTCAGTTCTTATAGAGAATGTATGAATGATTTTATCATCTGTAGTAGAAACATTGGTGTCTTGAGCCACAATTTGATGCTCCCTGAAAGTTTTAACAACATCAGAAACAGGGTGAGCATCTAAAGGGCATCTCACTGTCACAACTGTGTCATCCTCTCTTTCCTGAAAATCCATATCTGGCAAGGATAACCTCTGGTCCTTGTTGTTAAACATGTTCTTCTCAGCTTCCAACACTTTGATCTTCATCTGGAGATCGGTGATGAAGGTAATGGCATCACCAAGCAAAGATGCCTTGTCCATTTTAGATATATTGGGGACAACAGCTCTTAAGGCATAAAACCTCTGGTTAAGCTTCTCACGTCTTTGTCTCTCTGCTTCAACATGATTCAGAGGTTCCTCTCTCCCATTGGCAGGTTTTCTACCTCTTTTTCTGGGCTTCCGCTCATCTGCATGAATTGAGGACGTGTCTTCATTACCGAGATCTAGACAAGGAACCCTTGCTTGAGCGTTAAAATTCCCACCCATCATTTGATTCAATTGAGGGAACATTTTCCCTTCACTACTGTCCCCTAAAGTCCCATTGGAAGAATTTCCGTAAGTATGGTTCACCCCCAGTGCTTGAACTTCAAAGGAGTCTGAAGTAAAACCAGGATCATCTTCCACTTTCGGGGAGAAACTAATAGTTATAGACTGAGATTTTGTATCCCCCAGGCTTAACTCGTGCCCAAAAATCTTCGGAAATACCTTAGCCTGTCCGGGACTGGATTCCCCAAATGCTGTCTTGATCATCTCCACAAAACCCTGTTCTTCAGACACCACTTCATTCGAACCAAGCTCCACCACCCCAGATTTCAGAGGAACAAAAACAACAGTTTGAAGACCAGCTACTTTCCCTAGAAATGATCTAGATTCTAATTGATTTAAACAACCAGCAGCATCAGATGTCCAAATCAATTTAGCAGATTTGAATGAACTCCCAGGGCCACATGGTGAATCATAACCGAATATATAACACATCGAGGATAAGTAAAACATGAGCAAATCAGACAACCTATCCAATCTTGCATAGTTAGCCTCTTTCGACACCCACCCACCAAAGCAGGCATCAAGCTTCTGCAGCACCATCTTTCTCACCTCCTGCTCATCCTCCTTCCCAACTCCACTCCTCTTCCCTTTGGGATCACTGCAATGCCCATCACCCCAAATCAACGCAGAACCACCAGATTTCAAGCCAGCAACTTGCCAAAACACTGCATAGTTCCACTTGGAACCCTCAACAAGCTGGCACAACCTCTGACGGAGGGACGAGTCAGCACCGGCCGAAGGAGTAACAACGCTGGAAAAGACATTATTGGAAAGTGCTGAAATGAAAAACGCAACAGCCTCTGCGCCCAACACAGACTCCAACACACCCTTGTCTTCTTCGTTCAGACAAAACTTCTCACCCATCATCTTTCTTCCTCACTCCTTCCACGGTCAGTACCTCATATATCTCAAGATCAAAACTTTTTCCTCAAAAACGTTTCACTGGGATCTCAATCAAGCCTAAATTTCCAAAACCCCAAAATTTGCGTAAAAAACCCTAAAATCAAACCCTAGAGAATATCCAATCAAAACCCACAAACTTCTGAAATTCATAACATGTGTGTTCCTAATTACATATAATGGATTATTATCACTAGCAATCTAACTTAGTCTTGAGCTCCAGCTTAGTGGGTCACAACCCCAATGAAAAATGTTTACAGGGAACAAACAAATTCATCTTAAAAAAAACTGAATTACCTGAAGGGTATTGATTTGGCTTGGTGTATGAAGAATATGGAGACAAAGAAAACTGTGAACAGATATAAGATTTACAAAACCTGAGAAAGAGGTTCCGTCTGAGATCTGGAATGTTAACGTTATCAAAGATATTTATTCTTCTTTCCTTTTCTTTTCCTATTAAAGTTAGTATTTCATGTTCATATATATTCGTGGCAGTAGTATACCCTCTCAAGTCTGACTAGAACACTGAACCACAAATATTCCTAGACTCAATATTTCATATATTTTTCAAATTTTGTAAAGAGACATAATTATTTTAATACTTTATTAATCTAAAGAGTATTTATTTTAGTTAAGTAAAATTTGTATCATATATTTATGAAGCAGTTAATATAAAACTTAATAATTTTTAATTAAATAATGATGTAAAATTCTTGCAGATGTTAATTTGTTTGAATTATTCTTTTTAATAATATAAAAATTGACGTTAGTCGTTAAAAATTATTGTTAATCGTGTTAAATTTAAATATGCCATACAGCAATTCCTTATGGAAAGAAAAGTCATTTCCATTCATGGCAATTGACTGCATTATGAATCAAGAATTAAATTTCTGGGACATTAATTATAATGGGGAAAAAACACAATTGCTGTTAAAAATTTGATTGTCAATAATGAGTATGAAAAACAACTTAATAGAAAAGGTAATATTCATTTTCATGATTTTTACACAACGAATGTATCATTGTCTTATTATTAGTTGAGAGATATACATGATGGAAAAAACAATAAATAATAATAATAATAATAATTAAATTAATAAAAAATAACAATATATTTTTCTTTATATTTAGAATATGCATGCTATACATGTTGGGTTTTTAAGTAAATATATTAGGAAGAGTTATACATAATCTAAAAAATATGGAGAGTCTCACTCGTAAGTCAAATTATATTGAAGAGACTTAACATCACTTTCAACCCAAAACTTTAAGATAATGAATTTATAGGACTTTTTTTCTTGTATATTAATCTCATTCATTTTCGCTCAATGTGGAACTTCTAACTTCATAATTGAATTCCTCACAATCTTCCCCTTAAGTGGAATCTACTCCACACATTGCAAACTCCCCTTCCAACTAAAAAATGTTCTAGTCACAAGTCTTTACTCATATAATACTTCCCGTAAACACTAGCAAATTTTGGTTTTACAACCATTACAAGTAAGTAAAAACACAAGAACAAGATTGAAAAAAAAGAACACTTTTATTAACATTTAAAGGTTTTATCTATAGAGAGTCTCACAAGAGTGTACGTCTATAAACACAAAATAGGTTATACGGTTTAACTAGACTTCGTATTGCTAAATTATGTCCAACAAATAGTCTTCTCTCCCCTTCCATCAGACAATGTCATCATCTGACTGAGCTCTCCAACCAATTGTCTACTGAACATGATTTACAGTCAATCATCACAATTCTCCACCTTGACTCCAAATCAGGGAAGAGTTCCCAACATCTTCTTCCTTTATCCTCAAATGAAAAATTAATTCACTCTAAATATCGTTTAAACATCAATCTTGCCAGGGACTTTGTAAAAATAATGGTTGGATTCTCCTTTGATGCTATCTTCTCGATTCTTACCTCTCTTGACTCATCAACGTCTCTAATAAGTGTCAAATTTCACATAGGTCCTTATGAGTATTAATTGATAAAATAAGTATAAAATAACCCCAATTTATGAAATTATACATTTTTACATATTTTATAATTTTAATTTAAATAAGAACGATTTATTCTCAAATTTATCTTAATTTTAGGTTTCTAGGGAAGAATGGAGATAATTTGACAAAAGAAAAATATACAAAATTAAAAAGAGAAAAATGGAATGCATCAACATTCACCAAATCTGCCCAAACTCACAAAAAGTCAAGATGCCGTCAGTGGATCTCGCTCAAGCGATCTCACTTGAGCGAGATAGTGTCAGGAACGTTGGGCTTTTTTACATTTTACTCGCCCAAGTGAGCCCATTAGCGCCTAAGCGAAAAGCCAGTTAAGCCCAAGCAAATTAGGTTAAATAGGAGGCTTAAGGCACAACCCCTACTGTGCAAGATTGAGAGGAAAACACCATTGAGTAACTTGTAACCTAATTAGGAGAATAAGAGGTATAATAAACATTAGAGGATGCAGTCGTCCAGGAGAAACATCCTGGATCTTCTTTTCATGCTCTCCCTACTTGTAATAGTCATCATGTGTGGCTAATTCTACCATTTGGGATTATGAGTGATTTGTTCAAACTCTTATGTATTAAGGTGATATCTAAACACGTTATTTTGTTCTTGATTGATGATTAGTACTATTGTTTTGTTTGTAATACTTGGTTTACCATGATCTGGAATTTTAGATTTGACTGGAAAGTATTTCTAATGTTCTGACCTAAACGATAATGCTTAACATATTTGAATGCTAGGAATAGATTTGAAATGTTAATTGCTATCAACTTTTGATCTTAAGGATAAGTTTTTTTTATAAATATGCGAATAATCAATATTTAGGAAGCATCTTAATAATTTTATGTGCGAGGATATCATATAAATGATTTTTATACGGGCATCAATATCAATCAAAGAGCACAATATTGTCATGTTAATCAAAATACAAATAAGTGAGAAAGATGAAACTCAATCCCTATTTTTCCAATTGAAGCAACAACTCTTTGACTTGTGTTCTTGTTAATCATTGTCATCATAACAACTCTAAACAAACTCTTATTATTTTGTTTTATATTTAGTGAATATTTCACTTGATTATTCAAGTGTTGCTTGTGGGTTCGATATCCATTCTTAGAGACACATTATTACTTCTGACAACACGGTGCACTTGCCATAAAAAGTCATCAGTCTCTCATGAAGTGAAGTTTAACGTCTATGTGTTTGACACTCTTGTAGTATATTTGATGATCAACTAGATGAATAATAATTTGACTTCGACATTGAATAATCATACAATCTTGTACAATACCAAACTCTCCTATCATCCCCTTCAATCACTGTGCCTCCTTCACTCCCTCTATAAGCGAACTATATATTATCTGTCTAAGTAATAAACAAGGCCTTAACAAATTGCAATTTGGCCTTTCAACTAACTGTAGTTCCAAACAATGTAAATACATACCTAGAATTTTTTTTTTTTGATATCAACATTACTTGTATAGTGTCTACAAACCCATTTTTATCAACTCCACTATGTGAAGACCATTTATACATTAGACCAGATGATATTCTTCAATTCATATATCTCAATACCCACTTCAAAGTCTCTCAATAATCATGTCGTAGATATATCATGAACCTGTTAATCACACTAACAAGGTCTTCTACAAACTATTCCATACATGATGCACCCTACTCCATTAGCATATGGAGTAACCTTCATCTCCCTCATTGCTTCCTCATAACTAAAAACTTGGGTAATTGGGGATTTATGTGGTGTTCCCATAGGTTTAGATTCACGATTTCTAAACCTTTCAACTACCTTTAGCAAGTATCCCTGTTGAGATAAATGCAATATCCCAACCTTCTAATCTATATGTATGTCCATCACCATTATTCACCTTGTGAGACTAAGATCCTTCATTTCAAACTCTAAGCTTAATTTTTCTTTTAGCTCCTTCAATTCATTTTTATACTGGTTAGCTATAAGGATATCATCTACTCATAAGAGTAAAAATAATACATATCGTTCTTATCTTTTCAGGATGTACGTGCAACTATCATAATTGCATCTCTCAAACCTTGCCTATCTTAGGAAATCATCAAATCTCGTGTAAATGTCTCAAACTTCGTTTCAAGCCATACAATGATTTTCTCTAAGTTTCCATGCAGAAAAGTTGTCTTCACACCCAATTGTTCTAACACCAGATTATACTTGATCCGGTCGGTCATCGGTAGTCGATGACGTCAGCAACAGATAACCACGTGGACCACTCACAGGGTGACACGTGGATCAGGTGGCAGAGAAATCAGGAAGGAGATCACCCAGAACGGTGATCGGTGGGTAGTAACCGAGTGGCCACCGACAGATCAGTTCCAAGATAAACACCTGGGGGGAGAACGCGAGAAGTAATAGAGCACCGATCAGTCATCGGGTGCATGGTCATCGGGGTTTCGTGTTACACGCAG
>Ga0123342_1009705_pt1 | contig 11363 bp, 4 predicted proteins | sample Turbeawhitnodule_FD_89960 | JGI IMG/M metagenome (GOLD analysis project Ga0123342, IMG submission 89960) | Root nodule microbial communities of legume samples collected from Mexico - Turtle bean Mexico white nodule | ecosystem: Host-associated > Plants > Roots > Nodule | place: Mexico: Nepantla... | reverse complement strand
TCCCGTATGCCAATACAGTCCCACATCGTTCAGGAATCGAGGCCAAGGGCAGTTTATATACTCCCTCCTCCCTTCACCCTTCGAGGCGCCTTTTAAGGACAAAACCGTGACGGAGCACCGACCAAAGCGGACAATACCTCGAATGCGGTGATTGACCCTAGCGATGCTGTCCTCCGACTTGAGGTCGGAACAATTTATAATGCTTGTGTTAGACTTTTGACGCTATAGATGACAGATATGTCTGGTCTATCTGACACTCAACCGTACAATTAGTATTTATAAAAAATACTTAAATGACAAAATCTTGGATTAATAACAAGTGGTTATCAAAACAAAACAAGATTAGTATTATTTTTAAAAGTTTCATCCATAGATTATTTTGTATGTTGTTGTGTGAGATATTGGTTGGTATTGGGTTCGTGAAAAATGGTGATTTTTTTTTTTTTTTTTCTGTTTTATGAAAAGTGCACACTGTTACAAATTTAATTGTATGGGTAATTTGAGAGCTTCTTTATTTGCAGGTTGATAGGGGATATTTATATAGTTACTGTTGGTGTTTAATTTTTCTGATCATAACTTTTGACAATAAATAGAGTTGGTGGACCCATTGATGGCACACGTGGTTTTCCAAAGTTTGGCAGAGCCTTTTATGTGATGACTCATAATGTAAGTTACACATATGTGATGCATATTCATCTATAAAAAGCTATACTTATAATTGTTGCACTTTTAATTGGTAAGTAATTAGAAAAACTCAATTCTTATGTAGGGGTTCATTGGAAAATTTCATTTCTGTTTCTTTTCCTTTACGTTATACTTTTATGTTCTTATTTTCTACTTTCATGATTAAAGAAATCAAAAAAATTATGATTTACCAATTATATTTTTTAAATATTTTATTTTTTTTTGTATTTTATCTCGATTAACATGGTGGAGTGAGGTTTGCACCCACTTATATAAACAAATACTTATTAGGATATGATCGAAATGATTCTGATATCATTTACGAAATGAACTTTAAACTTAACTTAATCCCATAAAATCGATTATAGGATAAGGTTTGCACCCACTTATATACTCTAATCTCTAGTCGATGGGGATCTCCAACACTTTGTTAATTCAACATCAACAAATAATGAAAGTTTTTCATTCTCCAACCTCTTTAAGTAAGTGGTTTCTACTTCATCATTGTCACACGTAACAACAATTTTGATCCAAAACTTAAAATCGTTTTATTCAACTTGTTGGAGTCAGACTTTCAATATCCCACCTAATGTTATATACTATTTGATATTATGTTGTGTTTAAAATAAAATATTAGTCTCATAGGTATCTTATCAGTATATTATAACTATAATCTTATTTAAATTATTAATTATAAATAGAAAATATATTAAAAAAATCTTTCAATTGATCAAATAAATCCACTTCTCTTTTGTTTTCCATTTAACGTATCTATGTGATTAAAAATACATTTTCTACTTATTTTTTAAAGCTAATTTTAATTTTGTGTACATATTCAAAATATTTCCTACTTAATATTTTTTTTCTTTATAAACAAAGTTTATTAAGTTAAATTTTATTAAAACACCATCACCTTGTATACACAATTGCACCAGTGTAATAACTTTATTTCATTTTTTTCAACATTAACCTGATCTCTTAATTTTGTTTACATATTTATAGTAATATCCACAAAAATATATGTATTATATTAAAAATATATTCAATTCAGGGTTTTTTTTATGTTAGGGTTTCTGATTTTAATATTTTTCAAATTCAATTACATAATATTGTTAATTAACAAAGGGGTTTTTTTTTGCAACTTTTTTCTTTGCACCCCATAACTTTCATCTACATCCCCTTAAAATTCAAAGGCAAGTTCTCCTACACCATATCAATTTGGAGTGCCACTCACCGTGTTCTAGTGAAAAGACCAAAACACACTTAATGAAGTAAAAATTAAGTTACACGTGCATCCAACCCAGCAATCAAGCACCCTTTCGCATGTTGATGTTCGGAATGAACAATGAGAATTTTGGATAAAAATATCCATAAAGAAGAAATCAAAGACTGAATTCTGGTCTTCCATATATGGAAGCAACCACTTCAATTTTGTATCTAATATCCATAAACAAATTGTGAATTTTGGATTTTCCTCCATGATAGTGAAGGATCTTGACATCCGTAAGTACATATATGTTAGAATATATGACCTTAAACGAAAGGGATGGTGAATTGTTTAAGAGAGATTTTTGAAAACTTTTTCAGCTTAAACAAAATCTTTTGTGTCAATCATATCAAAATTTCAATTAGCCAAGAATTTAAGCACAAAATAGCAAAACACCAGAAAAACAATCAATTGTTTTTGCGAAACAATCACTTGTTTATACCAGTAAAGCAATAACAACTGAAATTAAAAGAGTTTAAGGAAAGAAACAGATACACCAACAGTTTATACTGGTTCACTCTTAAACCAAGAGCTACATCCAGTCCCCAAAAGTCACTGGGTAATCCACTGAGCAATCAAAACAAATTACACACAAACCACTAAAGTAGTGACTTTGAAACCTCCAAGAAACACACTCACTTTGGCACAACACACACCAAGAGTATTGATCTTGACCACCTCAAGAACACAAAACACTCCTTGGCAACAACACCAGAAAATACAAAAGATTAAGAAATAATTACACTTGTTTACAAAACAATCTGAAATCAATACAGATGCAATCTTATTTCACTCTTTCTTGAGAAAACCCAAAGCTTGATTGAATGTTCAAAAACTTGAAAGCAATCTTTCTCACAACTGATAACTCAATTTTGTTTCACTTGTTTGTTTTAAAATATAAACAAACCATTTATACTTTTCAAAGATTGGTCAAAACATTTAATAGAGGAGCGTATTCAGTTGGAAATCATTTAAAGCACATTCAACCATCAAAACAAAATTTTGTTAGGATTTTTAAAGAAACAATCGGTTGAAACCACGAAACAACCGATTGTTTTGATTTGACAACAAGTCAACCAACCAAGACAGTTTTCAACCTTTTCAAAAACACCTAAGAGTAAAACAATGGGTTGTTTCGACAAAACAATAGGTTGTTTTTTCACTTAGTTTGAACAACACTTAAATTTAAAAAGGTTTTTAAAACACATTAGCTTTAGATTCAACAAATAGTGGATTACATTTTTAAACTACCCAGATCCCACCCCAAACACAACAGCAACTCCAGCCTTGCATCAAACACTTGAATTTGGATTTTTCAAAACCCTTAATCACTCTTCCATATCCATAAGCAAGGATGACTTTCATATCCATAAGCAAGGATTTGACTATCAAACTTCCATTTCCAAAACCAAAGACTTGAATTCCAGTCTTCCATATCTGGAAGCAACCACTTCAATTTCAGCTATAATATCCATAAACAAATTGTGAATTTTGGATTTTCCCATCAGTAATTATACATGATAGTGAAGGATCTTGGCACCCGTAAGTACATATATGCATTAGAAATGTTAAGATTAAGTATCTATTACAAATGTTAAGACTAGAATTGTAATCTAATTGACATTATTTGTGTACAAACTTGTATTCGGCTAATGTAATATGTTGAGCAAGATTGGATCATAGGATAACAATGTGATGCCCACAATATATATGTAGGTGGAATTTGACAACCATCTTCCAACTTCACCTTTGAAAGTTATAAATATAAGTTACATATAACACTATAACGTCTTTTTTATACTTAATGTATTTACTTTTTCTCTCACAACCTAATAATACGTACGTCATCCTTCCTCGTTTCCACGTTCATGTATCTGACCTTAATATAACAAAAACAAACTCATAACTATAGCCAACATTTATCGCCTAATCTAACAACTCATCTTGATTACGAAATACCTACAATAACATATGCCAAATTGTAAAATAATTCATAAACTATAATTCACATGCCTAACATTTACCTTACCTCATTTGTAGTAAACGCCTTACTACACTCGTGTCATATGTTTATTATCTAATGCATTATAAGTTATTGACTGCTCAAGATCAAAATCATCTAATCCATCCCACACTTCAATCTCCCCTGAAATTGCTACGTATGAGTCTGGTGTATCCATTGACAATGCTAAAAAAACAACAAATCAGTTACCTTCTAGATATTAATATCCATAAGTCTTAAAAAAAGTCTTCCCGATGAAGAAATCCATAACACATATAACCATTCCGAATATTCATATACAAAACTCAAATGCTACTTTATGATAAAGTTATCTAGAACTGAAATTTCACTTTACGGATATGTGAAGTTTAAACTGGAAATCCAATTTACTTACGAATTTGTATATTTGGAGTCAATGACAAGAGCAAAACGGAATTTTAAATGTTCTGTTGGGTGCGGATCCAAAATGATATGGTGGAAGGAGAAATTGCCAAATTCAAAATATCTGGTGCATGAAGTTAGGCCCAATTTAGGAGAGGCCTTTCTAGCCCAAATCCTTTCTATTGGGCTGGATGCTCATTAACTGGCCCATAAATTCTCCCAGAGCTTGCAAAATTGCAAATACTCACAGCAATCAATTAGGTTTCCGTATCAGCGTGCCCGTCCCATCCTATAAAGTGAAGCTGCTTCCCCTTGTGTCTGTAAAACCCTAGTTCTCATTCTGGCTTCCTCTTTCTTCCAACTTCCTCTATTTTTTTCTTTCTCTCTCAATCTTTTTTTTTATCAGACGCCAATTGATGAATCTTTCGAAATGTTGAGTACTCAAACTTCGATTTGAGTGCGATGAATACTTTTCATTGAATAGGAAGATCTGATGCCGCATTCATACATTTTCAATTTTTCTTGCCGCTTCTTTTTAATATATTCTAGCATCGTAGATATCAAGTATATCGCTTCTGCAAGCTTCTTCCATTTCTTAATTTCTGTTTGAAATGTTGTGAATCATTGTTTTTTCCATTTTCAGAATATGCAAACTTTGTATTCGATTAATTGGTGCAGTGGCCAATGATGCTAATACTATTAGCTGAAATGCGATTATTCGTATTTTTGTTGAAAATTTTGAACTAGGACGGTCTGAGGCTACTGAATCTGATTTAAAATATTGTTTTCTATTTTTTAATTGAATTTTTTGTTTCAGAAGTTTATCGTTCCAATTATCTGTTACTGGTTATGTCAATGTTGATACATTTGAACTGACTGAGCAGTCATGTGGATGATGAGATATAAATTTTACAGTTATCCCTGGCTGATACAGCAGGTGATGAAAATTTGTAATCTGACGCAGCGTATTTGTTTCCATACTAGTAATTCACATATTTGTTCCTGATTACAATTTTTTTAGGCCTTCGTTTTTGGTTATTATTGGTACCTAAACGTATGTGAGTATGAATGTTTATTTCGATTTAAATGCGTAGAAGATCGTTTTAATGTTTCAAAGCCTTGAATCTTCTAGAGTTTGTTGTAAAATGAATTGAAATATGTCAATAGAAATTGTCCATCATGAACAAGATTTGGTGGCAAGTTGCTTCCTAGGGGCCTTTCTGCTGGTGGACTATATGCTCGCTACGATCCATGGAAGAAGATTGTTGTGAGGCAGATAAAAAAGAAGAGGCAAAATTGATCTTTCGATCACGCGATCATAATGTAATTACAATTTTTTACCCTTACATCTTACACGTGTGAAATTAGTTGAATGTTTAGATTGTGCCAATTTGTCACAATTTATAATTACATTATTATATAATTATAATTAAACGTTTTACCAATTGATTAATTTCTCATTAAATTTGTATTATGTTTATTGTTTTTATTTGTCTATTTAAATTATTGTTTTCGAGCTCCTTTTTACAATTTTCATTATGGCAAACTTTTCATAATTTTATACAATGAAATACAAGTAACTTGAATTAATAATACAACGAGTATTATTAATTCAAAATTAGTGATTTTTATGAAATTGAAAATAAAAAGTAATCTTAAATTATAAAATGAATAAAAGAAAAAAATTTGAATTACAAATATGACCAAAAACAATATTAAATTGTTAAAATTTTATCAAAATAATTTAATTAGTAGTCGTTACAATAGTTACTTAAATAAAATGACTTTTCCACATAAAATATTAAATGACTTTTAGAATTATTTTATGAACTCTGAAGTTTAACTAAATATTAATTACTTTTTAAAATGTCTAAAATTTAAAATACATAATAATATTTTTTTAATTAAATAACAATTTATTTATATTGTGCAATTTATATTTTTGATAAATAGGTTTGTCCAATATAAACTTGTAAACTATGAACTTCTTATTTTCAAACTGATTTAACAACATAAACTTTATTACTTTTGATAAACACTTATGGATTACATATTAAACTATTATACAGTGATAGTAATAATATTAAGTACACCTACATATTTTTTAAATACAATTATCAGAAGTATAAAAAATAAATTTAATTTACACCCACTTAAAATGCAAGTAAGTTTTTGGCATTTATACCAATGGATACTATACTGTAGAAAAGACGAACGGCCTATCATTTATACATGTCTCACCTTTTGTCTTTCTACACTAAGTTCATTGAATCAATTGTTTTTTTGTTTTGTAGTTTTGACTTTTGTTGATTTTCTTGATTTTTAATCATAAATCCTTTAAATTATTTTGAAAAACATAAAAATTGTGGTGAGAGAAGCTAGCATAATCTTATATTTGAAAAATAGTTGATAATTGCGATGAAGAATCTTTGAGAGAAGATTAAACCGTATGATGGATAATTATAAGTGGAATAGTGTGGTGTTGATTTATTTTTATTAAGAAATGAGTATTGTATCACCTCACAAATTTAAAGTATATTTATTATTTAATTAAAAATTGGAAGGAAATTGTGCATGTTGTAAAGATTTCTTTAAAAATAAAAAAGTTAATCCTAAAACAATCTGGTTGGTACATGTATACGTCAACATATACAATTTTTCTTACAATTTTAGAACTTCTTAAAGTATATATAAAAAAACATTTGAAATCAGAATAAACATTTAAAAAAATTAAGGACCGAAATTGAGTTTTGACTTTTTTAATATAGGAAAGAAAGAACCAATTAAACCTTACTAACTTATTCTGATATTAAGAATTTTCAGCAGTGTACAACATTCAAGATATTGAATAGGGTAACTATAGAAACATTGTTTAGAACATTAAAAATAAGTACACAAATGTAATTAGTTTTTTTATCATTAAAATATACAGACATAATTTTTACATATGATATTTTTGTAATTAAACTGTGTAATATCTAATAGTTAATATATTGTATAATACCTCAATATATTGTTAAAAGCTTAATAGTGTCTACGAGCTTAACAAACAATATAAAAATCTTATAAGTATAGAAAAAAAAGTGAGATGTCTAAGGTTTAGATAAATAAAATATTGAAAAAATAAAAATGTATTTAACTTAACTTAAATTATCCTTTCTCCATTTAACTTAATATTTATTCTTACATATATGTTTCATTATATAAAAAAATAACATATTGCAAGACAAGACATTAATTTGTAGTTGAATAAAAGTAATTACATCTCTTGTTTTTTAAGAACGAAAAAAACTTTTTATCATTTGAATAAAATAAATATGCAGAAGGAATATGGATAATGGGCCGTTAGTCTTTTCACCAGTAATAGTATCCACTGGTATAAATGTGAAAACTTACTTGCATTTTAAATGGGCTTAATTTAAAATGATTTCTTTTTATAAAAATGACAAGGCAAATGCTTCCTACACCCAATCATTTTTAACTTGCACCCAACATATTTTTTAATTTCTAAAAATGCTCTTAATTTCGGAAATAAAAATCCAGAATTGAAAATAATATATTCTGGAAAAATAAATTCGGAATGTGATTATTGAGTTTCAGAAATAAAAATTCGGAAACAAAAATTAAAATTCTATTTCGGAAAAAAAATTCCAGAATTAAAAAATAATACATTCTGAAAAAAAAAATCTGGAAAAGAAATTATTGTATTTCGGAAATGAAAATCCAGAAACAAAAATTGAAAAACCCATTATGGATAAAAAAATTCATAATATAAAATTTCGTTTCGGAAAAAAAAATCCAAAACACATATTTTTGAAAAAAAATTTAAGGACAGTTTCATCTTTTTCGTTGGAATCGGGTGCAGTAATATGGTGCAGGAAACAATTGGCAAATGACAACTGTGTTGAAAAAAAGGATATATATATATATATGATCAAGTAGCAATTTTAAATATCACATTTGATTTAATTTATGGAAATATTTATAGGAATAGGAGTACTTATTATTATTATTATTATTATTATTATTATTATTATTATTATTATTATTATCATTATTATTATTACTGTATAATAGTTTAATGTATAATTCAAAATTCATAAGTGTGTTTGTCAAAAAGTAATATAGAAGTTATTTTTTGTTAATAAATCAGTTTGAAACTTACAAGTTTATAAGTTTAGATTTCACAAACTAATTTATTAAACTAAAAATGTTTGGTACAACTAGCTCGTATGGTAGATGAAAAATATAAAATAGCATAAAAAATTACAATACATAAATTTTACTATATAAATAAATTTATGTTTTTTTAAATAAAAATACATTATTATCTATGTATAATTTTAGACCTTTTTAAAGTAATTAGTTTTTTATTAAACTTTTGAGTGTTTATATTTCTTTTTTAAAAGTTATATATGTATTTTTTATATAGAGAAGTCATTTTGTTTGCAGTAACTAATTTAATGAGTGCAAATTAAAATATTTTCATAAATTTGTAATATTTTAATATATTTTTTGTCATCTTTATATTTTAATATATTTCTTTATTTATTTTCATTTTATTATTATTTATTTTCAATTTCATAATTATAATTAATTTTTTTATCATTATTAATAATTGTTGGGTACTTTTTAAGTTTTAATTTGATCCTATTTTTTAAAATATATTATAATCTAAGTTAAATAGACAATTTTTTTTTTTATAAAATAAATTTATTCAGTACCTTTTAGACAAGCCAGTTTAAATAATTTCACATATCTTAATTAGAAACGTATATACGACTTAGAAAAAAATAAACAGACTGTTAAAAAATTTAAAATTGTATTTATATAATAGTATATTTTTTATAGAAAATATAATTTTTTTATATAATAAAATTTACGTAATATTTTATTTTTTATATTGTGTTATAGTTTCTGTTTTTTTAGTGTAAAGGTTACAAACATAAAACGATATGGGGCCCAATAGATTTAGTTGGTGGTGTAGGAGAAGTGAGGTTTTTAACAAAAGAAACACAAATGGTCCATGCTGGCAATCCTTCTCCTCGCCCTGGCCAATAAGAAACAAGCACACGGATCGCTATCATTAATAGTGAAATATTCAAAGTCCACGCTCCTTTATCTCTAATTAGACCGACCTAACCCTTGTATTACACACGCTTATATAAATACCTAAATCTGTTTTCTCTAGTTCGTATCTCAAACATTTTTCATTTGCGTATTTGAAATATCAATTTTCTCTCTTTTGAACAATCTTCTTCCATGGCTCGTACCAAGCAAACCGCTCGCAAATCCACCGGCGGAAAGGCCCCGAGGAAGCAGCTCGCCACCAAGGTACTCGATTTAGGGTTTTCTTATGATGCTAGGGTTTCTGATTACGACGTTTTTCGAAGTCAATTGCATGTTGTTGTTAATCTACAAAGGGCTTTTTAAATTCAATTGCATGTTTGGGTTTTCCTATGCTAGGGTTTCTGATTAGGACCTTTTTCGAAGTCAATTGCTAATATTTGTTGATTGACTATTGGATTTTAAAATTCAATTGTATATTAGGTTTTTCTTGTGCTAGGGTTTCTGATTATGACGTTTTTGAAAGTGAATTGCATATTCTTTTTTATTTACAAAGAGATTATGAAATTCGTTTGTAATTTAGGGTTTTCTCATGCTTAGTTTCCTGATCATGACGTTTTTTGGTTCCAATTGCATATTTTTGTTGATAGACATTGGGTTTTCTACAATTTGTTTTTCCAATTACCTATTTTGAAGCTAATTATTGTTTAATTCATGGTTTATCTGTAGGCTGCGAGAAAATCTGCACCCACAACCGGTGGAGTGAAGAAGCCCCATCGTTATCGCCCTGGAACCGTTGCTCTTCGGTAATTCTTTTTTCTTTAATCCGAATTTGTTGTGTTTCTCCTCGTTATCTCTCATTCTCTCAGTATTGACTTTTTTTTTTCCGTTTATTTTCAGTGAGATCCGTAAATACCAGAAAAGTACTGAGCTTCTGATCCGCAAGCTTCCCTTCCAGCGTCTTGTTCGTGAAATCGCCCAAGATTTCAAGGTGTGTTGAAATTCGAAAACCCTAATTGTGTTTACCTATCCCCTTTTGCTTCTATATTCGTTGTATTGAATATTTTGTTTGTGTGTTGTAGACTGATTTGAGGTTCCAGAGTCACGCTGTTCTTGCCCTTCAGGAAGCTGCTGAGGCCTATTTGGTTGGTTTGTTTGAAGATACCAATTTGTGTGCGATCCACGCCAAGAGGGTTACCATCATGCCCAAAGATATTCAACTCGCTCGCCGGATCCGTGGAGAACGTGCTTAGGCCAATTCCATGATCTCATTTACCTATTTGTTTCGCAATATTTTTCTTGCTTTTAGGGTTTTAGTTCTCTTTGAGTTTGTTTTGTGTTGTACAGAAGATAGATATATGGACCAGTTTTTCTTTTCTAAATCGGAAAAGACTAATATTTGAATAAATAGATTGTAGCTATTATAAATCTCTGTTGTGAAAATTGAGTAGATTTTCATTTCATATCATAACGTATTCTTTATCTTCTGTGTGGAGATTGAAATTAAACTCTTTCGGCTCATTGTTTTTTGGTAACGTGTATGTAAATAATGCCGGAAAAACTCTGTTGATTGAACTCGATGATCAACTTGTGTGCTCATTTTCGTTTTTTTACCAACCCTAAACCATAATACGTACTATGTAATCTATTTATCATTTTTATTATAATCTTATTGATTGTATTATTTTTCAAGCAAATTCCAGATTTTTATCGTAATGGAATCGTTTTTTAGGTAGTTGTTTGAATTGGGGTGATGCACTTGTATAAGAGTTTAGAGAGAAGAGTGATTAGCAACCCACTTTTTTTACACAGTCTTATTTTAGGGTTTAGGGTTTAGGGGATTCTCCATCTACACTCTACACAGTCTTATTATAATTTGTTGGAGATTCTCCATCTACACTCTACACAGTCTTATTATAATTTGTTGGAGATTCTCCATCTACACTCTACACAGTCTTATTA
>Ga0123342_1009703_pt1 | contig 11364 bp, 8 predicted proteins | sample Turbeawhitnodule_FD_89960 | JGI IMG/M metagenome (GOLD analysis project Ga0123342, IMG submission 89960) | Root nodule microbial communities of legume samples collected from Mexico - Turtle bean Mexico white nodule | ecosystem: Host-associated > Plants > Roots > Nodule | place: Mexico: Nepantla... | reverse complement strand
TCTCCTCTTTTATATTTCTATATCAATATGTAGATAGATAGTTACTTATATCTGTTTCTTCCATAACTTAATTGCTTCTCATAAATTCTAAGTCTTAAATAATCGTTTAGTAATGAAATTATCTGCAAGAGCAAGCATGAGTAACCCTTGTTTCTTCTTGTTCTTCTTCCTTATTGCTTCCTTTTGTTTTTCCTCCTTTGCTTCTGGAGCCACTCTGCCCCAGGCTGAAGGTATGTTAATAGCTTCCAATAGTTTGTTAAAACCACTATCGCACTTTTGTATGCTACCTTTGTTTTATAGAATTCTGTTTGACTTTTATTTCTTTGGACTTTATACCAATATATTATATGCAGAGAGACAGAGAGAGACCATTTTTTTTTGTAGGTAAGAAAAAAAGTTCCTTTTAGTAAAAGTTGTTGATGATTTTGTTATGGCAGTGAAAGCTCTGGAAGATATAGCTAAGAGACTTGGGAAGAAGGACTGGGATTTCAGCGATCCATGCAGAAATTTGACATCTGAATCTGAAGTAGGATGCAATTGCGACTATAACAATGGCACCGTTTGTCATGTCACCAACATGTAAATCTCACTCATTCTCTATTTTTTTTTTCTTGAACAGTTTATATGTAAATGAATCCAGTTAGGTTCTTTTTTTTAAAAAAATACAACTTAAGTTGATCAAAGGTTCACTACATATATCTATAATTCTCGTATCCACGTTTAAAAATTAAAATTATTCAAAATTATTTTTGAATTGTATATGTTGTGGAATAACTCAATCAAATCCACGGCAAAAGTGCTCACTACAGAAAAGACAAAATGATAACACAAAATCTCCAAATGAAACAATTAGAAAGTAAACAAAGGAAAATTTAGAAAAAATCACATAAAGTTGACATGATTTAACTAAACTATAAATAAACTTCAATCTATATTAAAGAAGGAAACGTACAAAGATAGAGAAAAGTATTATAGATTATTGAGATTGAATAGACTTTGTATTAATTTGTACTTTAAGATTACGTATAGAATTTGATGTAATTCTAGCATTACTTTTTTGCTTTAATTATTTGTTGTGCGTGGATGAATGTGAATTGAAGTAGGGAAACGATGCTTAGAATATGTGAGGTAAACTTCTAAGAGGATCCTTGTTAAAACACTGACAAAAGTGTTTACTAGGAGAGAGCTAAGAGATAATTTGAAGCTGAAAATTACATGAGTTGAGCACTTCTATTTATAAATGGTGCCAAAAATATGAAAATACTCTCCACTTATAGCTTGACAAATGACACTCTATAATTGGAGAAAATCATCTCCATTCATAAAGTGACAAGTACTGACGACTTGTGAGTGGAAAGAGTTTCTCTCCATTGAGGTGCAACCATGTGACAGTCATACTTCCAATTTTAGATGTCCACCTTGCCATTCACACTTCCCTTGCCATGTAGATGTCATTCATTCCTCCTTAAAATGCACTACAAAACCCTAGATGGTCTAGGATTGCAAATGGACTCAAAGAGGCCCATTTGTAACCCTAGATAGACTCTATACATCATATTCTAATAGACTCAATACAAAACCCAAATAAGGCCCAAATAAAAGCCCAAATAAAATCCTACACTATTCTTTACATTTTTATAAGACTAGAAAAATTGGAAGAAAAGTTAAAAATTAATTCTCCATATAAATAGAGTTTTTTGAACTTCTTCTTCTTTCATTCTCCTATCCATGGCCCTAATTAAAGGCCCAATATGTGTCCTTCCAGATGGTCCTCCATCGGACCCTCCCTCTTGAAAAGGATTTGTCCTCATATCCAATTCATCATTATTGTCAACACCACCTGCAAAAGGAATCAAATCGCAAACATTAAAAGTAGTGCTAACTCCATAGTCAGTTGGAAGGTCTAACTTATATGCATTTTCATTTATACACTGAAGGGCCTGGAATGGACCATCTCTTCTGGAACTAAGTTTTAACTTTCTTTGGTTTGAAAATCTTTCCTTCGTAAATGTAGCCAAACCTAGTGTCCTTCCTCAAAAAGTATTTTCTTTCTCCCTTTATTGTTGTTTTCAACATATATTTGAGTTTGTTATTCAATTTGGATTTTAACCTTCTCATGGAACTTCTTAATAAACTCCATTCTAGAAACTCATTCTTTATGAATCAAAAGAAGAATTTTCTGAAAATGGTAGTAAATGAAAAGGTGTGAGAGGATTAAATCTATAAATAACCTCAAAAGGAGAAAGATTAGCAGTTCTGTTGACTATTTTGTTAAAAGAAAATTCTACATGAGGAAGATATTCATCCCATGTCTTCCCAGGGGCACTAACTATAGGAAGGGGAGTATAGAGTCCATGAGGCATAATTTTAGACTTAGCTTGTAAACAAGTTATACATTTAGAACAATGCCTTTGAATATCTACTCTCATGTGAGGCCAATAGAATATTTCTTTTAAAATAGTTAGAGTTTTATCAACTCCATGATGACCCATGAGTCCCTTTCATGACTTTTTGTTACAAGAAGCTTTCTGATGGATCCTTCGGGTATATAAATTTTTCCTTTATTAAAAAGATACCCATCGGACACATAGAACCCAATACAAGGCTTCTTTAGACATGATGCAAAAATGGATGCAAGTTGTTCATCTTTCTCATACAATTCCATTATGTTATCAAACCCTAAAATTTGTGAGTCCAAAGTATTAAGTAAGTTTTGTTGCCTAGATAAAGCATAAACTACCACGTTAATCACCCCTTTCTTGCATTTAATAACACAAGGGAATTGATCTAAATATTATACGCATTTTTCATGTCTTTTATTTAATTTTCCCTGCCCCCTTATGTATTTTAGTGACTCATGATCAATATGAATAACAAACTCTTTAGTCACTAAGTAAAGTTTCCATGTTTGAAGGGCACAGATGAAAGCATAAAGCTCTTTATCATAGGTGGGATAATTAAATATGGGTCCTTTAAGTTTTTCACTAAAATATGTGATAGGATGACCACCTTGTATTAACACAACACCTATACCCACACGAGAAGCATCACACCCCAACTCAAAAGTTTTAGAAAAATTAGGAAGAGCTAGAATGGGTGCATGTGTTAACTTATCTTTTAAAGTTTCAAAGGCTTTTTCTTGTTTTTCACCCCAAGAAAAAACTGCATCCTTCATAACGAAATCATTGAGTTGAATTGCTATAGTAGATAAATCCTGAACAAAACGTCTATAAAACTCAGCTAACCCATGGAAGTTGCGGACTTCACCTACATCGGTAAGGGTGGGCCATTCTTGGATAACCTTTATTTTCTCAGGATAAACATGAACACCATCTTTCCCAACCATGAATCCTAGGAAAACAAAATTTTCTTTACAAAAAGAACATTTTTCAAGATTGTCAAAGAGATAATGTTTCCTGAGAATAATCAAGACTTGTCTAAGATGGCCTAAATGCTAATCTAAATTCTTACTGTAAATTAAAATGTCATCAAAGCAAATAATAAAAAAAATGGCCTATACAATCCCTTAGTACATGATTCATTAATCTCATAAAAGTGATAGGGGCATTGGTCAAACCAAAGGGCATGACTAAGAACTCATAATCCAAACTTTGTCTTAAAAGCAGTTTTCTATTTGTCTCCTTCTTTTATTCTATCTTGATGATAACCATTTTTAAGATCAATTTTAGAAAATAAAGTTGTCCCATGCAATTCATTTAACATATCATCTAACCTTGGGATTGGGTGCCTATATTTGACAGTTATATTGTTGATGGCCCTACAATCAATACACATTCTCCAAGACTCTTCTTTCTTGGGGACCAACAATATGGGTACAACACAAGGAGTGAGACTCTTTTGAACCCAACCCTTCTTCAGCCAACTCAGAATTTCCAGAAAAGTGCAGATCTAATAACAAGATAAGAGACTCAAAATCAAAAAAAGAAAAGCACACAAAAGGTACAATATGACAAACACCCAGTGGTTTGCACAACAACAAAAAAACAAGAAACTAAAATTGAATCAAAGTACTACTTGAATCTTATGACATAAATAGAAATAAAATGACTTATGAAACATGTAACGGATTAAAAATTGAAAACAAAACATCATAAACTGAATGTACCGAATAAAATTGAAAGAAGACTCAACATTTTTTAAAAGAACACAAGAAAACACAATTAGAAGTCCTTCTACACAAGAATGGACGGTTCAGGTAGGATTAAGCATTTTTGAACCGATTAAACCAAACAAAACAAAAATTAAACGGTGGAAGAAAAAACAAAAACACATTCAAGATATAAAACAAGTGAGTGAACAAGACAAAAAAATGAAAAACAAAAGCGACAACAACTTATCTCTTGAAGAAAATCAAGGCTCTAGATACCGATTGATGTAATTCTAGCTTGATTTGCATTGCTTCCTTTGCATTAATTCTTTGTTTCGGAAGGTGGAGCATATTTGTGACTTCAATTGATGAAGTTGAACCATGGATGAAGGTGAATTGAGTAGGGAAAATATGCTTAGAAGATGTGAGACAAACTTATAAGAGGATCCTTGCTAAAACACTCACAAAAGTGCTAACTAGGAGAGAGCTAAGAGACAATTTGAAGTTGAAATTTGGCAGCAATTCATTAGTCAATCTAAGATGAAAATTACATGAGTTGAGCACCTCTATTTATAGCTAAATGGTGCCAAAAATCTGAAAATAATCTCCATTCATAGCTTGACAAATAACACTCTATAATTAGAGTAAATCCTCTGCATTCATGGAGTGATAAGTGGTGATGGCTTGTGAGTGGAGAGGATTTCTCTCCATTGAGATGCAACCATGTGGTAGTCACGCTTCCCTTGCCATGTAGGTTCCATCCATGCCTCCTTAGAATGCACTACAAAACTCTAGACGATTTAGGGTTGCAAATGGGCTCAAAGAGGCCCAATTGTAACCCTAACTAGACTCTTTACATCTTATTCTAATAGGCTCAACACGTGACTCAAATAAGGCCAAATACAAGCCTAAATAAAATCCTACACTATTCTTTACATTTTTATAAGACTAGGAAAATTGGAGAAAAGTTAAAAATTAATTCTCCATAGAAATAGAGTTTTCTGAACTCCTTCTTCTTCCATTCTTCTAGTTAAGACCCTAGTTAAAGGTCCAATATGTGTCCTTCCGGATGGTCCTCCATCATAGTTTATTTCAAATCCTCTGCTCCTTTAGGCCAAACCAAGTTAATCTCTTAATCATGGTTATCTAAAAATCAAACTAACATAATCAATCCGTTGAGTTATATCAGTTTGTTTCTGTATTAAGTTGGAACAATAAAGTTAATCACTACAAATCTATCCCTAGTAGTTGAAGTTCTCGGTTCATTTAATTTAGTTTTGAAAATGTAATTATTTCCCAATATCATTCACAATCTAAAGGAAATGGTAGTGATCTCTTATCAGACATCAAGTATAAAACCAAATTAGATAGGAAAGAAATACAATGCGATCCTAAGTAGCTAGCAACTAAATACAAGTATTGTTTCAGAGATAAGCTTCGCTCTCCCTTTCTCCCCCTTCTCTTTCCATTAAGTTTCCTATTTATTTATAAGCCTATAGAACAAAAGATTATTTCATTAAAATTCGTTCAACACCAACTAATCCGCTTAACGAATTAGGTGCCTTCAGGTGAAGGAAATCAATTCACTTAACTTCTCTCTACATATGCTCAAAATTGGATTTGTCTTCATCCGAGGTTTCCTGTGTGCTTAGTGCTTTTCTGGATCGCTTTAGTGCTTCACTCTCTAAATTTGTTCCTCTTTGAAGTTTTTTGGCTTAGCACAAGTTCTTAGCACTTAGGAAATGGAGGAAATTTTGACTAGCCTTCCATGCCCCAAATCTGTCCAACACATCAAGCATGCGCTTAGCAGATTGGATTTTTTTTGCCATTTCTATTCAGCTTCAAGTTTTCCTCTTAATTATTCAAAACTAATTCAAGATTCTCATAGATAAAATAATTTCAATTACAATAAAAGTTCTAAGTGGGATAAAGCTCTACTTTTAGTATTTTAACAAGTAAAATCTACACTAATCAATTTGTCCAAGGATTCTTTTCTAAATCTTACTTTTTTATTTCAACAAATAAAGATTGTTTCATCTTTTCTTACCTTCCTCATCTAATTTTTTTCACCTCATCCAAATTTTCTAAATCACTAATCTTTCAACTAATGTTTTGTTTTGCTTGGTTTATACCCACCCAAATAACTCTTTGTTTGAAATCTTTAGATCCTTTTAAGATTTTTCATTTAATCCTTCATAGAATAGATATTTCCCCCTTTGACTAATAGATAAGAGACACTAAGAGGGGAATACAAAAACCAAATTGGCAGTAATTCAATAGTAATTCATAGTCTGAAAATTACAAATTAAGCACACTTATTTATAGTGCTTAACTCTCCTAGATTTGTCTATTAAACTTCTAAATCCTCCCCACTCATAGAATGACATGTGGAACTTGTCTTTTAGTCTTCTTAAAATCATCTCCATTTTCACGATGACATGTGACAATCCTTGCTTCAAGAAACTCTCAAATGAAGAGAGAAAAAATGGAACCAATAACTTGAGGAGTCAAGGAAATGCCTTCTATAAGAAGACAAGTGGAAATGGAACTTGGAGAGTCAAGTTGGAAGAGTGGAAGAGGCAACAAGACCATTTTTCAACCAATATAATCTATTACAATTTTTATACCTTTATTTGAGATTAAATTACTTAATAAGTGTCTGACTAACATGTTGGATCTTTCTAGAGAGGATTCATTGAGGAGATTCAGTACCAATGAATTATGAACCAACCCATATAAGAGACTTTACGTCACTTATAAAACCTTGGAAATGAGTTTGTTAATCTTAATCCTTGTATGTTTCTCAACTTTATCATTTCTAATCAATGTGGGACCGAGACTCAAACATGAATTCTAACAGTATTTCGCTCAAGTGTGAGTCCCTACACATTTGTTACACTCTCCATCGAGTGGAAGCACTTCCAACTATGAGAACCTCTGTGATATTACTTTTATCATTGTTTACCACAACCGGACACACTTTCCTGAAATGACTATCAAGAAGACTTTTGATACAAGAAATCTTCACATCTAGAATTATTTACCCACGTATTTGTTTGATCTAGTAACCAAGACACATCATTGGATTTGATACCACTATGAGATCTTTAAGAGAGGGAATATACCAAGGAGATTTGGTATGAATAAGCTATAAGCAATCTAATATAAGAAACTATGATACTTCCAACTAAAAACTTTAAGAAAATGGGCTTTGTGAGACTCAAACCCACACTTGTATTTTTAGCAATCTCCTATTCAAGTGTGTCCCTTCCACATTGGTACAATTCCTCTTAAGTGAAGGCATTTTCAACACTAGTAAGCTAAGAGCAAACCCATATAAGAAACTTGATGCCACCTTCAATCCAAACCTTAAGACAATGAGTTTATATGTATTCTTCCTTATATGTCACTCAACTTTCTCATTTCTACTCAATATGAAACTCAGACTCACACTTGGATTCTTGACATAATCTCATTTGGCGTATTTTGCTAAGTAGTAGATAAAGATGTTGAACTCACTACTTTTAAATTGTAGCATTGATAACCTTTTTTTTTTACTTATTTCATCCAATATAGTGTTCCTTCCATAGAGAAATTTGTGAGGGTCAAAAGGTGTTTGCTTGATCAAGACCTTCTTCACTAATATTTTGGGTTATTTTTGTAATTGAGTTACCTTCTTTATTAATTGTGCCCAACGAATTACTCTTACTTTTGTTGTCAAAGGTTTTGCAGACATCAATTTTAATTTTTCCTTAATGTGCTTACTCCTTGTCCTAGTTAGAAACTCTAAACTTATTTGAAATTATTTGTTAGTCACAAAGGTTGTTTCTTTCTGGCCCCATTGGTTAAGGCCCATCCATACATTTGGGACAAAATGTTTGTTATTAAATTATAGTAATTACATTTTGCTTGTAGCCATGATTTCTTCTTGCACCTCCATGTGTGTGTTGGAAATGTATAAAATTCCTATGCTTGAATTGTTGAATACAAAAACATGTTTTGAATTACACAATTTAGAATGTAATTTGGATATGAAAATACATTTAAGATTGCATAATTTATAAATGCATTATGAATTACATAATCCATAATACATGTTTGGATTTCTAGAATGCATAATCTATAAATGTATTCTGGATTAGATAGTTTGGATATGAATTTAAGAATACATAATCCAGAAAACATTTCTAGATTACACAATTTGGAAATACATTTTCAAATTTTAGGATTACATAATCTAGAATATGTTTCTGGATTGTCTAATCTAGAAATATATTCCACATTAGTCTGTAATACGTTTCTAGATTGTATAATCTGGAATACATTTTTTAGTTTCAGATTGCACAATCCAAAATAGATTTTAGATTATGCAATTTGAAATGTTTCCAACCTTTGAATAATTTGGACTTTTTCCACACCTATGGAAGTGTAAGAAAAAGGGATGAAGATGCTAAAAAAATACCCTTTTGTTCCATTCCATTTTCCACAAGTTGTGGTAGCCGTCCTTGCTTACTTTGTGCATGTTGAACCATATCTTTGGCCCTTACATATTGTACATTGTACCCTAATACATTCGCCCCTTTTATTATTTAGTCTTCAAAATTGTGTCTTTGACTGAGCTTTCACTTCTTGCATCTCCATAATTTCTAACTACACCCCTATAATTTTCAAAATGACCATTTTACCCTTTGTAAAAGTGACTTTCAGATTATATGTGCCATAAATATTCTAGATCAAGCTTTCTAGAATTTCCATAACATAATTTCTAGAACAAAATTTCTAGAATATATATTGCCTTTCATAATGAGTTTTCCACAATAGACTTTCCTGAACAAGCTTTCCAAAACACATGTAATGCGTTCAAGAAAAAGTTTTTCATAATAGACTTTTTCTCTTTCTTCTTCTTCCTTTACAATGGAGAACGGAGGTGCAATGATGATGACGTAGACATTACAAAATATTCAGATGTAAATTACCTACAAATCTATATCCGTTGGTAAATTCAATATTATGCATGAATTATTATCCATAGATCTATATTCGTACGTAAATTCAACATTATCCATAAATTAATATCCACCAATCTATATATCTGTAGGTAAATTCAACATTATATATGAATTATTACCCATTGATTACAATAAAAATAATATTAATAATAATAAAATAAATAGTAACATTAATACTATTATTAATATTCATATTACTATGAATATTATTCATATTTCTACTCATATTATTAATATTGTTATTGAAATTATTAATAATATTATTCACATTATTACTATTATTATTATAAATGATAATAAATACAAATATTTGTTAGAAATGTAGGCCTTAAACAAGAGGGGTGAATTGTTTAAGAAATATTTTCGCAATTGTTGAAGGTAGAATGAAAGCCAATGAGAAATCAAAGAAGTAGAAATCAATTCAGCCAAAAAACAAATTTGTTTTAATATGTTTCCAGAAAATCAACCGGTTGTTTTTGCGAAATAATCGATTGCTTTTATCAGCAGTTATTAAAAACTAAACCAGAACAAATTTAAAGGAGATAAGGGATAGAAATATCAACACAGAAAGTTTTATACTGGTTTAATCTTTACCAAGAGCTACATCCAGTCCCCAGAAATCACTGGGTATTCCACTAAGAAATCAAACACTTTGATTACACAATACACACCAAAGTGGTGATCTTGAACCCTCAAGGACACACACCACCTTTGGCAAACAACACCACAAATCACAGAACATCCTATGGATCTACACAACACCAGCTAAGGAAAGAAAAGGAATGATCACACCTGATAACAATCACAAATTGAATAGCACGAATACAGAGCAATCCTATTCCACTCTTAGAAAGAATCCAAAGCTTGAAGCATCTTGGAAAAACTTGATTTGAAAGTGTTCTCTTAAATATCTTAACAACCAGGAGCATAAAACAACTTATATAGACTCCAATTAGTTGTTAAAAACATTTAATGCAAAAGCCAAATGAGTTTTAAAACAAACAAAACAGATTAAATTAGTTTAACTGAATTCTGTTAAGGATTTTCAAAAAACAATCAATTGAATTGACTTGACAGCAAAGTCAACCAAAGTCAAGCTTTGTCAAATCCTTTTCAAAATACACTAAGTGTAAAACAATTGGTTGAAACGACAATTCAACAGGTTGATTTTTCACTTCTCTTTGAAACACATTTTTTTTTTCCAAAAGGATTAAAATCAAACAACCTTGGATCAAATCTATGAGTAGATTACAAATTCAAACTACTTAAAACCCACACAAACAACCAGCCGCAAAGTCTTCAAGCAATCTTCATAAATTTGGAGACATCAAAGCCTATGTTCAACAATATTATTATTAACATTCATATTTTTTTATTATATTATGATTAATAAAAATAGTATCATTTATATTATTTTTTTAATATTATTAAAAATATTATTTATATTATATTTTTAATATTATTTTTAGTGTTATTAATCATAGTTTTGATATTATTTTTAGTGTTATTAATAATATTATTATTATCAATACTATTAATATTTTTAATATTATTTAGATTATTAATATAATTAGTACTTCGAATATTATTATTAATATTATTATGATTAATAATTTTTAATATTACAAATGGAGAGTATTTCCTACAAATCCACAAAAGTAGGTATTACCCCATATATCCACATAGGGCTCCACGGATCCACATCCGTATGTGTTACCCATATATCTATATCCGTAGATATTATTATGATTCGTAAGTAATATTATAATAACATAGGAACTAGATAGATAGTAACAAAAATAGGTAGAATCCAACAAAAAAAAAAAACATCTAAATCAGATAAACAAAATCCTAACAAAAACCACTTGAAAAAAATATATATAACAATGAAAATTTACCTCAATTTCAACAAATCTAATGTAAAAAAGCTAAAAATTTGGTCATTATAACCAACATAAATATTGACTACTTTTTTAATTTTGTTTATCTTGAGATCAAATTAAAGTTAAATAAACATGCAGAATTTTGAAAGCACAAAATCTTCAGGGTACTCTCCCGCCGGATCTATATAAGTTGCCTTACCTTCAAAAAATGTATGTAATTTCAAACTTTACTCACATTGAATCACAAGTCATGAATATATATATATATATATATATATATATATATATATATATATATATATATATATATATATATATATATATATATATATATATATATATATATATATATATATATATTTAT